>SMTZ1_10002594_pt1 | contig 23225 bp, 16 predicted proteins | sample DeeMarSWOR136_30_FD_25667 | JGI IMG/M metagenome (IMG submission 25667) | reverse complement strand
ACACCCCGGCGTATCGATCGCCATGGTACGCACCAAGTACGAGCTCCAGGGCGCCATATGCCCTGGGTCAAGAAGCGAGAAGTGCCTTGAATCTACCGCCCTACAATTCGGCAACAGCGGTCCGACGCGCCAACATAAGATGGTGGCAACCCATGAAGAACCCGCGGCGTCCAGCCCCGCAGCCTTTTGGGTGGCCTCTTCAAGGATGGGGATACGAGAGTCAGCGCGGCTGGCTATGGCTTGCCAAGTGAAGGAGGCGAACGTGCTGAAGGTGGTACAACGGAAACGCTTCGATGGATACGGATCAGAAGTCGAGATGAACATGCTCTGGGAGTATCTGCGGATGGTTGAGGGCAACTATGACGTGCAGTTGTTTGAGGTGGACAGAATCATTAAGCTCGACATTCCTCACTCTGAAATCTGATCTGGCATCGCTGCACTGACGAGGAGTGGGATGAAGTGCTGAAGTTTGTGGAAAAACACCTAAGCGATACTTAGGTGCCGTTCCGGAGTTCGTGTCGCGGAGGGCCGGGAGGCCCGCCTTATAGGTGGGTCTCCTTCATCTATGTTGTGATTGACCCATCAACCGGGTTAGACTAATCTATGATAGTAGATCCGAATAAAACAAGGAAGGCGTACCGGAGCGGTGAGAACGGCCAGCCGCGGTGGTCTTGAGAAACCCACCCATAGGGCGGGCCACCGGTCGGACTTGCACTATAACCAATTCCGGCACTACCGGCCCGATTTGGGGCTCGCGGAGTGTCTGTAGGGGTGATATCGGCAGCGTCGCCCCAGAAGAGGTCCATGCTATTGAACGCTGAGCCGAGGCATTTCTGTACTCGTGTCATGTTTACATAGGTTTACATGTGCGGCGGTTCAAAGTCTGCTTTGGTAGCAAATCGCAGCTCCCTAACCCAATAACAAATCAGGGGTTGGCTCTCGGCCGGCAATTCCTGATGTCCGAAACAAGATGTCAACCTGGGCAAACCTCCGTCGGCTGCGTTATCCGACCGCGCTGGCGGGAGTATGTCCACGAGCACTGCGGGTCGGTCGGTTGTCAAGTAACGGGGGAGAAAAACCCGGGCCCCTTCTTGAATAGTGGTCCCTGGCGCTCAGACAAAACAGGCTTTTTGGACCTGTTCACACGTTTTGCCGCCGTGGAAGGTTTCGATGTTCCGGCCCTGGTCATTGCCGCCTTGCGTATTACTGTGTGCAGCAATTACTTATGCCATGAGAACGCCCGCTCGAAACGCCCACTCTTGCACAGACTATGCGCCTGAAAACGGCATAAATCGGCACTATTGGGAACTCGCGGATACTAGGTCAGGTGAGATCCGACTTCGGTATGCCTTGGAATGTGCTTGGCAAATACGCCTCGTTTCGCACTTACGCGAGGGGGCGACACACGGGGCATTCGTCGGGTGTGCTCGCAACTGACAGACTGGCGAAGGAGGCGCTTGATCGGGCAAAATGCACGATCCGCAGCCATGCCTCCTTTATGATCAAGGGGGCCACTTGACGAAAAGACGCGACGTGTTGCGGGGGCCAGTTGGTGCAAGCCAACGAATACCATTTTCTAAAGATCGTTGGACCACCGAATTTGCTGGCATGGCCATAGCGAAAATTGATGTTGCTAGTGTGGTCGTTTGATGCTACCCTAGCAGTCACAACAGCAAGGTAGGCTTACAGTTGGTGGTGCTGTCAGGAGTGGGCAAAGGATGCACCTCGTCGAAAAGTACCTGAGCAGCCTGAGGGAAATCCGCTCTACAGGGGCGGCGACTCCGGAGACCTCGTATTATGGCGCGCTGGAGACGCTGCTCAACGAGATCGGCAAGCAACTCAAACCACGAGTTCGATGCGTGACGACAGTCGCTGATCAGGGTGCGGGCCATCCCGATGGGGGACTATACACCGCGACGCAGTTCCAGCGCACGAGAGGGGCGGAGCCAATTCCCGGGGACCTGCCAGAGCGCGGGGTTATAGAGGTCAAGCCACTCAAGGATGACACCTGGCTCACGGCCAGAGGTCGACAGGTGACTAAGTACTGGGGACTGTACAACCAAGTTCTGGTGACGAACTACAGATCATTCCTGCTAGTCGGTCGGGGAGAGAACGGCAAGCCCAAAACCCTTGAGTCTTTCGCTCTCGCCACCTCTGAACATGAGTTCTGGGGTAAAGCTACTCATGCGCGAAAGACGGCAACTGAGCTGGGCGACCGAATGATGGAGTACCTGCGTCGCGTCATGCTGCACTCAGCCCCACTTACTGAGCCGGAGCACGTGGCGTGGTATCTCGCATCATACGCCCGCGAGGCGAGATTCAGGATCGAGGCCGCTGCTGATTTGCCTGGCCTCAAGGTGCTCCGTGAGGCGCTTGAGGAATGTCTGGGGATGAAGTTCAGCGGTCGCGATGGAGAGCACTTCTTTCGCGCGACACTTGTGCAGACTCTTTTTTACGGAGTGTTCTCCGCCTGGGTGATTTGGGCACGAAATGCCAACAGTCGAAATGACAATCCGTTCAAATGGCGCGTGGAAGCGTGGAATCTTCATGTGCCGATGATCGCCGGTTTGTTCGAGCAGATTGCCACTCCTCAAAGACTCAAGCCGTTAGGAATTGACGAGGTTCTGGACTGGGCTGAGGCTGTCTTGAACCGTGTCGTGCGTGATGAGTTCTTCCAGCGTTTCGAGGAAGAACACGCGGTACTCTATTTCTACGAGCCGTTCCTGAAGGCTTACGATCCAGAATTACGTAAGAAGCTTGGTGTATGGTACACGCCTCCGGAGATTGTCAAGTACCAGGTGGCACGGGTAGATACAGTCCTGCGGAAGGAATTGGACATAGAGGACGGCCTCGCTGATTCGAATGTCTATGTGCTCGACCCTTGTTGTGGCACCGGTGCATACCTTGTGGAAGTGCTGCGCGTCATACATGAGACGCTTTCGGCTAAGGGCGGCGATGCACTCACTGGCCAACACCTCAAGAAGGCAGCCGTTAGCCGGGTTTTCGGCTTCGAGATTCTCCCTGCGCCGTTTGTAATCGCTCACCTGCAGGTTGGACTGCTTCTGCGTCAACACGGCGCACCACTAGCGGTCGGCTCTGACGAACGCGCAGGTGTCTATCTCACGAACGCCCTTACGGGCTGGGAACCGCCCAAGAGTCCCAAAGACCAGATTCCAATTCAGATTCCGGAATTCGATCTGGAGCGGGTGTCGGCGCTGCGTGTCAAACGCGACGCTCCGGTAATTGTCGTTCTTGGCAATCCTCCCTACAATGCCTTTGCCGGAACCAGCCCGGCCGAAGAAGATGGATTGGTCGAGCCGTACAAAGAGGGATTGACAACATCTATCAAGAGCGGTGGCTGGGGGATCAAAAAGTTCAATCTGGACGACCTCTATGTCAGGTTTTTCCGCATAGCGGAACGGCGCATTGTCAAGAGCGGTCGCGGGGTCGTTAGTTTCATCTCCAATTTTTCTTATCTAAGCGACCCTTCTTTTGTAGTGATGCGCAAGCTCTTGCTTGAAGAATTCGATTGCCTCTGGTTTGATTGCATGAATGGCGACAGTCGTGAGACTGGAAAACTCACTCCTGAAGGACTACCGGACCCCAGCGTCTTCTCTACACCACAGAATCGAGAAGGTATTCGTGTTGGAACCGCGATTTCAGTGTTGGCCAGGAGTGGCAAGGAGCGCAAAAGACCCAGTGCCTCGTTCCGCCATTTCTGGGGTGCTGACAAACGCACTGAACTCCTGGAAAGCCTGAAGCGCGGTAGACCAGAATATCGCTATGACGTGGCCCGCCCATCCCCAGCCAACCGCTTCTCTTTCCCTCCAGAAACCGTGTCGCGCGAATACCGTAGCTGGCCGAACTTGATTGATCTCGCCGCGATACTGCCCAGCAACGGCCTCATGGAAAAGCGCGGTGGTGCGCTAATAGATATCGACCGCGACAAGCTCACGTCTAGGATGGCGGAGTATTTTGACAAGAAGGTAAGTTGGGAAGAGTTGACCTTGAGCGGATACGGGTACACCAAAAATGCCGCCAGATTCGATGCAAAGACCACGCGAAATCGCCTGCTTGACGCCGAATCATTCACTCCACATTTACTCGTACGCTACGTCGTACGACCGTTCGATGTACGGTGGTGCTACTACTGCGCTATTCGCCCGCTCTGGAATGAGCCACGGCCTTCCTACTGGCAGCAATGCTGGGAGGGGAACTCGTTCCTGATGTCAAGGCTGCGTTCGACCAGCCAGCCTGAGGGTGTGCCGTTCTATTTTGTCACGGGCCTTTCCGATGATCACTGCATCACTCCCGACAACTCCTGCTTCCCTGTTCGAGTGAAGAAGTCACCGTCAGATGAGAAAAAGAGGAAGCGAGCTACTGCTGACTTGATGGACCACTATCGAAAACAGCCGATCTCGGCTAATCTGTCCGATCATGTCCGGTTCTACTTGACACATGTCGGTCTGCCCAATCCCGACCAGAATCACGCTACGGCCGGCTTGATCTGGCTTCACATCCTCGCGATCGGCTATTCCCCGCTGTACCTGTCTCAAAACGCCGACGGCATCCGCCGGGACTGGCCCCGTATACCCCTGCCGAACGATAAAGCTCTGCTGGAGCATTCAGCCAACCTCGGCGGACAAATCGCCGCGCTGTTGGATACCGAGAAGCCTGTTAGGGGGATAACCTCAAGGAGACTTCGGGACGAGATGGCGATGCTTGGAGTAATGAAGCGGGTAGGTGGCGGCTCGCTCGATCCGAACCGGGGCGAGCTGGATATGACGGTTGGATGGGGTCATGCGGGTAAAGGCGGCGTGACCATGCCCGGGCGCGGCAAGACAGTTGAGCGAGCCTATTCTGTGGAAGAGAAGGCGGCTATAATTCGCGGTGCCGATAAACTTGGTTTGTCGGAAAAGCGGGTGTATCAAGTCCTCGGCAAGCGCACTTTCGATATCTATCTGAATGATGTCGCATACTGGTCCAATGTCCCCACCGGCGTTTGGGGGTATTACATTGGCGGCTACCAGGTCGTCAAGAAATGGCTCAGCTACCATCTATGTAACGGAGATGGTCAGGCGACTCGCGGCTATCATTCTCCTGCAACCCGCCCTTGATGAAAACTACAAGCAGATCAAGGGGGCAACATACTCCTGGCCAAGAAGCTGAAAGTCTAAGGAAACAAGGTGGCTCAGAATCAGCGGGACAGAGCTGACCACCTTGCCACAGGTACCTATGATGGTGAGGTGGAGAATGACCCGCACCCTCAGGTAAGCCGAAACACCAGTCGGAAAGTTCTGGCTATTGACAAGTCAACCCCGCCATTATAAGTCATGGCGCCACAACGACTTAGTCTCGCCGAAAGACTGAGAGATTAATCTCGCCGACCCCAGAAATCAGCCAGTTATAACCTCTTAATCCACAGCGCAATACATGTGGTGCGGCGGTCCTGCCCACTTCATTTGACATATATTTGACACGATAGATAACGAGATAGGTTCTCGGGGGAAATCGCTCAGGCTCTCACGGCAACACTAAGACCGATCCATTGTGATCGGATTGACTGTCGGGGGCAGAACCCCTAGGCAACCTGCTGGCCAGTGTTTGTGATCCATCCGAGTCAATTGAGCACCGGTGTTACGGACCCAATGGGAGACATAGTGTTAGCAGCCGTCAACATGTTTCGCCCGACGATTGACGAATAACTGAGTCCACAGTACAGGATGTGTTTATGAATAGAGAGATGCTTAGAGTTCTGATTGTCGAGGATACGGTCGAGCGGCAGAAGATCCTGCGTAGTTTGTACCGGGAGCATGCCTGGGTCCTGGTCAACACTGCCTCCAGAGCGATCTGTCTGCTTCAGGCCTATGAATTCGATCTTGTTTCTCTGGATTATGATCTTGCCGGACCGTCCAAAGGTGATGAAGTAGCCGAAGCTATTCGAGATTCTCAGTCTGATGATATGGCCGTGCTAGTTCACGCGATGAATCACCAGGGAGCCAAGAAGATCGCCGCTATTTTGCCCGACGCCGTGCTATTACCGATCTCGAAAATGACAAACAGGAACAAGGCGTTTAAGAGTCTTCGCTCAGCGCTTTCCAGCGGCAAGAGTCTAGACTAGAAACGTGTCATATCTGATCAATGACACTGCTCGTCATGACGGTAGGGTTCCTAGCCGTCGTCAAGTTGGGTGTCGATCTCACAAGGTATTGATTGACAAGAGATTGCAGCGCCCTCTGGGGTGAATGGGCGTTATTCCTATTGCTCTGTACATCGACCTTGGTAGGCGTGACCGCTAAGTAGTTGAAAGTAGGGCAATTACCCTGCTTCCCCACTGTGATGCTGATCGGGGTGACGACAGAAAACGCCTTGACACAACCCCGTTATCACACATATTTAGTAACATAACCCGTTAGTGGCGACTAAAGGATGCCTGAACGAAGCAAGCGGGATTGCTGTCGCGACAACCGGTGGCCGCGGCCGAGGAATTGCGGTCTCTCACGTCGGATTTGAGCCTGCTTAGCTGTGAACGGAGACAGGGGTTTTCTTATGTGTTCCGCCTGTAAACGACGCCCGTACGTCAACCGAACAGTCAACGCAGGCGATCTCTAGTCAGCGGTTAGGAGTCGCGAATCGGGTGACCCCTCCTGCACGCGTCCGTTAATGGCAGCGACCCGTGCTCGTTGTCCGAAAAGCGCAGATTCCTGTCACATCCCTGTCAGAACAGTCTATGAAGGTGTAGATCGTGAAAGGTGGTGAACTTCAGCGGACGATCGAGGATGCGCAGTCTGGCGACCCGAAGGCGTTCGAGAGAATCTACCGGCACTTTCATAACGATGTGTTTCGCTACTTGATATTGAGAGGAGTCCCAAGGGACGACGCGGAAGAACTATGCGACGAGGTCTTTGTCCATATCTGGAAAGAGCTCGATCGTTTCAAAGTGAGATAATCGGGATGATGGCAGCGGATCCAAAAGCTACAGAGCGCGCCTTTCGGGGCTTTCTTTTCACTGTGGCCAGGTGGAAATCGCTTGATTGGTTCAAGCGGCGAGAACGTCAGCCTGAAACCTACGCCGGACTAGCTTTGGATGACTTGTCAAAAGTCGACACCACAGCGAGTGCCTTGGATCAGATTATCGGCGAGGAATTCGTGCATGCGATTATGGAGCTTATACGATCCACCGCTGCGGGTGACGAAATGCGTGATGTCTTCCTCCTGCGATACATGGAGGGTTATTCCTATCGCGAGATAGCCGCGATCATTGCCGATCGTACTCTCTCGGGTGAGGAGACGGTTCGGGAGGCAGCTCGACTGCGACAGAGCTGCAAGAGACTCAAGGCTATCGTGAGGCAACGCATGAAGGGACAGCCTTACGGCACATCGAAGGGTATGAATCATGGCCTCTGAAAAGCCCGATCATGATCTTGATGTCGAGCTGACCAGGCTTGTCGACGGTTTTATCGAACGGATTCGCAGAGAACCGGGACTGACCATCGACGCTTACGCGGCAGAGTACCCTGACTATGCGGAGATTCTCAGGCGGGAATTGACTGATGAAACGAACTGGTCTCGCGGTGGACGGGCTATCCGTGATAAGCTCAAAGCCGAGAGTTCTGAGGAGCGGCTGACGACAAGATTGGAGAGTCTTGGCTTCACCAAGCATGGGGTGGTCCCGGAATCGGTATCTGATCAGGTGGAGAAGTCGAGTCTCGCATTGACTCTAGACAAGCATCCGGGGGATCAGACTTGGCCCGCCCGGTTGATGGAGGCCGTTCGTTCACTCGTTGACCCGGACTTTGCAGCGCGGCACAACACTACTGAACAGATTTTGAAGGTCATGAAGCTCGGAATCGAGACGGCCTTTGCGGTACCGACGCCCCGCCTAGATGCGATTTTTGGGGATAAGAAGTCCGACATAATTAGTCCATTCGGCAAGGTCAGGTATCCCATCGAGTTCTCCCGCGCCGAGCCGGCTCTCGGGTTGCGCTCGGAGGTAACGATTGAAGATACATCGATCGTTCATCGAACCGCGGAGCATGCCTTTGCGCTGTCACAGCAGTCTGCCCCCCTGGAAGAAGGCGGAGAATATGTCTGGACTTGGCGGCTTTTTGACGGAGATAACCTGATTGATGAAACCAGCGGGTTCTTCACTCTGGCGACAGATGAAGAGATGGAGCTTCTGACTGAGTTTGAGTCCAGAGTGTCCCGGATTGGATTCACGGAAGATCGCCGTTTTCTGCGAGGTCTTTATCTCGAAAGCGTTGGCTTCCTGATCGAGGCGGCCAGGCAGTATGAGGACTGCTATGCCGTGAGGAAGGCGCCCGCGTTTGCGTATCGCATTGCTTGCTGTTACAACGAACTTGGGCTGACTGCATTGCGCGAGAAGTGGAATCGGCGCATAGTCGATGCGAAAGGGGGGCCAAATTGAACCCCTATCACTTCTTAACTTTCTGTCTTGGCGTGGCTGTCATCGTCATTTGGTATCTTCGTTTTGATGATGGCCAGGGAATGCCGCCTCTTCTGATGGCGCTGGCCGTGTGGCTCATCATTCCCTGGGAGCTACTGTTTCGCAGGAGGAAGAAGCGGGCGCCGAAACCTATTGATGCCCGATCAGGGCGATCCGAGGTTCGGTTCCGGTTTCCCTCCGCAGTCAACACATATCGACTGAATCCGTACCAAGTGTTGGGTATCCTGCCTTACGAGATCAGCATGAAGGGACTCGTGAGTCGCAGGGATAACCTGACTGCTCTGGCCAAGTCAAATCACCCGTTGCGTAGGCTGCCGGGCTACTGCGCGGTGGCGTGGCCCGGAACAAACGGAGACCTCACCGCCGCGGAAATTCGCCAGGCCTATTCTCATCTGGAGGACGAACTCAGCCGATTCGACTCTGAGTTGTTCTGGTTCAGTTGTAATGGGGAAACGAACGGGGACTTCGACTCTTTGACCGCCGGAGATTTTGACGGCGTGCGGGCGCGCTGGACCGCTGAAGCCGAAACGGGTGGCGATGCCAGGCAAGCAGCCCTGTCGCTTCACAACTTGGCGGTGCTGGAGCACGCCCTGACTCTTGCGAATGAAAGTGAAGCACTGAAACGAGACGTAATACCGGATGGGCAAGTCAAGGCTTGGCGGAAGTGCCTAGACCTGTGGCAACGGGCGTGCGCCAATGACGACTACTGGGAGCACATGGCGGGTCGCATCACCGGATCCAGAGATCCGCGCCTGACGCAGACGCATGTGAGACGGCTGCGGTTACATTTCCCAAAACTGGTTTTGCAGATCCACTACGATTTGGCGCTGGCCGCGGTACAGCAAGGGCGAATTCCGTATGCCCTTCAGCACCTGGAAATAGCGAGGAATTCCGGATTCCCCGAACAGAACCGACGGGCTCTTGAATCTCAGTTCTACGAGGATGTGGCCGGCCGTCAGTTGAGGACGACCTTGCGGCAGCTGGCGGACTGCCTTACAGGAGACGGAGACGACATTCGACTGACAGAAGCGATCGAGTGTATCGAGCGTGGTGCTCCGTTTTATCACCTGGTGCGGGAAGTGGACCTTGAGTCGCACGCAGGGGAGACGATACAGTCGTTTCACGAGAGAGCCCACAGGTTGATACTTGACCCTATGAGCGAAGCCACGGGACACCTGAATCGCGCCGTGAATATCATAAATGCATTCGGGGACGCTCTCAAGCAAGTCAATCAAGAATTCGCAGTGAGCTCGCATCCGATACTGAGAGGAGAACTTGCGCGACGGCGTGTACAGGACCTGGACCAGATGTCGTCAAACCTGTTCCCTCAACTCCGCTCCGCGTTGTCGGAGTTGAGAACCTCGCGACTTGAGTTTGAGGCGAGACTGGATCGGGTCCTCCCGAGTATTCTAGAGTTGTGTTCGGATGAGAAGGCGAAGGGCGAAATGAAAGCGACGATGGAGAACAACAAGAACGATCTCCGCAAGAGGAGCTTAGAGGCGGAGCGCTATGAGAACATTGTCCGCAGCCAGGTGCAGCAAGCCACGACAGCTCTGCGGACCTGGATGTTCTAGTCGCAGCCCGAGGTACCGGGAAAGGTGTGACTAGTTAATGCAGGTATTGAAAGGAATTCTGGCCAATGCTTGATGACTTGAGACAACTTCTGTTTCCCCGGGAGTTCAGGATTCGAGCCTCGCGCACGGCGGTGACAGCAGGCGACCCGGATCAGATGATGGAGGCGCTGTCGACGCTGATGCGTGAGGAAGCCGGTGCGGCTGATATGGACGTGATCTTACCGGTCGCCAACGAAACCTGGCGGCTCGGCAAGCGACTCGAAAAAATGAGTGATGAAACCCAGCGACTCCGTCTGACCGCGGTGCTGAGGGGACTCCAGGAAGTTCTGGATAAACAGGGCGCACAGGTCTTTGACTTTACTGGTCAGGAATACAATCCGGATGAAACCTGGGATAAGGTCATAGGGACACCGGCAAATGACGGATCCGCCAGAGTGGCCGATATGACCGCCCCTCGGATATTTCTTCGTGGGGCGATGATACAGGCGGGGACTGTGATTGTCAGAGGAAAGGATTGAGCGTATGACCGACGATATATTGATCAGATGGGGATGCGACCTGGGCACCACGAATTCATGCATTGCCCGTAAGGATCACCAGGGTACAACCATCGCCCGCAGCAACGACTATGAAGATATTACCCCCTCGGCCGTCTATCGGAAGTCGGTTGGAGGCAAGATGGTCACGTACGTCGGCAAGAGAGCCAGGGATCGGTTAGTGACGGAGAATCTCCATGTGGCCGTGGAGTTCAAGACAAACATGGGACTGAAAGACTGGGTGTTCCAGTTTCCTGACATTACACCGGCGAATACCGCCGAGGAACTATCCGCCGAGGTGCTCAAGGAGGTACTCGGATCTGCCGCTCGCGACGACGGCGGCCCTCTGAAGGCCGCCGTCATCTCCGTCCCGATGGCCTTTCTGCAACCCTCGTGCGATGCTACTAAACGAGCAGCCGAAGCGGCCGGCCTGAAGTACGTCGAACTAGTAAAGGAACCTATAGCCGCAGCGCTTGCATACGGGATGACGACCGGGAAGGATCGGACCTCGATCTGGCTGGTTTACGACCTGGGAGGCGGTACCTTTGACGCCGCTCTGATGAAGTATGAAGATCGGATCCCCAGCGTCGTAAAGAAAGGCGACTTTGTTGCTGCCGGTGGGGATAGGAACCTGGGGGGGAAGAATCTGGATGCTGCTATTGTGGAGCAGGTATTTGCCCGTCAGATTCCGGCCGAACTGGCCGTCGGCCTTAAGCCCTATGAATCCCTGGAGTGGTACATTCTCAAGGAGTGCGCCGAGACAGCAAAACGAAGACTGTCCACGAGTTCCGAATATCATGATTTCTGTATGCTCTCCGGTCAGGAGGTGGATCTCTCACTCTCGCGAGCAGAGTTGGATCGGCTGGAGGAGCAGGTTTTCGGACGAACAATAGTTATATGCCGCGAATTGATAGACAAAGCCGGGTATAGCGGCGGCGGCATCGACAAGGTGATCCTGGTTGGCGGCAGCACGCTATCACCTCATATCAGGCAGATGATCGACGAGGGTCTGGGTCTCGAAATCGACTATTCTATTGACCCTCTGACAGCGGTGGCGAAGGGTGCCTCGATATATGCGTCTATGCGCGAGATACCTGAGGAATTTCTGGACGAACCGGATACCGACGATGATGCCACCGGTGAGATTCTGGTGAACTGGAAATCTCAGCGGGCGACCAATTCACTGGACACCGTTGTGTCGGGCAAGCTCGAGGCGCGTGAAGGCACGCCGCCTCCCTGGGAGGGGTGGACCCTTGAGCTTCAGCAGGTCGACGTAAATAAGAATCCTATCAAGGTGCTTGGTGAAACGTCGCCCGAAGAGAACGGTAGTTTCGCCTTTTTGGTCAGCATTTCCCCCGGTCAGAATCACCTTCTGCTTAAAGCCAGGGACGCGGAAGGCGGGGTGCTGATGCTCGGCAAAGCCTCCTGGACTGTCACTTATTTGGAGGATGTGCCACCGCCGGTGGCCTTGGAGCGAGCTATAGGCATCGTCGGACCAGACGGCGAGGTTGATCCCGTTTTTCCGGCAGGCACCACGCTCCCGGCCAAGACGACTTTGCAACGCGTGACTACCCGGGTTCTGAAGCGGGGTAGCCACGATCCATTACGCATTCCTTTGGTCGAGGGAAATGAAGGCAAGGCGAGGCTGAACTGGCCAATACAGACTCTTGAGATTGAGGGGGTATCCGAGGATATTCCTGAGTTGACCCTGGTTGAAATCTTCGTCGATTTGGACTGTTCGAGAACCCTGAAGGTGACCGCTGTAATCCCTGATTTTGAAATAATCAAGGTATCGGCTGAGCATGTCCCGCAGATGGATCTGCAGCCGGACAAGTTGGAGGACAAGTTGTCTGAACTAAAGGACGATCTCAGCAACATGCGAAAAGCTGCAGGCCTTGATGCCGAAATCAAAGCCACAGTCGCCGAAGTCGACTCGTCTGGGGGTGTAGCCGAAATCGAGAAACTCTTTGGCTCAGTCACGAGTCGCAACCCCGCACCGGGACAGCAGGGCTATGAAAGACTCCTCGATGTGTTGAAGTATATCGACCCCTATCTTGACCGGACGGACGACGCTATCTACTTTATGGACTGGAAAGAAGAATACACAGACAAGAACATCAATGCCAGCAGGGCGATAGTCGTCGAATTGTCGGCGGAGCTGCCGGATGACTGGAAGTCGAAGTACCGCGACCTGATTGCTCGATATGATAGTGCCGTGGCTGCAATGGATCGGGATGCGACGGAAAACATAGCCTATGTCGAGCTGGTGACTTTGTTCAAGGCTCACCCGACGACTGCGGCACGGATAAACGCGGAAGGTGGACCGATTGATCGACCCATCCGGAAAAGTCGGTACAAAAAAGCCGGCGACACCATGAAGGGTTAAACCAGTTTGCTAGCCGAGGTAGCATGAACACAGAGTTCTGTACCCTTGCGAATACGTTGATATATCCTCACGCGGTTGGTCTGGCCCGACGCGGTCTGTACGCGGAGGCGGAGCGCGGCGTGCAATTCCTTGTTGATTTGGATGCCTCCGCTCTCAACCTGTCTTTGCAGGCGCGAGTCTATGCTCAACAGGGGAAGTACGACGAGGCCTCAGCCTGTTGGAAGCGAGTTCTCGAACTTAACCCCGGTGACGGGGATGCGACCGCCGGACTTGCCTGCATAGAGAAGCTCAGACAATCTACACACGATCCACTGTCCGTTTGGCGCCTGAGGGGACTGCTTATACTGACGGCGGGGCTCCTGTCGCTAGTAATCGTGATCTTATTGACGGCGCGCCTGACGGAATCGAATGACTCTGCCTGGAGGTCCGATGCCAAACGGATTTCAGCATTGGAACAGGCCATCAATGATCTCCGGAAATCACTTGAGACCGAGAGGTCCCGACCCTATATTGACGCCATGCTCCTCAACGGCTCGATTCAGTATTTTGTGTCCGGGATGAAGTGTGGGGGGAGCGTGGTCGCCCGGGAGCCGCTGGACAGCGTCTGTGTCCTTAGCGGCGCGGTCCCTTCCGAGTTTATCAGGGCTCAGATACTCAGCTACATAAAGGACCGCACCCGGGGGTGGTGTCGTCTGGACAACAGAGTGGTGGTGACCAATCGGTACCGAGTGAACCCCGGTGACGAGGGCCTGGTCATTGCCACCCGCTTGTTCGGCGATCATAGTCGGTGGAGTGATATCTTCGCTTTGAATAGAGACCAGGTTAGACATCCTGACTCGCTCGAAACGGGCGTACTACTTGTACTTCCCGAGGAGTAGGGAGCGTCTATGCAGAGTAGAGCCGAGCTCGACCGGGTGCGGTATATGATCGATATGCACTTGCTGACCGAAAAGGACGCCGAGCGCAGGGACACTCAGGCCTTGCGACTGGCCAACCTGGCTCGGTCCTATCAGGAGGCCGGGTTCGGTCGTGACGCCATCTGTGAGATGAAAAGATCCCTCGCAATCCGCCATCACTCCGATCATGCCTCGGAATGTGAGCAGCTCGAAGTGAAGTATGGCCAGGACGGTGCATTGTGCCCCGGCGGGTGCGGGAACGAACTGATCGGGGCTGATTCGGAGATTTGCCCCCACTGCGCGACCCTGCTGCAACCCTGTCGCAAATGTGGGGCGCCGAATCGTCAGGGTGAACCTTTCTGCCGGAGCTGTGGAGCCCGGGGAACTGTGGCGGCATCCAGATTGAATCGAATCTCCACAAGTCAGACCGACTGGCACTATCGAGGCTGCAAATTCAGTAAATTGTCGCCCCCTCCCCTCGCTGTCAGCGACCTTCTGATTGTCCCTCACGTTGACGATGGTTATCTTCTGGCTCTCAAACAGTCGACCGGCCGGCTGGTCTGGAGGGTTGATGATCTGGGACTCTCCGACCGCTACACCGGATTATGCTATTTCCATCCGTATGTGTATATTCACAGCACTAATCGGATAATGCGTTTCATTCCGTTTCTCAGCGCTCCCAAAGTTGAGACAATCTATCAGGAGGATGCACCAACCGCCAGCTTTCCGGCTCTGCCGTATCTGTGCGAGGAGAAGCACAGGATCATCTTTCCTGTTCGATCCGGACTGATTCGCCATGATGTCCGCACCGTCCCGATGAACAACCGGCTAATTGGCTGTCCGAACGATCGCCGGTGTTACCCAATACCAGACGGACAGGGCATGCACTTCCTGTCGGATGATGGTAAGGCGTTCAAGTATGACGGTGAGCCGGAAATTCTGGGTGACTATCTTCCGGCCGGAGAAGTAGCCGGACCGCCGGTCAAGGCGATCGCTGGTGAATGGGTCTACCTCGAGAGCAGCAGCGCCAGCGAGCGGCGAATCAATGCCTGGTTGCCCCAATCGAAAACGCTGCTGTCAAGAAATTTGGCAGGGTGGCCGATGACCGCTGATCAGCTGGCCGAATCGCCTCCTATTCCGTACCGCGATGGCATTGTCGTAGTGTCACAGATCGAGCCCACTGTCTACCGGATTAGAGTCTCAGATGGTCACTTGAGCATTAAGGCCTTGCGTGTTGATCTCCAGGCCGGAGCTCACACCATTGGAGTGATTGACCCCCAACTCTCCAGTCTGCATTTCCAGTATTTGTTTTCCCGGGTACCCGACGGTTTCTTCTTCATCAATCTGGACAACCCGTCAGAGGGAAACATGATGCTGTCGCAAATAGTGATAGAGAGCAACCCCGTGGCATGCGGAAAGCGGCTATTTCTACTGTGTGAGGACGGGGTCAGGTGTTTTTCCCTTTTGGAGTGATTTCATGCGATTGGGTCGACTAATCAGGTGCGTTCTTTGGGCGGCTTGTCTGGTACTGCTAATGCAGAGTCAGGCGAGCCTCGCCGTCAACCGGATCTTTCTTCTCGACACTTCGAAGAGCATGAAGGCGGAAGGTCTTTTCGACAAGATCAAATCCAAGCTGCAGAGAGATTACATCCAGCCGATGGTGGCGGGGGAGCATGTGGCGGTACTTGGTTTTGACGAAGAGGTGGTACTGGCTGTCGATCAGCAGGCGCTGAATGAGTCCGACAAAGAGCGTATCCAGCGGGCAGTTGAAGGCCTACAGGCTGATGGCCGGTGGACCTGGATGAAGGAGGCTCTCTCGCTGACGGCCGAACAGGCTCGCAGCATGCGGGCGCGATATCCCCAGGACGAGCTACTTGTGTACGTGATGACAGATGGCGTAAACGACCCGCCACCCGATCACCTGGAAGACTCGGCGGATTTTGACGAACTGCTGCGGCACTATTTTCCTGACTTCGAGAAGGAAGGTGCCAACGTTTACGTGCGCGTATTCAACGCCAAAGAGGATGTCGACCTTGGCGATCAGCCTTTCAACTGGCAGGTGGTTCAGCCAGGAGTGGAAAACCCGTTCCCGGCGGAAATCCTGCTGGGGCCGGTCGGATTCAACTTCGGCGATATCCAGCAGGATGATCTTCCGCAACAGCGCACGGGTACGTTGAACGTGCTTCAGATTGTCGGAGATGCCAGCGGGCAGTATGTTGGGTTGTCCTGCGAATTGGGACCGGGACGGCCCCTCACCGTTTCTCCCAGCCACTTCCAGGTGGAGGTGGTGGGACAGCAGGTAGCGGTCACGCTAAGTCTGCCTCAGGATCTCGACACTCTGGACTATCTGGCAAACATGTACACTTCATCGACCGGCGCGAACGTGCGTCCGGCGACTGTGCCGGTAGCGTTTCGGATCGTTGGCAGGAAGACATTTCATATCGACCTTCCGGTTTGGTTGCAGGTCCTTCTCGGGGTAGTATTGGCGCTTCTTGCACTCTATCTGTTGATGATATTCGGACATACCAAGCGATTGCGGGTCAGAGTAGATGGCGATGACGAAACATACTCGGTGACCGCGAGACATGTCCGAAGAACTTCGCTCGAGGATGCGCAGTTACCCGACCGGTCCGTTTTTCTCAGCAGCGTACCGTGGGATATTACCGGGGTCCTTATGGAATCGACGCAGGGTGAACGAACCGAAGTCGACCTGGGAGTACCGGTGCGTTATGAATGTCCCGACGGCCGAAGTGTTACAGTCACTTTTGACGAAGATACAACACTTGCCTACGGAGATTCTGACGATGATGTATCTCATGCCAACGAAGATCCCGATGCTCCTTTCCGGGAGCGTGAGGATGACTGAATACGATCCATGGGTCTATCGCAAACTGTGCCCGACCCTGTAGAATAGGAGTCTGTAGCGTGTATGAACTAGCTGAGTTTCTGGAACCGAGGGTCTTCTCGACCTGGTTGCTGAGATCGCTGCTTTCGATTGTGGGATCGTACGTCGTAGTTTGGTTTTTGGCGTGCGTACTCTGTCGACTCAGAATGCTGGGAAGGGATGACACAATGCTGCGCGTGCACGTGGGCTGGCTGATCCCGCTCACTCTCCACTGTCTGGCCTGGACTGTGATTGAGTTGTTTGTGGCCATGTCCTACGTGGAACTTGACATCTCCCTGTGGTACGCGGTCATCTTTCTTGTACCCGTGATTGCGAGCGCGGTGTTGGGTTCAGAGCACGGTCACGGGGCTCTGCAGCGCCTTGGAAAACGAGCCAAGCGTCTCGCCAAGGAGGTGGGCAAATGATTTATCCCAGTCTTTTCATCGGGATTGGAAGTACCGGACTGGAGATTCTGCAACAGCTTCAGGAGTTGGTTTTTGAGCATTACGGGAAGCCCAGTCTGGATGTCTTCGAGTATCTTGCCATAGAATCGAAAGAGACGGCGGAAGTCAAGTCCACTATCTGGGGAGATAATCATATCAAACTCCTCAGACCGACGATTGGTAATACCGATGTCATCGCCCGGGAACTCGAAAAAGGGAACAAGCCGGAGTTGGACCGCTGGCTGAGCCGAGAGTTGCTGAAACTTGGTGGCCGTGACTACAAGGACGGAGCGTCGAACATCCGCATGGCCGGACGGCTTATTCTCTGGGAGAACTGGACGGAGATAAAGAGAAGTATTGACCAGGCCGTGGCCAAGATCAAGGGCGACCCAAACAAGGCAAGCACACGGAGTTTCCTTCGCGATCACTACCGCAAACACAATCAGCCGATAGATTCCAAGGACCCGTTGATTGGTGATCTGCCCAACATATACCTGTGCGGGACCATATGCGGAGGCACATGCGGCGGGATGTTCATTGATCTGGCGTACTATGTAAAGCAAGTCTCCGGCCTATGGCAAAAAGACCTCTCTGATCCGCTGATAGCCAAAGTGTTTGGTGTCTTTTCCGCCTTTGATCACTCCACGCTGACAAATACCGCCGGCGGGCTGAGTCAACACGCAGGCAACTCCTGGGCGGCGCTTACTGAATACGACTTCTACTGCTACACGCAGACACGGTACAGCAATACTTTCCCGGGTGGAACCGACAACGACAAAGTCGACACTAACGAGCGGCCCGTAGATGTGCTGTACTTGCTGTCCTGTACGGCGTCGACGCCTAGGTTTGGCGGGCTAGAAAGTAATTTCCGCTCCCCTGACGGCAAAGCCGATGTTGACAGCCTCAACCATGCCGCAGCTACTCTTATCTTCTCAGAAACGGTAGGCGGTATGTTGGGGGCCAAGGAAGCCATTCGCACTGATTACAGAAGTAACAAGCGGAATATCGAAAGCAATGCAGGACACCATTCGCCTTGTATTTCCACTTGCGGTATCGCCGTGGTTTGGTATCCCAAGTACCGCATTGCCCATAGTGCGGCCTGCAGGCGAGGTCGGTCGATTTGCAGGCAGTTTATCGCCGAGGCCGATCCTGATACTCAAGCCAGACTGAAGGCTGAGGCAGGCAAGACTTTCTTCGACATAATCACGCGCGCCGAAGAACGCGTGATCGCGACGCCGAAAGGGACTCTTTATGGCGAGGTGAAGAATCGGTTTGCCAGTCATAGCGCGGAGTGGTTGGCCAAGAAGCCAGAAGCCATGAAGACCATCTTGGAAGGCGAACTAAAGAAACTCTCGAAGAACGAATACTATGATAGTAAGATAGTCAGCCAGATAGGCGACTTTGAGAAGTCGTTTGCCACCGACCTCAGAAGCGAGTTGATAGCCCTGGTCAACAATGAGCGAAACATTCTCCATGCCCTTTACTGGTTGAAGCAGATTGACTCAGAGCTTGCGGCCTTTGCGAAAAGACTCACTGCCGAATTCCCAGATCCTGATTTCAAGAAAGCCCGTCCGATCGGTGTGGACCTCTCAGCGCGGCTGGTTCTGGTCAAGCGTCGCGTGCAGCAGGAACTTGGACGTGACCTATTGGAGGATGTAGAGGCGTACATCGTGGATCGGATAAAGCGCATTCGCAATTACCGACTACTGTCCATGATTGATTCCCTCCACGAGGAGATCGGCATCAGGCGCCAACTCTCAGATAGACGCGTTAGTGCCGGCCAGACATCGCTGAGTCAGGGACTGGAACAGGCTAGGGACCGTCTGGTGGACTGCAGTAACCTCTTGAAGGACGAATACGATCGCCTGAGTGATGAGAAGACCGTCACTCAGGACGTGATCTTGGTTTATCAGCGAGGGAGTTTACAATCTGACGTTGACAGTCTGGCCGACACTCTGGAGACGGCCCCCAGAACCGAGCAGGATGAGATTCTCAACAGCATCCTGCAGGGGAAGACGTTGTCTCAATTCCTTGGTCTTGCCAGGGGTTCGCGTGAGGCGGCTGAAATCGGTGAAGACATTCGTACACCTCTGCTGAAAGTATGTCTCCAGCGTGTCGGCAGGTTCGATGTGGCCAAGGCCGTGAACGCTATGCCTCAGTCCGACGTGGCGGCCTTTGCCAGACATGCCCTGCCTCACATGGAGTTGTCACGAGGACATTCGGGCCTGGCCTCCGAACAGATCGGGCGTGACGTGGCATTTGTGGCCGGAGCGAACAAGGCGGAGTTGGATATACTCCTCGATAGCACGCTGAAGGGCACCGAATGCGACAGCGTGTTCAAAGGCCAGCTCAGCCCTACGATTGTCAACGACCTGTCGCACATGGTCATCTTCTATCAGGAAGAACCGTTGATGTATATGGACGAAAACCTGGCCACCGCCGCGGAATTCCGAGTGCATTATAACAAGGCTTCGGAATCCGGTACGATAGGCTTACATACTGATAAGGGCGGCCCCGCGATATTTGATCCCAGCAGGTTTTACCGGGAGGGAGTTCTGAAATCCCAACTGATGCCTCTGGCTCTCAAGATCTTCTCTAAGAGGGATACGGATGGTGGATGGGAATCGTCTGATGTATTCGGAGTCGAACGGGGCGAACTCATTTACCGGGGACAGCGTCGGGATCGGTCGAAGGCGCGTTTTACGGGTGATGAGGAGGGCATTCGGGTCTGTGCCGCCGACCCCGAGCTGTTTGACATCCTGACGCAGTTGGTTCAGACGAGACTTGAAGAACTGACAAAAGAACAGTTCATCGACAAGCTCAATGCTTACATCGACTACTTTGAGACCACTCTGGGTGACGACGAAGACAAGTCCAAGGTGATACTTGAGGAACAGAACACGCTCAAGAACCTTCCAATGGTCAAAGAATGTTATGATCGGGCGGCAGGAGGAAAGAAGAACTGATGGATACTTCTACTCTCAAGATTATTATCCGATCTTCAAGGATCGGGTTGGCGATCGGTTCGGTGGCCGGCATCCTTGGTCTGCTGGCGATTGCCTTCTTCTATCAGCCGTGAGGTTGATGTGGATCCGGAAAGACGCCACAGCGACTGGGGACATCGTCTACTCAGGTGTAACCTCCCTTCCGGCGTCAGAAGAGCCATTCTGATTTCACTGTGGCCGGCAATCTTAGCAACGATAGGATTGTCCGGTTGCGACCAGAACAGAACCGCCGCCGTCAAAACAGAGAACGGTTTTGATGATCAGGGACGGCTGGTCTACAAAATCGCTCCCGACAACCAACGGACGGACTTCCGGTATGATGATGTTGGCCGGTTGTCCGGCATCGACTTCGGCAAGGTCGAGGCAGACTTCTGGTACGACGAAGTCGGCAGCCTGGTGGGCATCAGGGATGAAACCGGAACGACTCAGCAATTCTACGACGCGTTCGGGCGAATTGCAGGAGTTCTGTGGGAACATAGCCCCTCTCGGTTGACGCTGTATGGATACGATCCCTGGGGACGTATCACGCAGATGGAAGTATTTGACCTTGACAGGATCAGACTGACCGGCGATTACAATGACGTTTTGCAGCGGCTGCGTTGGGAGAGCATCGACCAAAGTGCCAGGTTTTCCGAGTACCGCGCTGCATTCAATGAACTAATCGGTCGTTTGCGCCAGGAAACAGTCGAGCGACAAACAGCGTGGCGTGATTATAGGGTTGGTTATGCCTATGACATCCTGGGCAATCTCAGATATGTCGATACCGAACGGGGGCGGATCGAATACGACTACGACATTCGCATGCGCCGTGTAGATCGCCGTCTTCCGAACGGTATCTCTTCCTCCTTTGAGTACGACCAGTCGGGACAACTCGTGCGATTGCGCCACCAGGATCAGGCTCAACGACTCATATCTGAATATTACTATGAGTACGGACCATCTGGCCAGCTACAGCGTTACACGGAGTCCGACGCTACAGATACCAAGACATTCGAAACCGTGTGGAATCATCAGGGACGCCTCGCCGAGTATCGACACCCGGAACTCGGTACGTTCAAATACGAATATGACAAGAACGGGGCGCGGGCCCGGATTGAAGCCGCGGGCAGGAATATTGACCTAGCCTATACTGATCTTGGAGAACTGCGCTCAGCGGGCGAGGCCTCAATTCGGTGGAACGACAACGGTTCGATCAAGGATTGTCGGAGTGAGGGACATCGCTCAGTCTACCGCTACGACGACAAGGGGTACCTTTCCTTTGCACGCACTCCACGCGGCACCGCCCGTCTTCGCTGGGATGTCGGTGGGAATCTGCTATCGATGCAGCTTGACGATCGCGTTACTCACTACCTGCCGAATTTCATCGCCCCCGCCGGTCAGACGCTTCTGGAATACGACGACAACGGTGAGGTTATGGCGTCATACATATATTCGGAGGGGTTAATTGCCGGGGCGGACGCATCTCACGGCGTGCTCTATTACCTCGAGGATGGACTGAGTTCCATCCGGTATGCCATTGACGGGAACGGAAAGATCGCCGGTCAGTACAACTACGATCCGCTGGGAAAGCCTACTGTAGTCGAGGGCGAGTTGCCGCCGCAATTTCGTTCGGTCGGTCAACGATATATTGAGAATCTGGGAGCCTACGTCGTCAATCGACGAATATACGATCCTACTATCGGACAGTATGTTACCCCCGACCCTTCCCCGGCCAAAATAGACTGCTTTGCCGGCTACGGCGGGTACACGCCCTCACTCGCGGATGATGTCAATCTGGCTGATCGGGGCTACGGGTGTTTTGCAGGATTGCCATTTCAGCGTCGGCCGGCACAGGTAGCCTGGTGGGAACGGTGGGGAAAGAGTCTCTACGGGGATGCACTGAGCGTGGCTAGGCGAGTCGCCCGCGAGCGGGGTCTGACCAATTGGAGCAGGTCGGCGGCGAGCGGTGTGAACTGGACCCTCGCTTTTGCCGATCCCGTGACTGCCCAGGCCGGTCGCATCATGTACGGAGGACCATGGTGGACCTGGGATGATATGGAGAACTACGCGCGAGCGATTCTGACATTCTGGGCCTCCGCTTACGGCGAAAGCCAACTGCCAGGAGGGGGAGGCATAGCCGGGAAGTACGCTGCAAAGGCTGCGGCGGGGGCGGCGGCCGGCTTTGGTCGGTTCCTGGGCTCGAGATGGGATCGGCCGGAGAGTATCTTCTCATGGCGCTGGTGGATGCCAACCGCTGATTATCAGGCTCTGGTCGACCGCGAGGCACAAGGCCTGATCGACCAGCACAAGGTCTATGATCCGGCCGGTGGTGAAAGGAAAGCAGCTGATTCTCCCGACCGGAGGAGCCTGCGTCGCGGGCGACGCGCCTGGGACGACCCCACACCGTACTATGCGCCCTTGCCGTGTCCACCTTTCTGTCCGGATGGAGGTCGGCCGGGGGGCGCGCTGTTTCCGCCGCCGTGTCCTCCGTTCTGCGGGGGCCCTGGTGGCCCGTCACCCGCTGCCAACCGGCCGGACGACGGGAGCGGACCGTTTGGGTTCGGAGATCCAATTGAGACCATTGAGACGCAACTTGGCGGTATAGAACTTTCGGCTGAGGCGGAGTTCTATGGCGATATAGGCAATATCACCGGTGCCGTATATGATCCGCGAACATCCCGCATCATTCTTACCGGCGATCGGGATCTGAACGTGCCTTCGTTGAAGGCCCGCGACTTTGCCGTGGCGCTACTGTGCGAGTATGGATACGGCGAGCATCCGCCGTGCGATCCTCAATTCTCGCTCGATCCGGCCGATCCACGGAATCCTGAGGGAGAATATCTTAAGACTGTCTACTATCCTGAAGTTTTCCTGGCCGGCACCGAGTTCGGCGAGACGATGTTCGAGACTGACTGGCTGTTGAAACAGTATTGCTTCGGCGCAATCGTCGACGGCAACGGACGTGTCCACGAGCGAATGAGTTCCGTGCCCGGTTTCAAGAGCAAATCAGATCTGTACTTCGAACACCCGTTTACCGGTCCTTCTCAAGTCTGGT
>SMTZ1_10001554_pt1 | contig 23242 bp, 19 predicted proteins | sample DeeMarSWOR136_30_FD_25667 | JGI IMG/M metagenome (IMG submission 25667) | reverse complement strand
TATGTTCCTCGGTATACGCAATAGCATTGCATAGCTCGCGCAGTTTCCTGCCCGCACTCGGCGGGGTGACACCAAAGATGGCATCATTGGTTTTGGCTGAAGCGAGATGGTGTGACCATGGACATACGCCGCAAATACTTGTTACAATACGAGGAAGCTCCTCTACGGGTCTTCCGATACAGAACTTCTCAAAGCCGCGAAGCTCCACGATGTGCACGAATGTGTCTGCTACATTGCCGCTGTCATCAAGGTTTATAGTTACCTTGGCATGCCCCTCTAATCTGGTTACCGGAGCAATTGTGATTGTCTTCATTTAAATATACCTCCTTATGGTTTTGGACGGGCCGGCAACGGCCGGAGTCGGTTCTGAGCACCAATGTACCTGTTCAACAGGGCACGCCTGTCCGGTACCTGTTTTGCGTCCAGCCCTATTGATGAAATCGCGCTCATCATGTCCACTAAAGGATTGGCTCCCTTGCGGATCGGACCGAAGCAGCCACGACAAGGCATGTAACCCTTGATGCAACGGGGAACAGTTACGCCATCGCCGTTACCTTCCTTATGGCCGCAGCCCGCCAGGGTGACAGGACCAAGGCACAAATACCCCTGCTCCATATAGCAGCGGGTATTTTCCCAGGGTTCGCCCTGTTTGAATTCCATCGAATCGAGGGTTCTTTTGATTTCTCCGCCGGATGCCTTCTTTTCCCGCTTGACGGGGCATTCATCACAGACACTTCTCTCCTCAAGCTTGAATTCCTTGCCTTCCAACAGAGCGGTCAGGGCCTTAACAATAAGGTCGGGATTTGTCGGACAGCCCGGAATGTAGACATCCACATCCACAACCTCATCCACTGCGTATACCCTGTCTAACAGAGGGGGAAGATTCTCGGACGGCGTGTCGGCAGAATCGGTCGTCTTGCAATCCCTGTATACTTTTTCGTACAGGGCTTCAAGTGGAAACATGTTCGCCAGGGCAGGAATCCCTCCGAAGCATGCACAAGAGCCAAGAGCAATGAGGGTCTTACACTTCTTCCTCATCTCTTCGGTCACATGTTTTTCCTTCTCATTCCGGACACCTCCCGAGATTATCCCCACGTCGGCCTCGGGAATCTCCATTTCCGTTTTTTCGCCTGTCTGGCCAAAATACTTATGGTCCATCAAGACAGGCATGTGGACAAAATCGAGCTCGGGGAGCAGGTCAAGAAGCGGCTCGCCTATGTCCAGTATTGTGACTTCACATCCACCGCAGATGTTCAGCCATTCTTCTGCTACTTTTACTGCCACAATATTACCTCCTTTCTAAGAGATTTTACAACACTCACTCCATTCTTATTTTGCGTTGGTACCGCGCCGTTGACGTCTCCAAACAACAGGCGTACAAGATTTTGCTCAAGCCGCAATAATCCCGGTGCAACTAAATCTCAGCCAAGCAGCATCTTTTCGCCCGGCAATTATGCCCCGGCCTCGGTAACGCCATAATATACTTATCTTCCTGTAAAAAATCCAGCTTTGTGTTCAATCACCGCTTATTTTTGCAAGCAGCTTCTCTATCTTATCGAGAAGAACCTGGGGTTCGACACCTTTCTCCACGTAATCATCGACGGGTAAGAACTTATCGTGTATGCGCTCACCGGGAAAATCGAATCCTGTTTGTTCACGCATAGACGTAAGCATCAGAATGGGTGTCTTGTCGAAACGTGAATCTTTTCTCATCTTTCTTGCGAAAACGAATCCTCCCGCCCCCCTGCCCATCATCACATCGAGGATGATGGCGTCAGGCATTTCTTCCTCCATTTTGGCGTATCCCTCATCCGGATTGTAAGCAAAACTCACATTATATTGCTTTGTCTCGAGTATAGCTTTTGTGACCGCCACGAAATCCGGGTCATCATCGATGATCATTATGTTTGGAGCACTCATGTTTTCTCCTTTGGTAACGACATTTTTACTATATTCCAATCGTTTCCTTCGTATTGCATTTACACAAACGATGCACTCAGTTCTACTCGAGTACAATCTCGGTCACAACGCGTCGCGTGTACAAATACACCTTTCCTTCTTCCTTGTACGACTGAACCTCGAAGCCCTTTTCGCGATATTCCTTCTCAACAGAGCTTGCCTGTTTTTCGGACTCGTACTCTTCACCATCCCACATAAACTTCTTGCCATTGAAGAAGCGAGCTTGTTCTGCCATATCTTGAAATCCTAAAAAATTTCTTTAAAAATTACCATACGGGCCAAAACCAGGCTCAACCCAATCCATCACGTTCTATAGGGGCTGGGCCCCAGAGCCCGGACTTCCTCAGTCATTTCCCGTATTACCTCGGCGAACCTCGGTCCTTCGGAGGCCGATACCCATTCAAGCCTGAAACGCTCGGGCTCGAGGCCGAAGTCCTCCAACATCAGTTCAATTGCTTCTTTTCTGTTATCAGCGGCCACATTACCTTCAAGATAATGACAATCGCCGAGATGACAGCCGCAGATGATAACACCATCGGCCCCCTTGGTCAAGGCATCGATGACCAGGTTTGGATGCACCATCCCCGAGCACATTACGCGAATGACCCGCAGATTCGGGGGGTACTGGAGCCGGGAAACGCCGGCAAGGTCTGCCCCGGCATAGGAACACCAGTTACAACAGAAACCGATAATACGCGGTTCGAATTCTTCATCTGTCATATTAATCAAACTCCACTTTTAACCTTATTCCAAAGCAGCATCAACCATAGCACCGATTTGCTCAAGCTTGAAGCTGCGAATAAATATTCCCTTCTTCGGACATGTGGCCTGGCACACTCCACAGCCCTTACACAAGGCCCCATCCCTCTCAACGGTCTTCTTGATACTGCCCTTGTACATATACTCTAACAATGTTAACGCACTGTACGGGCACGGATCGATGCAATATGCACACCCGTCACAGTTCGCGTCCACTACTTCTGATATGGTAGCTTCCAGCTCGATTTCTTCCTTGGACAAAATTGTTGCCGCCCTTGCTGCCGCCGCATCCGCCTGTGCGATACTCTCTTCCACGGACTTCGGGCAATGGGCCAGACCGCACATAAATATACCATCGGTGGCAAAATCAACGGGCCGAAGTTTCATGTGCGCCTCGAGGAAGAACTTGTCCTGATTAAGCGGTATCTTAAAGAGCCTGCCCACCTCGTCAACACCCTCGTTGGGGACGATAGCGGGAGCAAGCACAAGCAGGTCACAGTCTATATTAATCGGGGCATTCAAAATGGGATCTACGGTGTTGATGCTAAGACCAATATCTTTTGCGGACACTTCCGGTTTCTGATTCTCATCGTATCGAATGAAGCGCACACCCATGTCCCTTGCCTTCCTGTAGTGCTCTTCCAGAAAACCGTATGCCCTGACATCGCGATAAAGCACGTATACATCAATCTCGGGACGTATCTTCTTTAGCGAGATGGCATTCTTGATCGCCTGCTGGCAACAAATACGACTGCAATACGGACGCTGCTCCTCTCTTGAACCAACGCACTGAATCATCACAACAGATTTGATTTTCTCCAGTTCGGGGTGATTATGAGCTATCCCTTCTTCCAGGTCCCGCTGTGTGATTACGCGAGAGTCCTCACCGTAAAGATATTCGGTGGGCTCGTATTCACCGGCCCCGGCGGCAATTATTGCGACCCCGTGGGGCACTTCCGTTTCACTGCCGTTCTGACGTATTGTGGATTTGAAATTACCAACGGACCCTTCAACGGCACAGACCTCGCTTTCAAGGTGCACGTCTATGTTCGGGTAAGAATTGACTTTCTCAATTGTATCAGCCAGCTTCTGCTGGGGATCCTCGCCATTGAGCAGGCTGTATATATGCCTGAAGTTTCCTCCAAGTTCCTTGTCTCTTTCGACGAGATGGACCCTGAAACCCTGGTCGGCAAGGTTGAGCGCAGCAGTCATTCCCGCCAAACCACCGCCGATTACAAGGGCATCATGATTAATTTTCAGGGTGCCCTTATACAAAGGCTCCAACAGTCTGGCCTTGGCCACCGCCATCCTCACGAGGTCTCTTGATTTTTGCGTGGCCTCCTCGGGTTGATTCATATGCACCCACGTACACTGGTCGCGGATGTTGGCCATCTCAAAGAGGTACTCATTGAGTCCGGCTTCGCGACACGTGTTTCGGAAAAGCGGCTCATGGGTCCTTGGGCTGCACGAGGCCACCACTACGCGGTTGAGGTCATGCTCGGTTATGAGTTCGGTTATCTGTTTCTGAGTGTCAGTCGAGCAGGTATAAAGATTGTCCTCTGCATAAACAACGTTGGGCAGCGTCTTTGCATATTCGACTACACTTGGCACATCGGCATATCCGCCAATGTTCCTGCCGCAATGGCAAACAAATACGCCGATGCGGGGCTCCTGGCCTGTTACATCCTTCTCCGGGGGATATTCCTTATGCGTGATTAAAGTACCCCGCTGGTCCTTCAAAAGCGCCATTGCCCTTGCAGCCCCCGCCGATGCCTCCATTACCGTTTCGGGAATGTCCTTCGGTCCGGCGAATGGGCCGCAGACATATACACCATCCTGGGATGTCTCAACCGGCGCAAATCCCTTCGTATCGGCAAAACCATGCTCGTTTAGCTTGACTCCGAACTTGTCCGCCAGTTCAAGCACCTGATAAGGAGGTCTAATCCCGGTGGAAAGGACTACTATGTTAAACTCTTCTGTCGTGATATCTCCATCGTCCTTTTGATATGTAATTTTCAGGTCGTTGGTTGCAGGAACTTCCTTGATAGAGGATGGATAACAGCGAATGTAGCGTACGCCGAGTTCCTTGGCGCGTTCATAGTAGGCATCGAATCCCTTGCCGAAAGCACGCATGTCGATGAAGAAAATAGTGCAGTCAAGGTCGGGCTGGTGTTCCTTGGCAATAATCGCTTCCTTTGTGGCATACATACAGCAGACGGAGGAGCAGTAGTTTCTGTCCACTTCCCGTGACCCGACGCACTGAATCCACGCGATCCTCTTGGGATGTTCCTCATCGGATGGCCTGAGAATTTCGCCCAGATAAGGACCACTGGCCGAGAGAAGGCGTTCGAACTGCAGACTTGAGAGAACATTAGGATACCTGCCGTAGCCCAACTCTTTACGGAGGTCGGGATCGAATTGCTCAAAGCCGGGTGACAGGACCACAGCACCGACATCTACCTCTTCGATTTCGTCTTCCTGCTCATAATCAATGGCCCCGGCCTCGCAGAAGTTTTCGCAAGATTTGCATGCATCCTTCAGAAAGTGCATGCAGGTATTGCGGTCAATCACAGCCACTTTCGGTATCGCCTGAGGAAACGGTATATAAATCGAAGAGCGCTTTGCAAGACCCACATCATACTCTGAAGTGATTGGCCTGGGTTTATTAAGCGTCACCTCACTCAAATCCACTGCATCGGTCGGGCAGACGACCTGGCAGGCACCGCATGTAATACAAATCGGCGAGTGCTTATCATAGGGAACACCAACCTTGCGCTCCGAACCACGGTTGACAAAACTTACGGCGCCGACTCCCATGCGCTCCTCACAAACTCTTGTGCAAAGTCCACATAGGATACAGTCATCATTCTTCTTGGGGAAGCGTGTTTCCTCGACCCCATACTCTTTGGCCATTTCTATGATGCGGGGTGAATCCGGGCAGCGTGCCAGCAGTAATTCGAGCATGATCCGACGCGTCTTTTGGACCCTCTCTGTGTTCGTCTGGACAACCAATCCTTCCTGAGCGGGATAAACACAGGAAGCCTGAATAACAGAACCACGCGGTCCGGTCAGTTCGACCAGACAGACACGGCAGGCACCGTAGGGCTTCAAAGACCTGTGGTGGCAAAGAGTGGGAATCTTGATGCCAAGTTTTTCCGCCGCCTTCAGGACGGTCGTGCCCTCTTCAACCTCAATCTTTTTGTCGTCAATTGTCAAAGTAATCATTTGTTATTTGTCTCTCTTGTGTCAAAACGATAAATTGAGTTATTCTTCTTGTGTTCATACAGAAAGTCAATCTCAGGGTGACCTACGACAAGAGTGCGTAAAGTCTCATCGATATCACCCATAGGTTTACGGTCCAAATGGCTGTAGCGAAAGTAAGCCCTGATCGTGGTTCCCCCGCCGGGCCTGGAATCAAGCTCAATCTTTCCATCGCTTTCACGTGCCGCCTGAGCCAGCAAGGGCAGGCCCAGACCAACCCTGCGCGTGGTTCTTGTCGTAAAGAACGGGTCAAGCACTTTTTTCAACGTCTGTTCATCCATACCCTTGCCATCATCCTTAATTTCGATGGTCAATAAGTCCTTAGCCTGGTCTTCATCAATCCTGATTTCTATCCTCTTTGCCGAGGCCGTAATCGAATTTTCAGCAATGTCCAGGATGTGCAGGGACAAATCTTCCATTCAATTAAAAACAATTCTCCTTCCCATTTCATTGTGCAACGCTTTTCTAATCTCATCAACCGAGACGTCTTCTATCATAAACTCAGTGGAATTGTTCCCGATATCCTCCAAAAAGTGGGCATCGGAAAAGGTGACCACGGGATAGTCATATTCCTGTTTCATCGAGGACGGCCTCGAGACCTCCACGGCATCCAGGTTCAATCCTTTCGGAATAAAGCCTAATTGGCCTATCAGGCTGAATCGCTCCCGGTCAATATGAGAAGCAATCGCCACACCCGACCTGTCGTGAATCGCCTCCACCACTCTTTCGACAGTCATAGTAGTGGCACCCAACAGCAGCCTAGAGTTCGTCCCCACAACATTATCCCATTCGTCAACAACCTCCTGAGGGCCGTAAGCCTGCTCATGATTTTCGCCGGGCAGGTTCCGATAAACAATCTCCTGCATATCCATAAGGTCCTGCTCGGTATTGAACAGCCCGAGGATATGCACTTCCTCCGAAGAGGTTATTTCCATACCCGCAATGACGGGCAGCCCTTCTCTGGCTCCGGCTTTCACCACCGCAGCTACATTTTCTGCTGAATTGTGATCGCTTATCCCGATCATATCCAAACCAATTTTTTTGGCTTGCCTGACTATTGCCGTCGCCTGCATCTGAGCGTCGGCACATGGAGAAAGGCAAGTATGCAAATGCAGGTCGGCTCTAACCTTCCTCATCATTTTATTCCGGTAACGCCCAAATCGTATAGCTTGCCGACAATTTCGAACGTCGGCAAATCGGTTACCATAATAACTATGTTTTCTGCTTCTGCCTTCTCAATGGTCTCCTGTTCCGGCTCTCTGCCATTGACCAGAATTATACCGGCAAGGTCCTTCATACTGGCCACAGCCACGATATTCTGATGAATCTGCAAGGTAACCCAGATGTCTCCTTCTTCGGCATTGCCGAGTACATCACTGAGAAGGTCGCTGGCATAGCCGCCTGTCACCTCACGATCCAGGTCTGTCTTAGCAGACCTGACATCCAGATTCAGTTTCTGAGTTAATTCAGTTAGTTTCACTGCCAGCTCCATTGTTTATAGTGATATAAATACTCAGGTGTGTTCCCTTGCCCACCGTGGAGTTTAGGTTCATTCGATCAGCGCAGTTGCTGATGTTGTTCAGGCCCATACCCGCTCCGAAGCCCAGCTCTCTGACCCAGTCCGGTGCGGTTGAATACCCGGGCTGCAGGGCCTTCTCGATATCAGGGATGCCGGGGCCAGAATCCTCCACTTTCACAAGTATTTGATGGGGCTCAACACGCACGCGAATCCTGCCGCCATCGGCATAAATAATCAGGTTCATCTCTGCTTCATAAGTGGCGATGGCAACACGACGAATCACCTGAGGGTGCAGGCCCAGGCGGCCCAGCGTGGCCTTCAACCGGCTGGAACTTTCACCGGCCCGCTTGAAATCCTTACCAGCCACATTGTATTGGAAAAAGAGCGCAATCCTGTCAGCATATATGTCATCAAAAAAACGCTGTATCCTTTCGTTCTGAGTTTCTTCCCTGTGATAATCAATCTCCAGTTTCTTTAGAAGCCCCTCAATAATGTCCCCCTTGGTTATAATGCCCCGGAGCCTTTTGTCCTGGCGGTCGATGACCGCGAAACGGCCAAAGCCATATTGCTCGAATTTATTGACCGCATGAACTAACGGTTCATCGGCATAAAGTGTTTCAACATTACCGGTCATCTTCTCGCTGATAGGACAATCATCCTCCCGTTCAGCAAGCCATCTGATAAAGTCATCAATACTAATAATGCCTACGAGCTTGTTCGTGTCCACGACCGGTGTCCCCGAGATGCGCTTTTCACGCAGTATTGTCCTTAATCGGCTCATAGGAGTCTGCGGGCTTACCGTGACAACGTCGTCCTTCATTACGTCACGGATACGTATTTCGTAAACCAATTCCTGAACTTTGCTGATTCTGCTATCTGAATTCACTCGTAAGAATCCTGTTATATGCTATTTTTTATTCTTATATTCAGAACAACCGGGAAGTCCCGCCTTGTACAATTGGCCGCATGATTCGAACATGGGTATCGGCGTTACCAATAAGGGAATATCCTTGGCTTCAGCCATATCGATTGTTTCCTGGTCCGGTTTTTTGCCACGAACAAAGCATATCGCCTGAAGGTCGGCCATCTCGGCAGTGCGAACCACCTGAGGATTAGTCAAACCCGTCAGAAGGAGAGACTCAGGCTTTGCAAATGATAAAACATCGCTCATCAAATCAGATCCACAAGCCATACGAATTTCTCTTTCAAGAAGGTCGACACCTACAACAACTTCGGCCTCAAGAATCCCTACTATATCCTTTAATTTCATGAGGTCACTTCCACTTCCTGTTCTACTAATTCCAGATCACACCGCAGACAACGTTTTGCCTCTTTGATCGCCATCTCTTCGGTAAATCCCAATTCCACTTCCCTGAAATTACCAGACCGTTCCTTGACCGACAGTATGGGCATTTCAGGCTTTCGCAACTCTTCAATTTCCTTGTCGGTCAATTCTATGGCTTCAACGTGCATGGCCGGCCTGGTCACCTTATATTCACGTTCAACGGGCTGTTCCTGAATGTATTTGTGTATCATTTGTGCCGCAATCTTTCCATGGCCCATCGCAGCCGTGACAGTATTCGGACCGCTGACAACATCACCTCCCGCAAAGACTCCGTCTATCCCGGAGTAAAAGCTCTCCGGACTAACCTCTATGGTGTTATACTTGGTGACATTCAGACGACTGGTATTCGTAAGTACACTGAGGTCCGGCTGCTGGCCAATAGCCGGCATCAACGTATCAATCTCCACGGTGAATTCCGAACCCTCTATCGGAACGGGCCTTCTTCTGCCGCTGCGGTCGACATCTCCGAGTTTCATCCTTATGCACTCAATACCCTTCAATTGGCCACTATCTGATAAGACCTTTATTGGAGCGACGAGAAATTCAATCTCGATTCCCTCATTGATCGCCTCTTCGATTTCCTCCTTTGCGGCGGGCATTTCCCGTCTCGTTCGCCTGTATAGTATTTTCACGTCCTTGCCCAAGCGCTTTGCGACCCTGGCCGCATCAATGGCGGCGTCTCCTCCACCGACCACGGCCACCTTCTGGCCAATCTCAACTTCACGGCCAAGATTAAGCTCCCGAAGGAATTCCACCGCATCGATGACCTGCGGTGACTCTTCGCCTTCAATTCTCATTTTCAGTCCCTTATGGGCACCGGTGGCGATAAACACTGCATCATATTTCGACCAGAGACTTGAAAGCTCCACATCTTCGCCTACAGTTGTGTTTGTCTGGATATCCACACCCAATTGCTTGATTTTTTCAATGTCCCAGTTCAAAGCTTCTCTGGGCAATCGGTATTCGGGAATTCCGAGAGCAAGCATGCCGCCCACAACCGGCATCGACTCGATAATGGTGACGTTATATCCTTCAAGGGCAAGGTAGTAAGCGCAGGTCAGCCCCGCCGGTCCCGAACCTACAATAGCCACCTTTTCCGTTCGTTTCTCTTTAGGCTTGGGCATTACGTCAATGCCCTTTTCGCGTTCATAATCGGCCAAGAACCTCTTCAGCGCACGGATAGAAACCGCTTCTCCCTCGCCTTCACCTGCCCGGCACTTGACCTCACAACCGGCGGTGCAAACCCTGCCGCAAATAGAAGGCAGAGGATTTTCTCTCCTTACAATCTCTATGGCCTGCTCGAATTTTCCCTGAGCGATAAGACCAATATAACAGGGAACATCCTGTTCAAGAGGACAAACATGCTGGCAGGCCGAGGAGATAATCCCTTTGCAGACGCCGGCCGGACAGCTTTTATACTTGATATGTGCCTCGTACTCGTCGCGGAAATAGCGAATAGTGCTGAGGACCGGATTCGGCGCTGTCCCTCCCAAAGCACAGAGAGAAGCGTCTTTGACGGCCTCGGCCAACTCCTCCAGAATTTCTATATCTTCTTCCTTACCGTCTCCATTGCATATGCGAACCAGTATATCGTGCATCACACCAATACCTTCACGGCAGGCGGTGCATTTACCGCAGGATTCATCTTTCAAAAATTCAAGGAAATATCTGGCCACATCCACCATGCAGGTGTCTTCATCCATTACGATAAGTCCACCGGAACCCATGATGGAGCCCACCTCTGCGAGTTTCTCATAATCTATCGGCAGGTCAAGAAGCGATGTGGGGATGCATCCGCCGGAGGGACCGCCAGTTTGGACCGCCTTAAATTTCTTGTCGTTTTCTATCCCGCCGCCTATATCGTATACGATTTCCCGCAACTTAATTCCCATTGGTACTTCAACAAGGCCAGTATTTTTGACCTTGCCTACTACTGAGAAGACCTTCGTACCCTTGCTTGTTTCAGTGCCGATACTAGAGAACCACTCCCCTCCCCGGTTGATTATCTCAGGCACATTGGCCCATGTCTCCACATTGTTGATATTGGTGGGTTCGTCCCAAACTCCGGATTCTGCAGGAAACGGCGGCCTGATTCTCGGCTCAGGGGCCCTGCCCTCCAAAGAGGCTATCAGCGAGGTCTCTTCACCACATACAAATGCTCCCGCCCCTCTGTGAATGGAAATATCAAGATCAAAGCCGGTGCCAAAGATATCTTTGCCCAAAAGACCGTACTCTTCGGCCTGTGCTATCGCCTTGATTAACCTTTCGCGTGCCAAAGGGTATTCGTTCCTGATATAAATATGGCCATGGGAGGCCCCGATTGCCTTTGCGCCAATTAACATTCCTTCGAGAACGGAATGCGGGTCGGACTCGATAATGCTTCGATCCATAAACGCACCCGGATCACCCTCGTCGGCATTGCAAACTATATGCTTGCTGTTACCTTCCGCCGCCCGGCACAATTCCCACTTTCTACCGGTCGGGAAACCGGCTCCACCCCTGCCCCGCAGCCCCGAGGTCTTGATTTCCTCGATTATTTGTTCAGGGGTCATTTCAGTGAGTACTTTAGCCAGCGCGGTGTATCCGTCTCTGGCGATATACTCATCGATTTGCTCAGGATCAATCAATCCTCTGTTGCGTAACGCAATCAGTCTCTGCTTGCTGAAGAAACCGATATCACTCATCGTCGGGACCGGTAATTCTTCGGCAGGCGGAGTATATAAAAGCCGTTGTACGGGTCTTCCCTTAAGGAAATGCTCTTCCACGAGGTGAGGAATGTCTTCTACCTTTAACAGTTGATAAAAGATGTCGTCCGGCTTGACGACCATCACTGGTCCCTGGGCACAAAATCCATTACAACCGGTCAATACGACTCTGATCTCATCCTGGAGATTATGCTTTTTTAGCTCTGCCTCGAGCGCTTCCTGTATCTTGAACGATTTATTCGAGACACAACCGGTCCCAGCACAAAGCATGATGTGCATCCGAGACGGTTTCATGCTGGTTTCTCCTTCTTATTTAATTATCATCCAACTCGTTCGCTGCCAATAGCAAGGGCGTATTCCTTGACGACAAAACCAGACAAAACATGTTCGGAGAAGATTTTTCTGGTCTTATCTTCATCCAGGTCAACATATTTGATTGGGGCTTGCCCTTTGAGCTCCACGGTTATCATAGGCTCACGGCTGCAAAGACCGGCGCAGCCCGATGCGGTCAGAACAATATCCTCCGATTCTTTCTCGTCGACCAGAGCCATCAGCGTGCTCATTATTTTCCTGGCACCGGCGGCTATGCCGCATGTTCCCATGTGAACCGTAATTTTCGCACGGGCGTCCCCGTCCCGCAGACTCATTGTCCTGGACATTTTTTCCCTGATTTTCTGTAAGTCTTCAGGTTTGATTTTAGACATAGTAACCCTCTTTCATTCCTGATATCTGTCAATCATGGCCGCCGCCTTCGCGGGATTCATCTGGCCGAATAACTCTTCACCGACAGTAACTACCGGCGCCAAACCACAACATCCCAGGCAACGAACCGCTTCCAACGTAAACCGCATATCCGGTGTAGTCTCGCCCGTTTGTATTCCCAATTCCCGCTCAAGCCTGTCCAGAATTCTCTGGGCCCCTTTGACGTGACAGGCAGTACCGACACAAACGGTGATGATATGTTTACCACGCGGCTTAAGACTGAAGGCTTTATAGAACGTGGCGATCCGCAGGATGTGCTCTATGGGTATTTGCTTTGTCTCAGAGACCCTTGCCAGAGTGCCGGGCGGGAGCCAGTTGAATTCGGTGGTGATGTCCTGGAGAATTGGTATAAGGATTTCCCTGTCACCGTCATACCTGCTTATAATCTTATCCACCTTGTTTCTCTCTTCGGGCTCAAGCTCAACCTCGGGCAATGACGGGGTCTCATCGAGATACACAATGTTTTTGACAAGACAGTGTTCGACACACTCGCCACAGCCCGTACATTTCTCCGGGTCTACGGAGCGGGCTTTCTTCCTGATACGAACCCTGAAGTTACCCGCCGAGCCCTCGATTGACTCTATCTCCGAGTAGGTCAACTTCTCGATATTGAGGTGCCCGCCGCAATCGACCATACGCGGTGCCAGTGTGCACATCGCACAGTCATTTGTCGGAAACGTCTTGTCGAGCTGCGCCATCACACCACCGATAGAGGGACCTTTTTCAACAAGATAAACCTTGTATCCTCCCTCAGCCAGATCGAGCGAGGCCTGCATACCTCCAACACCGCCTCCCACAACGAGGACGGCACCAACCTTTTGATCGGTTTTTTTAGCCATTTATTTTCTACCCTGTAACTGTTGTGAAACCAACTATTCTTTGCTCACGCCGGACAACAATGCGTCCGCGCTGACAAAATGTTTTTGCAATCCCAATTTCTTCAAAGGTACTCCCAGAGCCAATCCCATAAGCTGTGTAAAGTAGAGTATGGGCAGGCCATACCGGGTGCCGTATTCCTTTTCTACCTCTCCCTGCCGTGTACCCAGATTTGCATGGCACAACGGACAGCCCACAGCAATCGCGTTTGCGCCGACGGCCTTGGCCTCCTCAAAAATATCATGCGTCAATTTACGAACAACATCGGTCCGGCTCAATGCAAGGGCACCACCGCAACATTCCGTTTTGTATGACCAGTCGAGCGTGCTGATACCCACAGAGCGAAGCAGGTTGTCCATAGCCATCGGATACTCGCATTCATCAAATTGCATCACCTTTGACGGCCTGGTCAACAGACAGCCGTAATAACAAACTACCTTCAGATCGGGCAACTGTCTCTTGACCGCATCTGCAATATTTTCGTGGTTACAGAATATCTCAATCGGACTTAAGACATTCATCGATTCAGGCAACGGAGATTCAAGAACCTCACTAATCTGAGAGGCTATCTCAGAGTCTTCGGCTGCTTCGTATATGGCGGTCCTCAATCGTGCAAAACACGCCGCACAAGGAGCAACAACGTTGGTCATTCCCATTTTCTCGGCCTTACAGAGGTTCTCAAAAGGTAGTGCGAGTGACAAAAGCCTGGATGTACAATGCGCAGGAGAAGTCCCGCAACAGACCCAGCCCTTGATCTCCTCAATATCTATGTCAAGTTTTTCACAGACGGCCCGGAATGATACGTCGTACTCGGAGCCGGTTGAGTGAAGTGAACATCCGGGATAGTAGGCGTACTTCGCAGTCATTATCTAATGACCTCCTTCGATATATCAATAAGAGGATTTCGGTACTTTGGGCGTATCTTTGGAGTATAGCCGTAGATTCGTTTCACGTTATGCGTTCCGTTTTCCTTCTTCAATGCTCTTTACTCGGCTAAAGATTTTCCATGTCCTCCGCGCACCGGTAAGGCTGGGAATAATCTTCATCTTGCCTTTCTTGAACATTTTCGCTCCCAATTCCATATCCTTGAAGAAATCAAAGGTCCTCAACTTCAGACCTATGATCATGCCGAGCTCGTACATCCGCCCACACTTCTTAATATTAGCAAGCGCCGCTTTGTAAAAAGAAGCTACCTGTGGAACTGTGGGTTTAATCCCCCTCCTTAGCGCAACTATTTTTACAGCATCCATCACTTTCGCGACATCAACATCCTGCGGACACCGGGTCGTGCACGTCTCACAGGAGGCACACAGCCACATAGTTTTGCTGTTGAGAACGAGGTCGTCCATGCCCAGACGAATAGCGTGTATAAGCTGGGCCGGCTTGTAGTCCATCGCGTAGGATATGGGGCAGCCGGCCGCACATTTCCTGCATTGATAACAAAGATTCACATTCTGGCCGCTTTCACGCAAAACCGCTTCGGCCAACTCCGATTGTGATGTAATCGTTAGGGTAGATTCCATGATTTCTTAGTGTCTCTTAATGTTATATTCCAAATAAATGGTTCCAGTAAGATTTCCACACCGATAAAGCAGAGTAGGACAAACCCACATAAAGAATTGATTATGATACCTTATTCCTTGTAACGAAGACAAGGAAAATTTTCTCAGAACCAAGAAAAAAACAACGGCCGTGAGCTGTAATCTCATAAGTTATTGCTTAGAGGGAGCTTACATACCAACGCATTGAATACTTAGTGTTTGTGTTTGCCTTTGCCCTCTTTGTCGCACCCTTTTCAGGATAACAAAATCGGCCGGGTGATGCAGTGAAGCCTTCTATTGGCCCGTTGTTTTTCAGATAAAAAACAAACTTATGGAGAAAACCAGGGGATGTATAAATGCTGAGCCTAGACTGCTCCAAAGGAGCCTCATGATATCCTCTGAGTCCGAGGTTGTTAATAAATTGGATGATGATTATTAATACATGCAATCTTTTACAGTTTTTAGCAAAAATCACATAGTCCTTAAAGTCGACCTTGCTGTTTTCATACACATCCACCATGAGTTTAATTGCCGACATCTAATCGAGCAGAGATAAGAAAATCACTGCTGCCGGTATTATCATTCATCCCATGAATCGCCAGGATGTTGTCTCCCAATCGCAGGGCACTGAAGACCTCCGGCTTATCAATCCTGTTTACTCTGAAGGATTGTAATAACAGTGCTTCGTCATCGTCATGTATCCCATCGGCATCATCATTCCATTCGGGAACGGCGGCATCGAAATTATCGCGGTCAAGTTCTTTCCCGTTGATATAAGCAACAAAACCATCATCGTAACGGATTTTCAGCGTAATGGAGTTCAGCTCATTCGGGTCCGTCTCCAGGACAAAGGGGATTCGGATATAACAGGAATTCATAATTCCATACATCTGGGCTCCCACATCGTGCGCTATGAAATCCGTATAGCTTGTGGCACTGCCCGGATTATTTTCATAGCCGACGCCGGTAAAACAATCCGAGGCGGCAATCTGCGCCCACCCAGTATCGTCATAAGGTTCGGCGTTGCCGATCCAGTCATAGCCAATGTTACTTGTGGGCACCAAAACGCGTTTGGCGTCTTTCTCCGTGACCAGAACGATGCTGCACGGATATTTGAAGCTGTCGGCGAAAATCGCAAAGTCATTGAAGTCGACTTTGCCATTATCCTGCAGATCCGCTATTAGCCCGCTCTGCTCTTCGAGCCACTCACTCGTCAATACAGCCAAATCATCAAAACGGGTACAGCCGTCACAGTCGAAGTCGCCCGGTAATACGGTAATCAAAGAGACATTATCAATGTAAACATCGAAAGAAGAAGTCCCCATATTGAACACTACGCGGGCGTTGTAATCCGACGGATCCTGCATCGTAAAGGGGTAGCGAAAATGTGTCGGATTTGGTGTGATGGAAGAGTATCCGATTTTGCTGTAGTTGGTCCACGGAGACTCGTCCTGCCCAACCTTGGCTTCGATGATTCGAGGCAGATCAGACCATGCATCAAATTCGAAGACGTATTGTTTTCCCCGCACCAGCCTTATCCCGGCCTGCCTTAACTGCACATCCGGTAGAACATTGCCCCCGCTGGTTATATTGAAATGACTTACACCGTTTTCAATATTCCATACAGCAGATGCAGCACTGCCGACTTCCCATATCCACGAATCCTGTCCCCGGCAGAAATCCCCATTCAAAACCATGTTCTGACCCGGTTCCGTAAAAGTAACAACCGCGCTTTCTTCGTTGGAGTAATCGCTTTCCGTGCCGTGAATATCAACAGCCGTTACGCGGAAGTAATATTGAAGTCCATTCTCCAGACCCTCGCTGAGGCGCTTCAGCGTTTGCGCCGAGGTAGCAAGAACAGTAGTTGGTTGCGGCTCAGTCCCACCGTATATGCGATAATAGGCCACGTTGGGATCACCGAACTTATTGAATATCAGCGTCAAATTATCAGGAAAGGGCTCAACAACCAGATTAGGCTTAAGGGCCATGCCCTGCCATTCGCATCGCCACACGCGATAGGCTTCGTAACCATCCACCCAGTTCATCTCGAACGCCTTGGTTCCATTGGGGCGGACCTCCGTGAGCTTGGGCAGGGCTCCAACAGCCCAGTTGATGAGGGTGTTGCCGTTGGGCAGCCTTTGAGTGTTGGCCATGTAGTGCGAGAAAACATCCGGCGTCTCACGGAACTCCCAGACCACAGTGGCCGTCATGGCGTCAAGATCCAGCTCATATTCTACGGCACGAGATAATTGAGGACTATGCAGGTTCCCGTTATCAAACATCAGGTAGCGACCGTTGCCTGAATATCGGATTGCATGTTGGTTACGGGGACCACTAAGCGGATCGTTTACATAAGTAAAATCATTGTTCTTGGGTATCCCGCTCAGTCTCCAGATAATCTCACCGGTATCCCGGTTGATCTTGGTAATTTCACTAATATGCCGGCTGGAAAGAAGAATATGGCCGTCTTCATCAATATCAATGGCATTCATATGGGGGAAACGAAAACCGCCCCCGTACGGATTATCCAGGTGGACATCCCGAACATCGAAATTGTCCCACGCCCGCCATTGGAATATCAAGTCCCCCTCCGGTGTGAACTCCTGAATGATCGTCTGTCCTACGCTGGCATTGGTATTGGCTCCAGGCAGGTACTGAGTCATATCGACGTACTCGTGCCGAAGGCCAATGAGTAGATAGTACCCGTTTTCGAGAACAACCAGCTCGTGCTCGTCGGTGCTGTAGCCGTTCACTGCCCGGTAGCTGGCAATCTCACGGTAGTGGGTGTCGAGACCGACAAAGCGATAGCCACCGGTGCGGGCCAGCATGGTCAACATGCCGTTGCGCTGGACCTTCATATCTCGCCGTTCGTCGGAGGTCTGCAGGTACCAGATCGGCGAGCCCGTGTTATCGAAAATAACATTGTAGGAATTGCTCCCGCTCGTCCGGTTATCAAGGAAGATATAGCCTGAATCCGGATTGTCATTGACCGTGATGTTGATGAGCGGAAAGTTGCTGGGTACGGACACGCCGTTTGGCATAATCATGGGCTCGTCGAGTGCGGTTATGGAAACCTCATCTTCGGCCGAAACCGCCATGTCCTCAGTAGGCTGTATTTCCGATTCCGAGACAGGTTTTGCCGATACACTGCCTTGCGACTGCGGCATTGCCCCCGCAGACGGCATCGGCCCGGAGACCATAAACTGGTACTGATACGACTCAACCATAGCAGGAACGCAGGGATCTACCGCCGGTGTCAACGTCACCGTGACAAGCTCGTCACTCGAGAAGCCCGATGACACCTCAAAGATGACCGTCCTGCCGTCGCTGGCAACCTTGGTCTGGCCCGGGTGGGCTCCACTGGCGGCTCCCGTTACCTCAATGAACGTCGACAGGTTGGTGATATCGTTGGGTGATACAGCCTCAAAACGCACAAGAAAAAACTTTGTCTGAGACGATACGTACTCAGCCCCGGGTATGGGCGATAGATACAGATAGCCCTTATCGCGATATTCAGATGCTAAAGCATGGCTGCAGAATATCAGGACAACAGCAATAAAGATGGCTCTGTTTATTCCTGCATTGTGAGTTATTTTTACACACAGTCTTATCACTTTGAATTCCTTTTCATAGAAAAAATGTCAATGTATATATCAATATCACAAATCCCCGTGTTAAACACCACACCGGGCTGAAATCCTTCTAATCCTTCATTACGAAGACCTGCCGAAAACACTTCGGCGCTTGTGCTACAGGGAAATCCGGCCCGGTTATATATAATATAGCTTCCTGTCAGGGGCATGATGCTCCTGTCTTATAGTTTTCAGCAAAAACAGCATAGTCCTTAAAGTCAACCTTGCCGTTTTGATACAAATCCGTTATGAGTTCACTGTGCTCTTCGAGCCACTCGCCTACCAACACGGCCAAGTCATCGAGCCGGACACAGCCGTCACAGTTGAAATCACCGGTTGGTACATCGATACTGAAAGTACCGTCACTCATATCAAACAATGATTCATTCATCGAGCTTTTTACCTTGATGGAATAATCGCAGCCCGGCTCCAGGGCCAGATCGACTTCCCATTCATGCGCTCTGTCACTGGGAACCGTCCCGATAGTCCGGACCAGCGTATCATCCTTGTAGAGTTCCAGCACCACGTCCTCATCGATATTGTCGTTCCACTTGATGAAATACTCCAGGCCGCGCTGCCATTGCTCGCCGCCGTTGGGGGCGGTTACCTCGATCATGGGTGGGACCGTCCGGAATGAACCTGTGGACCATTCACTTGTACCGCCGTAATTGGTAATTTTCACGCGATAGTGGTAAGTCGTATTTGGGACGGCCGATGACCAGGTATAGCGGGATTCGGTCATCCAGGATTCGTCAACCACCAAAGTCGTGAAGCCCTCATCCGTAGCAATCTGGAGATGATTCCAGCGGGCAAAACCTCGGGGAGTCCATGAGAAAGAGACAGGAAGTTCCTGATTCACAGTACCCTGATCTTCCGGTTCAATCAGAATCGGGGCGTTGGCCACCTCTTCCAGGTCCGAGAAGCAGAAAATGAATTCCCCGAATTGCGTCATAGTAGCTTTCAACTGCTTCGTTACGTAGTTGTAATAGGTCGGAAGAGGTGTGAACATACCGTACCCTTCGGTGGGTCGATGGTAAACCATCAGATGATTCGCATCAGCATAACCAAACTGGTCTGTGCTATCGGCAAAACCGAAGCTTTCTGCATCGAAGGATATATCTGCATTAATGCTGTCAATTTCCCATTGTGTGATAATTACTCGCACCGGCAACACTCTCGGTGCCTTGCCTGAAAACACTGAATAGAGCGGAGCAAAGGGCTCTCTGTTTACATAAACTTCGTTATAATACGTCGGCGATTCCAGGGTGTTGACCTTAAGCGTGACACCAGTAATTTCATCACCTTCGTTAAACACGTACTCGTTTCCCTCAAGGAGTTCAAAGATTTCCACAGTCGTGCACTGGTTCTCCAGCGGCCACACAAACCGTTTGAATCCGCCGGTAACGTCTTCCTGAGATGGGGTTATTTCATATACAAGCTGTCCATTGGTGTCGGCCTCCGTCATGGCCGGTGCGTCGCCTGCCTTGGCTGCACTGCCCCACCGGACGATGGTATTGCCGTTGGCCAGTCGAATGCAATCGCCGCCGGACAAGGCCAGAATGTCCGGGGAGTGCCTGAATTCCCAGACCATGGTTGCCGTCTTGTTTATTTCGTCAAGGTCATATTCAACCGCGCGCGAATACGTTCTTTCCATATCCTTCGCATCGGCCCCGTTGTCGAACATGGTAAGATGTCCATTAGCGTGACGACGCACATCATGCATCAGCTTGAAATAGCGCGGAGAATTTTCCGGATGCTCGTTGATGAAAGTAAACTCATTGTTCTTGGCCCCCATTCGCCACATCACCTCACCGGTAACACGGCAGATTTTAATCACCTCAGAAGTCTCCCGGCAGGACAAAATAATATTGCCGTCGGTCTCATCTAACTCAATGGAATTCACATGAATATAACCAAATCTCGCTTTGGTTACATCCTGATAGGTGTCCGTTATCGGGATATGGTCCCAGCTTCTCCATTGAAATATTACATTTTTCTGCACATCCAGCTCTTGAATCACGGCCCCGGTTATATTGGCGGCGGGGTGACCACCTTCTATGATTTCGCTCATGTCGATGATTTGCGAATCATAGCACAACATAAGGGCGTGCCCGTTAGGAAGAATTTGGAAGTCGTGGTTGTCCGCCAGATAACCGTTTCCCATTTGAAAAGTGTCTACATCAATAAAATCTTCATCCTGAAGATACCAGGTATATTTCTTACTCATTCCCGGTATCTCCGTCCTATATGCAAATAAGCCATTGCACATTAATTCCCCAAGGCTCTGGGTTTTGCTGTAGAACACGGGTACAGCCGAGTTATCCATGATCATAAAGTAACTGCCTACGTCCGGATTCCGGGAATCGACACTGCCTATCAAATATCCGGGGGCGGTTTCACCATTCTGTGTAATGGTGAATTCCGGAAAATCATTAGGCTCAGCACCGCGCGCATTATCTTGTGCAAGTCCAGCAAATAACACAAGGACTGAACAAACCACGATAATTTTCTTCATGTTTATTTTCACACCTTTCTTTCCATTCAAGTTCCTAAACAAATGACACACTATTACTTCACCCGGTTTTCTGCGATAATCACAGTCCGGTTCGAAGGCCGGAACGACTTCGCCGATATCCACAGCTAACGCAGTTCGTGTGGAACCATAACGGTCGCGCTGCGAACAGTGGAGTTTCCACAGCCATCAACCGCTTGATAGGTTATAGTGTAAACACGGTCATTGCCGGTTCCGCTGCGTTCAGCCCTCAGGTAGATAGAGCCATCATCGCCGATTTGAATATCATCGCTTGTGTGTCCATCACCCAGAGCATCATCATCTTCATTCGACGTAATGCTGACCAACGACACATCCGGCGCCGGATCTGATTCATCGCTCACCGTCCAAGAGGGTGTAATCAGGACCATCTTATGGTTCGGCGGCCACAGTACCGTAGGTGTAAGGGAAAACTCGAATTCAGGCGGCGTCGTGTCTGCTGGATCGATGGCAAAACTGCCATCACTCACATCGAACAGGGTCTCATTGACTGAGCTTTTAACCTTGATGGAATAATCGCAGCCAGGTTCCAGATCCAGATCGACTTCCCATTCATAAACACCAATACTGGAAACCGTCCTGATAGTCTTCACGAAAGTGTCGCCTTTATAAAGTTCCAGCACTACGTCCTCATCAATGTTGTCTTTCCACTGGATGAAAAACTCTAAGCCGCGATTCCATTGCTCACCGCCATTGGGTGCGGTCACCTCGATCATCGGTGGGATCGTCGCAAATGAGCCGGTGGACCACTCACTGGTGCCACCATAATTCGTGGTGCTCACGCGATAGTAGTAGGTTGTGTCGGCCTCTACGGCTGCCAGGGTATAGCGAGTTTCCATCAAGTTGGGTTCGTCGACCTCAAGCATCGAAAATTGCGAATCTTTAGAAACTTGCAGGTGATAGGAACGGCCAAATCCTCTGGGTGTCCAGAAGAATTGGACCGGGAGTTCCTGGTTGACAGTTTGATCCTCAGGTTCTATCAGAAGGGGAGCGTACGGCACTTCTTCGAGGTCGGGGAAGCAGAAAATGAATTCCCCGAACTGTGTCATCGTAGCTCTCAACTGCTTCTTTCCGGGATTGTATATGGTACGCAGGGCAGTGAACAGGCCCTGGCCAAAGACCGGACGATGGTAAATCGTTAACTTATGCGGATCAGCGTAACCTAACGCCCCGGAACGATCGGCAAAACCGAAGCTCTCGGCATCAAACGAGATCTCCCCCGTCATTCCATTAATGCCCGACCCATTCACTTTCACACGCACGGGAAGAACTCGCGGGGCCTTGCCGCCGAACTCAGGATAGAGTGGAGCAAAGGGCGCCCTTTTAACAGAGGCCTCGTTATTCGGCTCTCCATCCAGGGAATTGACCTTAAGCGTGACACCGGTATCGTTAAACACGTACTCGCTGCCCTCCTTGAGTTCAGAGCGTGTTACCGTCGTGCACTGATCCTCCAGGGGCAACACAAGCCGTACGAATCGGCCTTCGACTTTATCCTGGGCCGGCCATATCTCATATACAAGATTTCCATTGGGATCGACCTCGGTCATGGCCGGTGCCTCACCGTTTTTGGCTGCATCACCCCAATTGAGGGTGGTATTGCCGTTGGCCAGGCGAATGCAATCGCCGCCGGATAGGGCCAGGAAGTCAGGATCGTTTCTATACTCCCACACCATGGTTGCGATCTTGTTTACTTCGTCAAGATCATATTCAACCCCGCGGGAGTACGGTCTTGTCATATCATTCTTGTCGGCCCCGTTGTCGAATATGGTGAGACCTCCATTGGCATGACGACGCACATCATGCGTCAATTTGAAATAGCGAGGTGCGTTTTCTTCATGCTCGTTGATGAAGGTGAACTCGTTTTGCTTGCCGCCCATGCGCCAAATCACCTCACCGGTAATGCGACTGATTTTAATAATCTCGGAGGTCTCCCGGCAGGACAGGATGATGTTGCCGTCGATTTCATCTAACTCGCAGGAATTCACATGGATATAGTTAACTCTCGCGCCGGTTATATTCCTATAGGAGTCTGTAATCGGGATATAGTCGATGCTTCGCCATTGAAATATTACATTCTTGTGCACGTCCAGCTCTTGAATAACGGCCCCTGTGACATCGGCGGCGGGGTGGCCGCCCTCAACGATTTGACTCATGTCAACGATATGCGAAGAATAGGCAAACATGAGGACGTGCCCGTTGGGAAGGACCTGGAAATCGTGATCATCCGCCAGATAACCGTTTCCCATTTGAAAAACGTCTACCTCATTGCGATCTTCATCATAGAGATGGTGGGTAAACTTCTTGTTCTGTCCCGGTATTTGCCTCTTTCTCG
>SMTZ1_10001552_pt1 | contig 23246 bp, 19 predicted proteins | sample DeeMarSWOR136_30_FD_25667 | JGI IMG/M metagenome (IMG submission 25667) | reverse complement strand
ATACCATCGAGATATTTGAGCCTGAAAAAAGCGTTAGAAAAAAAATTATGCGTATCATTACCGATTCCACACCGGTCGAGGAGCCCAAAAACCCCGACAAATGCAATGTCTTTGCACTTTTGAAGTTGGTGGCCTCGCCGGACGAGTTAGCCGGGTGGGAAAACAGATACCGAAGTGGCGGTATGGGCTATAGCGAGGCCAAAGAACGCCTCACCGAGCTGATGGTGGATTATTTCAAGCCGTTCCGACGAAAAAGAGCCGAGCTTGAAAGTAATATTGACTACGTCAAAGAAGTCCTTGCCAATGGTGCTAAACGCGCAAAAGCCGTAGCTGCCGAAACACTCGCCCAGGCCCGAAAGGCCGTGGGGCTGGGAGATTAACCGTGGCGGATAAACTTGTTACAATTGCTCAGTTCACAAATTACTTTGAGGCCGAAATGGCGAAACAGGTGCTCGATGATTTCGGAATTAAATCGGTAGTAACCGGCCAGAATGTGGCGAATATATATTCCGGCCTGCCTGCCCTGGCCGATCTAAAGCTGCAAACTTTTGAAAGCCAGGCACAGAAAGCACGGGAAATTTTGGAATCACAGGGAAAACAGGAGCAATAATTGGCCGATTATCGCGTAAATCTTGATATTTTTGCAGGGCCTCTGGATTTACTTCTGTACCTCGTTCGCAGGGAAGAGGTGGATATTTACGATATTCCCATCGCAAAAATAACCGACCAGTACATTCGCTACATCGAAATGCTAAAGAGTCTTGATATCGATTTGGCCGGCGACTTTTTAGTAATGGCCGCAACGTTAATGCAGATAAAGTCGGCTATGCTCCTGCCGAAAGCCGAGCCTGAGTCCGCACTTGGCGGAGCCGATGATTTAGCCGATCCCCGCGCAGAGCTTATCCGCCAGCTCCTCGAATACAAAAAGTTCAAAGATGCCGCTAATCTACTAAGCGACGCCGCCGATAAGCAGAGAGAACGTTTCCCGCGTCCCGACAGCATTATCGAACGGTTGGGACCTGACACCGAGCCCCAGCTCGACATTGAACAGGTGGGCATCTGGGACCTGCTCGAAGCCTTTGACTCAATTATGAAAGCTACCGGCGCGAATCTCGACATAAGTCACATCAAGGACGATACGCCCATTGATTTATATCAAATAGAGATTTTACACCGCCTGCAAACCGAAGGCCCGATGACTTTTGAGCGTCTCTTCGAGTCCGGAGCCAGCCGTGTCGTGATGATAGGATTGTTCCTGGCACTTTTGGAATTGGTTCGAGAAAAATTGATTTGGGCTAAACAGTCGGCATCTTCGTCTTCCATATACTTACGCCCCTTGACTGACGAACCTGCCGAACAGGCTGTCCGCAAGGCAATCCTTGCCGTCGCCGAGGCTGACGACCGGGACTCTTCTCGAACTGAGAGCCAAAAACAGCCGCCCATTCCAGTTACACAATTGTCACCAAAAAGCAAATCAGCCACAAAGCCGCAAAGGCACGAAGAAGAAATTAGCCCCGGCAAAGCAAAAAAGAAAGATTAGAATTAAACGCGGATTAACACGGTACTACGTTATCAGATGGCGTGATTTTCTGCTTGCCTTATTAGCTGATATTCTCATCTACTGATATCCTGAAACTTTGATTCTTGACATCGAACTTAGAAGTGCGATAATGATTGTCTTTAGAAATTTTTGTATGAAGGAAGTAAGATAGTGCCGCACAAAATTGTATCCAAAAGGAAGCTCTCCGAGAATGTTTTCACCGCCGAAATCGAGGCCTCGCTTATTGCACGGGCAAGAAAGCCAGGCCAATTCGTCATTATCAGCATAAACAGCGAATACAGCGAGCGAATTCCTCTGACAATAGCCGATGCCGACCCCGAAAAGGGCACCATCCGCCTCATTTGGCAGCGAGTCGGCAAAACCACCACCGAATTGGCTGATATGAAGCAAGGCGAGAAAATCGCCAACGTCGTAGGACCGTTGGGCAAACCTACCATTATCGAAAATTTTGGAACCGTTGTTTGCGTCGGCGGCGGAATCGGAAACGCACCACTATTGCCTATCGCAAAAGCCCTGAAGAAAGCCGGCAACAAAATCATCAGCATACTCGGAGCTCGAAGCAAGGATTTACTTATTCTCGAAGATGAATTCGCCCAAATTTCCGACGAATTGATAGTTACAACCGACGATGGCTCATACGGCCGAAAAGCACTTGTAACCGAACCGCTGAAGGAAGTCTGTCAACGCGACCAAAAGCCGAATCAGGCCTTTGTAATAGGCCCGGCAATAATGATGAAGTTCTGCTGCGAGGTTACAAAGCAATTTGACATTCCTACTCAGGTCTCGCTAAATACAATTATGGTTGATGCTACCGGTATGTGCGGCGGCTGCCGCGTCGAAATTGACGGCAAGCCGAAATTCGTCTGTGTTGACGGCCCGGAGTTTGACGGCCATAAAGTCAACTTCGATTTGATGATGAAAAGATTGGATGCATACAAAGACCAGGAACAAAAGGCCTTCGAGCAGTACAAAAAACACAGATGCAAAATAGGGCTGGACAAATAGGATTTTGAATGCACCCGACCTGGCAAACGTGTTCAACACTGTCAGTAATGTTTAGGAATTCGTTATCGTGACGGAAAAAGAAAGACAGCAGCTCCTCCACAAGCTTCTCGAAAAGCAGAAAACCGGAAAACTCAAACCCGCCGACAGATATCAAATCCCCCCGCAGGATATGCCCGAACAGGACCCCGCCAAAAGAACAAGCAACGTCAGCGAAGTGGCTACCGGCTATACCGAAACCCGCGCCCGCCTCGAAGCTATGCGCTGCCTGGCGTGTAAAAACGCCCCCTGTATTAAGGGCTGTCCGGTCCAGATAAGGATACAGGATTTTATAGCTCGCATTGCGGATGGGGACTTCAAGACAGCGCTTGACATCATCAAAGAAAACTCGCTCTTGCCTGCTGTCTGCGGCCGAGTCTGTCCACAGGAAGTCCAGTGCCAGCAGACGTGCACTGTGGGCCTGAAATTCAAGGACCCGACGAAGGCAGTGTCAATCGGCCGACTCGAAAGGTTTGTTGCCGACATCGACCAAAACAATAACGCCGTCCCGGCCGTAGCATCTCAGACGGGAAAAAAAGTCGCGGTTATTGGCTCAGGCCCCGGAGGTATCGTTGCCGCTGCTGATACCAGAAGAGCCGGCCACGATGTTACTATATTCGAGGCATTCCACAAATCCGGAGGCGTGATGGTTTATGGAATCCCCGAATTTCGGCTCCCTAAAGCCATCGTACAGAAGGAAATCGATGTCCTTGCAAAAATGGGCGTCAAAATCGTCCACAACTTCGTCGTCGGCAGGACAAGAACCATCGAGCAATTGACCAAAGTTGACGGCTTCGATGCGGTTTATATTGGCGTCGGAGCGGGCCTGCCCAGATTTATGGGTATCGAAGGTGAGTCTCTTGTCGGTGTATATAGTGCAAATGAATACCTCACACGCGCAAATCTTATGAAGGCATACGAATTCGGCTCCGGGGCCGATACACCAATCGCCCGTTCAAAAAAAGTCGCTGTCATTGGCGGCGGAAACGTCGCTATGGACTCCGCCAGAACAGCCGTAAGGCTCGGTGCCGAAAAGGTTTATTTGGTCTATCGAAGAACAGAAAAGGAAATGCCCGCCCGAGTTGAAGAAGTCCATCACGCAAAGGAAGAAGGCATCGAATTTCACATACTGCAAAGTCCAAAGCGAATCATCGGCGACGGAAACAGCCACGTAACTGCTATCGAGTGCCTCAAGTACCGCCTTGGCGAGCCGGACGAATCCGGACGACGCAGGCCAATCCCCATAGAAGGCTCAGAATTCCACATCGATGTTGACAGTGTAATCATAGCTATCGGCAATATTGCAAATCCGTTGATTCGCCAGACCACACCAGGCCTGCAGTTCAACAAGTGGGGCAATATCATAGTCGATGAAAACTGTAAAACCTCAATGAAGGGCGTTTATGCGGGCGGAGACATCGTCCTCGGTGCCGCAACCGTAATCCTCGCAATGGGCCAGGGCCGGATAGCCGCCGCCGCCATAAACCAATATCTCGAAACAAACTAAACTGACAACCTTATTCGGATATTTGCCAGCCTGAGTAATTCCGGAAAATCGTGTACCGAACTTGGCCTATGTCAGTGGAGGTGTTTTGCGTGCACCTGTTATTGTGAGAAGTCACTCTGTTTTCTGTTTAGGCTCAAACCGCCTTTGATAAATCTGTCGTTCTCGATCTGTTCTAAGATGTTGTTTCAAAAGCTGTTTCTGTTCATTTGAGAGTTGCCACCTATCGTTATACATCAAACAGTCAACTATATCATGATAGACACTAACATCGGAAAAGGCTGCTCCAGGAAGGATTTGCTCTTTCTTCTTAGGGTCTAGCGCTGCTAATTTTGCTAAGAGCGGGTCGACACAGTTTATAGTCCCCTTGCGTCTAAGAAGACGGACAACATCTACGACCACGTCCGGTTCTTTGTCATCGACAAAAGAAATCGCAATCTTTTCCGCATCCGGCCCATAGTGGGCCGAGAGTACATGCCCGAGAACTGAAGTGTAACATCTTGTGTGCTCACGAAGGCCCACAGCCTCGACCACAGCCGCAAGCCCATTGGGACGCTCATGTTTCACCCAATAACGTAGTAATCTGTCTTGAATAGAACATGCCCATTTGCCCTTGTTCTTTTTATAGAACTTGATAATCTCGGGAAGGACTCTCGCGGTCGCGTATCGTTCAATAAGAAGTGGAACTTTGAATGGCGATGACTCCCGCCGTGCAAGTAGATTGCGGACAAGCACGTCCTCTACTTCTGGGAGACTCTCATCCGGCAGAGAGAGGAGTGCCTCATCTGCCAGCAGTGGGCACGGTTGTTTTATGTCATTTATTATGAGTGCTCTGGCTTTCTCAGGCTCAAATTCCTTGTAGCGAAGCAGCATGCGAGAAAAAATCCCCGGGTACCTCCACTCCTTATGCTCGGGACCAGTTTCGATTATCTTTCGCACAACAGATTCCAGCTCGGCACATCGGGCTTGTTCCCAGTGGTACTTCAGAAGTTCCTCTTGCTCATCTTCGGTTAGATACAGAAATGACTTTGCGAGCCTCTGTTTCAGGCCGGGGGCTTCAAATTCTCGCTCAAGCAGAAGAGAACATGCTACAGCCAGAGCTCTATCTCGCTTTTTACTGAGAACACTTGCCAAATACTGGAGCACTGTGTTCTCAATCTCTTTCTTCTTGGCATCTAAATCAACGTGCCGTTTGCGACTTGCCTCTATATTATTAGGGTCCCAAAAAATGATATGTTTTTGTCGTTGTAATGATATATGAACTAAAGCACGGACATAGTAGTAATTAACGACAATGTCCGGATCGGCGATTCGACCATACAGTGTCTTTCTGGCATGCGGCCAATCTCGCGAGCCAATGATACCGAAGTATGCCTGATAGCAAAGCTGGCCCATCGGATCTCCCAAAATGCCTACAATTGCCTCTACGGATTCAGGAACTGCCAGGAATCGGAGTGTCCGAACTGAATTGCGTCGAATTTCACGGTCTTCGGATTTCAGATTCTCAAGTGCGTTACTCACGGTTTCCGCGATGAAAACCTTATTAGCTGGACGGAGCTTTATCTTAATGATTTGTGAGCATAGATTAATAATTTGCCTGCTCCTATCATTTCTCGCCCAGACACGGGTAGTCGTGCAATAAATTCTATAGTCGCCGGGAATATCGAAGCGGATCCATTCATTAAGTGTAAATACTTGCGAATATTGTCCGAGACGCTCGGGACCTCCACTTAATCCACCTCCAATGCCCCAAGAGTGTGTTTCAAGAGGGTCAGAATACCCACCTGACGGCCCATCCACATAAAATGTGATATCATGGAGCCGACCGGACCGGTCGTGAGCACGGGTCTCCACATAGTATTCAATGTCAGAATTGTTCGAAAAGGTAAGCGTAATCGGAATAATTTCGCCAAGGAAATAGGTATTTTTATCTACAGAGATCGTCAGTGAGAGGCCCTCGGGATTGTCTTTTATGAGACGGGCCCGATGTTCTTCAAAGGTTTCTGCGGATAGTGCTTGGGATGAGAACAATAACAATCCACAAATTACTGCACTCACGCACACTTTGCATTTCAGATGAATACATAGTTGCATAACGGTTACTCTCGCCAGTTAAGATTTACGCTTTCAGACAACAATTTACTACCCAAATCGCCGCTTTTTGTATAGTCTAACCCACCGATAGACTAACCGCAATGGCTAACTCGGATACTTCATAGTGTTTTCAAACTTGTTTAACTGAATAGTTTTGCGAAAATCTGAAAATCACGAAGCAGGGAAAAGCAATATGTCGCAAAAACTGCTTATAACCAATTGCAGAATGTTTAATGCCACCGACGATAAACAAACCACTTCTGTTCTCATCGAAGACGGCAAGATTACTCAGGTCGGCCAAATCGATTCCTCTGTCGGCTGCGACAATACGCTCGACGCGCAGGGTCGCATAATCGCCCCCGGCTTCATTGATGTTCATATTCAGGGAGCAGGTGGCGCTGACATACTCGATGCGACTCCTGAGGCCCTGAAAGCAATATCACGAACTTGTGCACGTTTTGGAACTACGAGCTTCCTCGCCACAACCGTATTTAAACCGGACCGGGAAAATCGGCACCTCAACATCGCCGCCCAAAACGTAAACCGCGACCTCGGCGGCGCAAATTTACTCGGCATTCATCTTGAAGGCCCATTTATCTCACTCGAAAAAAAAGGAATGGTCCTGCCGGAATCTATATGCCCCCCATCCTTGAAGGTTCTCGATAAAATTATGGATATCACAGACGGACGCCTTCGAATGATGACAATAGCACCCGAATTGCCCGACAATCTCCAGATAATCCAGCGCCTCGTTGACTCAAGGGTTATCGCCTCTTTCGGCCACTCCAGCGCCACCTACGAACAAACACTCGCTGGCTTCAACGCCGGCATCTCACATGTTACACATCTATTTAACGCAATGCCGTCAGTCCACCATCGCTCACCCGGCCCGCTCATCGCCATCTTTCAGGCAAAGCACGTAACAGCCCAGCTCATCTGCGATGGTGTCCATATACATCCGGCCGTTCTGAAATTTGCTTTTGAAATACTCGGCCCCAATCGCATTATACCAATCACCGATGGAATGCAGGCGCTCGGACTGGGTGACGGAAAATATCTCTATAATGGCATCGAATACGAATCCAAAAATGGAGCTGCAAGATACAAAGACGGCACCTTAATCGGTGCTTCCCTCGGCCTCAATCAGCTCTTGAAAAGATTCATAACGTTTACTGATTGCCCCTTTGAGGTGGCTGTCAGGGCCGTTACTGAAAACCCAGCCCGATTGTTGGGCCTCGAAGATAAAAAGGGCTCTATCGCCCCCGGAAAAGACGCTGACTTGATTTTGCTCGACCCCGACTGCTCAGTCCATACAACTATTGTCGCTGGTAAAATCGCATTCTCAAAATAGCTTCTTCCCGTTTTTTCGACCCGCCACGAACAGGTGCTGGATAAAATGGGAATGCCACACCGTGACTTTCAGGAAAAACAAATCATCTTTATATTTGACAATTTGCTGCGTTTTTAGTATCATTCCCGCCTTTGTAATTTTGAGAATCGTTATGAGTGAATTTGCCGGTGAGCAAATACAATAGCCAATCGTAAATAGATAATAGTAGATGGAAATCAAGCCGTTCAAAGCATTTAGGTTCGACGCCGGCGTGGTCGGAGACGTTGGTAGCTGCATTGCTCCGCCTTACGATTGTGTAAGCCCCGCACAGCAGCGGCGGCTCTACAAAAAAAGCAAATATAACATCGTGCGGATAATAAAGGGAAAAACAACTCCTGCTGATAACGCTGAAAACAATCAGTACACACGGGCGGCCGACTACCTTGATACCTGGATAAAAAAAGGCGTCTTAAAACAAGACCCCGTTGAAGCCATTTATGCTTACGTTCAGGATTTTGAGCTGGCCAATCCGGCACAGCGTCTTTGCCGGACCGTGCCCGAAGGCCAGACGGACATCAAGCTAAAAAGCCGGAGTTTTCAGCGATTCAGCTTCATTGCTCTGGGCAGGATAGAAGAGCTCGGAAAAACCGTCAGAGACCATGAGAACACCTTCGATGGGCCTATAATTGACAGGCTAAATCTTATAGAAGCGACCGGTGCGAAGTTTGGCCTGCCTTTTATGCTGTACGAGGATGACCAGAACATCGCAGAAAAAATCATTGAAAACGTCGTTGACAGCCGGCCGCTTATCGATTTTCTCGATGAGCAAGATGTACGACATCGGCTCTTTGCAATAACCGCTAAAGATGACATCGAAGCAATTTCGAAAATGATGAAGGATAAAAGCTGTATTATTGCCGACGGCCACCATCGTTATCAAACGGCCTTGAGGTATCTCAAAAAGACCTCTAATCCCAGTGCCCAATATCAAATGATTGCCTTTGCAAATACCCGCCACGAGGGGCTGATGGTTTTAGCTACTCACCGCCTCATCGGCAATCTCAAAAACTTCGATTTGAGAAAATTGCTTACCTGTATCGAAGAAGACTTCGAAGTTACAAAGTTTGAGTTTGGTTCACCCCACGCGAAAACTGAGGCAAAACGGAAGATGCTCGCACAAATGAAAGCGGAGCATAATCAGGATAAAAATGTGTTTGGAGTTTACGGCGGCAACGGTTCTTTTTACGTGGCGGTTCTGAAAAACAAACAGGCAATGGATTCGGCTGCGCACGAAAGAAACCACACCTGGTGCTTGCTTGATGTCGCCGTGCTCCACAAGCTTGTGCTCGAGAAGCTGTTAGGCATTGATGAAAAGAAACTCGCAAACGGCAGCAGCGTCGAATATATAAAGGGTACCGGCAGCGCAGTCGATGAGGCAATTGCCAAAGTTGACGGCAGGGGTAAGCAGGTCGCCTTGTTTATGAATCCCATAAAATTGCAGCAGCTTAAAACGATTACCGATGCCGGTGAAAAAATGCCGCAAAAGTCAACTTACTTCTATCCGAAAATTTATACGGGCTTAACTATTAACAAATTGTAAATTTTCTTATGGGAGAATGTATATGGTAGATTGGAAAAATCCGCCAAGGTTGTTCATACCTGGGCCGGTGAAGGTTAATGAGGATGTCCTTCAGCAGCTTGCACGCCCGACACTGGGGCATCGCGGCAAAGAGTACGCTCAACTGCACGCCGAAACGACCGATATGCTCAAAAAAATCTTCTTTACCAACCAGAACGTCTTTTTATCCACCTCCTCAGCTTCGGGAATTTGGGAAGCTGCTATTCGCAACTGCGTCGGCTTTGACGAAACCGTCCTGGCTACTTGCTGCGGTGCCTTCAGCGATAAATGGGCAACCGTAATAGAAAACTGCGGCAGAAATGTCGAAGAGCTAAAAGTAGATTGGGGAAAACCCACTTTGCCTGAGGCGATTGACAAAAAACTCTCAGGCGGTAAATATGCCGCCGTCACTTTAATGTATAACGAGACAAGTACCGGCCTGACAAATCCCGTCTATGAAATCAGCGCGATGATGAAGGAAAAACATCCCGATGTCCTGGTCTTTGTCGATTCGGTCAGTGCGATGGTTGCCCTGCCTCTGCATTTCGACGAGCTTGGCTGGGATGTAACTTTCGCCTCGGTACAGAAGGCTTTTGCAATTCCGCCGGGGCTCGCCGTTGCTCTCGTCAGTAACAGGGCTTTGGAAAAAAGTAAAGATGTCCCCGGCCGGGGTTATTACTTCGACTTCCAGAGCTTTGCAAAATCGGCTGAAAAAAACCAAACGCCGACCACACCGAATATCCCTCACATTATGGCCCTGAACTACCAGTGCAAAAGGCTGCTCGAAGAAGGGATGGAAAATGTCTGGCAGCGGCACGAAAAAATGGGTGAGTTCGTAAGGAATTGGGCAAAAGAGAAATTTGCCCTGTTCTGTGATGAAAAATATGCCTCAAATACTCTCACAGCGGTCGAAAATACTCGCGGCATCAACGTCGCGGAAACGATTAATGCGATACAGGAAAAGCACAATACCATTTTCGGAAACGGCTACGGCAAGCTAAAAGAGCAAACATTCCGAATCGCTCACATGGGCGATATCACCCTCGACGACCTCAAAGAGCTCCTCGGCTGGCTCGATGACGAAATCGGATAGAATTACTGTTGTCTTACAACTCAGACCCACCCGGTTAAACCTGAGGGTTTATATTACTTTATTCTTCCGAATCTTGACCAGTCTTTAGCTGGCCAATAGAGGTAATCGGCTCTGCCCTTGATTGTTGCCAATGGAACAGGGCCAAAGTGTCTGCTGTCGCGAGAATCATTACGATTGTCACCCAGAACGAAACAGTGATTCTTGGGGATTGTTATCTTTTCAAAATCAGTTGATGTTTCATCGTGAGGTGGCCCGGCTAAGAAGATCTTGTATTTAGCATCACCGTTTATCTCTTCGAAAACATCTCCTTGCAACAGTTCTCCCCTGACTTTGATTCTTATGTTGTCCAACGTCGACTGGGGGAGCGTCTGCCGCCGGAGTTTCTGGTCGTTGACGTAAAGTTGGCCATCTTTGATTTCCACTGTATCTCCGGCAACAGCAACGACCCTTTTAATATAATTTTGCCGCCTGTCTTCGGGGTTAAGAAAGACTATAAGGTCGCCTCTTTCAGGGTCGCTGGTTTTGTAAGCGCGTTTGTTTGCCAGAAATCTGTCATTGGGTACTATCGTTGGATAATTGGAAGCCACCGGTACTCTGAACGCTTCAACAAGAGTTGACCGGACATTAAAGGAAATTTGGGTCGAATTTCCCGTGCTCATCAGTATCAAGATTACGTACACATACCATTTGTTGTAATCTTTGAGCGTATAGCTGTCCGTTGTGTGTCTTGCTGTGTACCACGAGTCAATAATTGCGACCAGCCATACCACCAGAGATGCAAATAATGTTGCGATTATAACTGCAATCCGAACTGTCGAGTGGCTTACTGACAATGTGCCAAAAATTACAGGAATGAGTATGCTTGAAAGAAAAGCTAAAATGATTCCCTTCACAATTCTTCCGCAATATATATGCCCCAGTCCGGGCATAATTAATGAAAGCACAATAGCAGTTAAAGGTTTTCTTCTTTTTTTCCTATCTGCTGTGACCTCGGACATTTTAAATCTCCTTTGCATCAGGTTCCCAAGAACACGCAAATCACAAAGGCAACTCTGATAATGCCGGTTGTGGTTGCTGCAATAATCACCCCCGCTTTTGCTAACGGGTGTGTGGATATTAGTTCAGCAACCCGATGCATATCGATCAGGGGCATTCTTTTTCCATGTTCATACTGATATATCTGACTCATCACCTTGCCAGAGAAGCTCTTGCCGACTTCAATTTGACGCTTTGTTTCTTTCCAGGCGTTATATACTTCCTGGCGTTTCATAAGATATCTCCATCAAGGTCTTTAAGGGCAGACCTTAGCTTGTTTTTTGCTCTGTTAATTCTTGACTTAATTGTCCCTGCCCTTGTCCCCTCAATTTGTGCAATTTCTTCGTACGACAGTTTTTCAAACTCGGCCAGGACAAGCGCCCTTTTCTGCTTTGAAGGCAAGGTCTGCAATTCTTTATCCAGCCGGCCAAATAATTCCTTTTCAGCAATAACATCGGAAGGAGTACGCGGATTTATCTTTTCCGGCAATTCACTTATAGAAAGCGCTCTTTTCTTTCTTAGCGCATTTATGCTTTTGTTTCTGGCGATGGTGAACAGCCATGTTGAAAAATTACTGCGTGCCGGGTCAAAGGATGCCAGCTTCCTATAGGCCGTAAAGAACACATCCTGGGCGATGTCCTCGGATGAGTCAGTACTGTCGGTTATATTTCTTATCATCCGAACCACGGGCCTTTCGTACCTTTCCACAATGAACCTAAAAGATTCGATGTCACCTTCCAGTACTCTGCGTATAACGGTTTCCGGAGTCATTAAACATCGTCCGATTGGAAAACTAAGCTCTCTATCTGGTTATACAACCGAGAAAGGATAAAGTTCCACAAAATTTTAGTGCTGGAACGCCTGAATAGGGAAAGTAATGCTGGACTTGCTCGTGGTTTAGTAACCAGCTTCGCCGACGGACTTCTTCGCCTGTTGGATAAACGTTATACTTCGTTTACGACGTTACATGGTAGCTGAATTCAAGCACCTTCGGCTCAACCAGCTTTCGGTAATCGGCCATACTCATCCGTATCGCTTTTTCGTGCGAGCCGGCTTGGAATGTGATATGGTCGTCCTTCTCTAAGGTCTTGTCTATAACAGTCGGCAAATCATATAAGTTCCCAAACGGCGGCTCCGCTCCCAAATCACAGTCGTCGAAAAGCTTGCCCATCTCCTCTTCCTCTGCCAGCTCGACTTTTTTAGCGCCAAGTTGTTTTTTCAGCGCACGCATGTCAATCTTGTAACACGCTGAAAGCACGCACATCACGTACTTACCGTCGGCCTTGACTATTACCGGCTTGGCTACATATTTCCCCGGCTCATGCTCCATTGCCGCCATCTCCTGCGCTGAGAACGTCGGTTTGTGTTTGGTAACCTCGTACTTTACTTTCGACTTTTTCAGAAATTTTATCACTTGCATCTTACACCTCTTAAAAAGTACACAAAATCACCCGGCCACTATTTTTTATGTGGTTATTTTTATCTGCGAAGATTCACCGTGTCAATAGCTGATACAAAAATTTAACCTGCCCGGCCTCGGTACTTTTATTAAAGACCACTCTCCGGCACAATCGGCTCCCATTGCACCTTCGCAGCACCAAGCAGAGTACCGGTTGCATAGCCCAAATCAACTAATGCTATCTGATACTCCGCAAGTGCCAGGATTTCGGCGCTCTGAGCATCGGCAAACTTGGTTTGCGCATCAAGTACGTCCGTGGATGTCCGCAGGCCGAGTTCGAACTGCCTCTTCTCGGCTTCGAACAGACGCCCTGCCAGAATCGCATTCTGCCTGCTCGCCAAAATACGCTGCCAGTTCGCCTCAAGCTGGTCAATGGCATTGAGTACCTCAATCTCTATTAGTGCGCTGCGATTGTCGCGCGTGGCCAATCGCTGCCTCCGCTGGTAAAACGCCTGACGCAGACGACTCTTGGCCGCCTCATTTCCCAGCGGCACCAATAGCTGCAGGCCAAGTCGATGGTCCTCAAACCTCTTATCGAAGAGCAAATCGAACGAATCGTCCTTCGTTGCCCCCAGACCGTTCATATTATAAGTATAATCCATCGTAACCAGAGGAAGTGCCTGATTGCGCATATAACCAATCGTACTGACATCTTCAGCGATTTGCAGCTCCAACTCGAGCATTTCCATACGGTTCTCAATAGATGATGCCACCAGCCGCTGCTTTGCTAATTCATAGTGGATTGGGTCCGGCGCAGTTCCGGGTATCAACACAGTCGGTGTTTGCATCTTCAGCCCCGCCTTATTCAGTATCCGCTTAAGCTCGCGTTCTCGGTCGCTCAAATTATTCTCGGCCACGATAATGGCCTCAAGCCGCTGCGCCGCCCCCGCCTCGGCGCGAATAATCTCTATCTGCGACCTCTCTCCCGAAAGGACGAACCGCCGGGCCTGTTCAAGCTGAGCTTTGGCCAGGTCATACTCCTTTTTGCGAACCTCCAATTCCCGCCTGGCTGCATAAAGTCGCCAGTACACGCGGTCCACAGCGGCAATAACACGTATCACTTCGAGTTTCGTTCGAGCGTCGGTTATCTGCCGTTCATACTCGGCGATACGAATGGCGTAAGTATTGGCCCTCTTGCCGGCATTTCGAAGCAGTGGTTGACTAATCGAAACCGAAAGGTCTGAACTGTAAGAAGGATTAAAGGTTGGGAAAATAGAGTCCGTTTTACTGCGGCTGTCTACGAGGTCAAAAGTGATAGTGCCGCCCGTTCGTAGAGGCACACGGACGCCAAGGTCCGTGTAGGAGTAATCTACCTTCGAGCCCGCAATATCCCACGTTGTCGCTACCGGCGTATCGGTTTTGGCATATCCCATATTCGAAAAAAACGCCGCCTCAAACCGGGCCTCTTCTTCACTGACCCGCTCAGCGGCAATGGCAGGGCTGATAAGCTGCACCTTAAGGTCAAGGTTGTTCTCCATCGTCAAGGCCCGACATTGCTCAAGTGTAAGCTCAAGTTCTCTGGGGGGCACTTCATTTACATCCCCTCGGTCTCTTTCTTCGGCCTTGGCCTTCTCCAAATCGAGTGTCTCTATTTGTCGTAGCTTCTCAGGGGCAATCTTGATTTTATAGAACTCCTCACCGGCTGGTAACTGTTCGCAGCCTGTCGATAAAAATAGTCCCAACCCGATAAAAACCACAAACCAGTACCAAACAATTCGAAATTGACGACCGTAAATTGAAAATTGTTTATTCATGTCTAAGTGCCTCAATAGGGTCAAGTCTCGCGGCTTTAATCGCCGGAAACATTCCAAAAAAGATTCCAACAGAACCGGCAAAACCGAACGAAAGGCCTATTGCCCACAGAGGGATATATGCCATATCAAGTTCGACATTCGGGATGTTGGCTATGCCTGTCGTAAGGATCTGGCCAAACCCAATTCCGACAAGTCCGCCGAGAAAGCATAAGACCACAGATTCAATCAGGAACTGTGTTAGAATAGCGGTTTTTTTCGCCCCCACTGCTTTGCGAAGCCCTATTTCCCTCGTTCGTTCCGATACTGAAACAAGCATGATATTCATAATACCCACACCGCCGACCAGAAGAGAGATTCCAACAATGCCGCCTGCAACTAATGTGACTATAAGTGCTATTTTATTAATCGTCTCCATAAACCTTTTTACCGACGCAACTTGAAACGTGTCGGGTTCATTTGGCTTAATATTACGTGTCCGGCGAAGGAAAAATTTTATCTCGGCCTCGGCCTCCTCCAATACTTCCGCTGATTTACCCGATGCAAGAGCCCAGATGCCTGGTTCGCTCAGCTTGAAAATAGTCTGAAATGGGATAAACACCTCGTAACGTTCCTGACTGCTCTCTCCGATATCCAGTCCGGGTCTGGCTTCGATAACGCCGACAATAACGAAGGCGTGATGGCCTATACGAATCGCTTCGCCAATGCAATCACGGTCAAGACGCAGTTCATCGCGCAATTTCGGCTCAATCAGACACACCTGGCGCACCTGCATATCGTCAATAACGGAAAAGGTGCGTCCGAGGACGACCGGTCGACTTTCAATGTTGTGGTAGGCGGGCTCGATACCGATGACCTCAACATTTTCTGCCGACCTTTCACCGTAGTGAGCCGTCCGGCGTCCTATCCCTCCTATCCGGCTGAACCGGGCAACGGAAGGACAATGTTCGAGCATACCGTCAAAGTGCTCGGGCAAAAAGCGAATGGTCCACCACGATGCATGACGTAATCGGCCTTCTTCAGGTTGCCGAGGTGCAATGAATATCGTATTGGTGCCAAACGTCTCTACCATACTCAGTACTTTGGTCTTTAAGCCGGTCAGAGTTGCGATAACACCGGTCACCGAGGCAACGCCAATTACAATGCCGATAGTCGTAAGTATCGACCTGGTCTTGTTTGTCCAGATTTGGGCCAACGCAAGGTACACGCTCTGATAAAAAAGCTGGAAAAAAGCCACAAACGCACCTATCACAGCTATCATTCCAGCTCCTCCCGAAAGTCATTTTGTATCGTGTTCTTATATGCTGTGTCTTGCTCCCGTGGCAGGTCGCTGTGAATCAGTCCGTCTCTCATACGAATTATTCGCCTGGCGTGACGCGCCACGTGCTCTTCATGCGTTACTATAACGATAGTTTGTCCTTCTTGATGAAGTTGGTCGAACAGTTTGAGTATGCCCTCGCTGGTCTTGCTGTCGAGATTGCCGGTTGGTTCGTCCGCCAGCAGAATACTCGGGTCACAGACCAGGGCCCGGGCGATAGCCACGCGTTGCTTTTCACCTCCTGAAAGCTGGTTTGGCTTATGTTTTATCCGGTCTCCAAGACCGACTCGCTCAAGTACGTTTTTGGCCCGCTTCCGCCGCGACCACCACCCGTTTCGTGAATAAATCAACGGCATCTCAACATTCTTAAGAGCACTTAACCGTCCGAGCAGCTCAAACGTCTGAAAGACAAATCCGATTCGCTCATTACGGATGCGGGCCAACGCTGCATCGCTCATTTTTGTCGTGTCCTGCCCGTCCAGCGCATAGCACCCCGAAGTAGCTCTGTCCAGGCAGCCTAAGACATTCATCAGCGTACTCTTGCCAGACCCCGATGGCCCCATCACCGCAACGTACTCGTTATCCTTAAGCTCCAGATTAATTCCATCAAGCGCATGGATACGTTCCACACCGACCTTGTAAATTCGCGTAACATCCTGAAGTCGAATTATTAAATTTTCAGCTTTGACCTTCATCATTTACGTTAATTGCATCAGCTTTAGTTCTGGCGCCTTTTTTCTTCTTCGCTTTTACTTCACGCTCATCCTTTATTTTCTGGTCGTGCTTGATATTCTCAAGCACCTTATACGGCCCAACCACTATCTTGTCTTCCTCGGTGATTCCCTCCTTTATTATGGTATGAGTCAGGTCGCTTTGCCCGATTTTAACCGGCGTTACCACCGCTTTGCCGTCAATGTAACGATAAACTGCCGTAGCGTATGTTTTGGCAGTGTCCACTTGGGCGGAGTTCTCGCGAATCTCCAACGGCAGACTATCAATCTCCCGGCCCAGCACCGCCTGTGTGGGCACCTTGAGAACATCAGTGTGCTTATGCGTCTCAATATCCACGTGTGCCGTCAGCCCTGAGTGCAAATTCGCTTCGGTATTCTCAAGCAATATTTCTGTTCTGTAATATTTCGTATTGCCCCAGGTCAGCGAATGTGCCAGAGCTATCGAGTCAACCACGCCGGTAAATTCCTGCTCCCCAAAGGCATCCACGTGAACCTTGGCTTTCTGTCCGACTTCTAATTTCCCGACATCGGCCTCATCAACCTGTGCTACAACCAGCATCGAAGACAGGTCCGCTACCTCCATAATCACCGTACCCGGATTATTCATTGTCCCGGTAATCACAAGCTCGCCGACTTCAGCATTGAGCCGTGTCACCACACCGTCGATGGGCGAGGTGATAGTCGTATAGCTCAGGGCCTCTTGTGCCTGCGTAATCCTCGCGTCAGCCGCTTCAAGATTGTGTTTCAGCACGACCAGATTCAACTTCGCCGCTTCAAGCGTATGCTTCGCAGCTTCATATTGTGCCTTGAGGTCGTCAACCTTAAGCTGAGTCTGGTCGAAAGTGGCCTGACTGATATCCTGAGATTCGAGCAGCTCTTTCTGACGCTCTAAGTCTCGTTCGGCTTGTTTCACCGAAGCATCAAGGCCCAAAAGACTTGCTTGCTGACCGGCAATCCTTGCTCTTTCAACTTCGATTTGCGCCGCCTGCGCCGAGCGACCTGCCTTCGCCGAGACCAGTTGACTCTCTAAATCCTTCGCATCCAGACGCACCAGCACCGAGGCCGGCACAGGCGGATTCGAATCGGGTTCACCACAAGTTACGCGTTCCCCTTCCTCATACGGCAGCTCTATAATCCGTGCCATAACTTTTGCGCTTATCTCCACCTTCGTCTTGGGCTCAATCTCGCCGGGGGCGCTGACAAACTCAATCAATTCACCTCGCTGCGCCTGTTCGACACGGACCACCGCGGCCTTGCGTGAAGCGATGATTTTTCTCCACATCAACACCCCAACCGCAGAAACAACAAAAAGCGTTACAACAACCGTGATAATAATTATGTGAGATTTCTTCACGCTAAGCCCCTTCCTGATGAAAAATCAATATCGACAAAGAGTTCAATTACCAACTGCCCATTATAATATATACGCATAACTGCACAATTAGTTACAATCCAACCGGCTAAAACAATGCGCCGTAACTTTGCGCACCGATGCTTTTCCTCTCCTGCCTGCATACTTGTGACCAACCGAAAGAAATGCAATTATATGCCTTTACACCTCACCGTCAAGGGCATTTATGAAAATCTGAAATGACCGCCAACCACCCCCCGGTCATTGCGAGGCCTGCGAAGCAGGCCGTGGCAATCTCGACCCTCAGTCGCAAACTGGAGCTAAGCGCAAGTCCCGAGCACAATCCCCATTGTCATTCCGAGCGCAGGAGCTTGCCCTGAGCGTAGTCGAAGGGAGGAATCTATTAAAAATCCCCCCTCATTCCGTGCTTGACACGGAATCTACTTTTCACTTCGACGTTCCTTGTTCTTTATTCGATATTCACTCCGCCTTCTGTCTGACTGCTGTCCAGGGCCGTCCAGTTCGCTCAGCTACTTCCCTTCCCCTTCCACGCGGGGAAAGTTTCCTGAGCAGCTTGACCTCATCTTTCGACCATAAGACCCAACTGTTTTTCCTGCCCTTTGCCATTAGTGCCACTCCAACAATTATCTATGATAACCATTACGCTTAATTTCGGCCTTTTTCATAGCTTATAAGTCTATCTTATAGAGTAGTAAATGGCAATATGTTTTGTCTATTTTCCTTGCTTGACAGCGGGGCAGAGCATAAAATCATATAGCCTTTGGCCGGTCTGACAAAATAGAAATAGTGGAAAAAAGTGGATTCTTCACACAAATACCTCGCTTTTCTTGTGTTTAATGCGACATGGCGCGCTGAATTTGTCGTAAAGTTGTTGAAATTGAGATGAACTTTTGGTATTATAGGGCTTGAATTGTGCAGGAGTGTCTCAAAAACGGTGTCAAAGCGCACAGGCGAACCGTTTATGAAGTTAAACGGAAATAACAATTGGTATAAACAGAAAAGGAAAAGTCTGTGCATTTTGTTTTGTGGTTAAAGAACGTTTTGTTTTAAGGTTTGAGATTTTGTTAAGGAGGAATGTTATGTCTGAAAAAAAAAGAAAGTTATTAGCAATTTGTGCAGTAGTTGTATTGATTATGCTGGTAAGGGGCACGGCACAGGCCAACTGGGAGGAAGACTTCAATGATATGACGTTCGACCAGATCTGGACGTTCGGCTGCTATCCGGACCTGACCGGCACGTTCACCCACAACCTCCAGGACGGCCCCGGTGACGATGATTACCTCAGTTTGGATGAGACCAGTCCGGCCGCCATCGGCGGCTCGCAATTAGGCGCAGGATTCGGCAGCGATGAGGTCTTCACCGATGTCCGGGTTGGGGCAGTGTTCAATCTCATTGGTGATGCATCCTGGAATCACCACGGTCTGGCGGCCAGGACGGATTGGGTTTATGACCCTGATGGCTCACACCCACGAAATCCAAATCCGGGGTACCCCGGCCTGATTGCCAGTTGCTACGTGATGGTCATACACTATGAGGATGGCCCGGAAAACCTGAGAATTGAACTCGTCAAGGCCGTCGACAACCTGACCGACATTATGGCGACCTGGCAGCCGGAGGTTCCGGTGCCCGGACTGGATCACGCCAGGAGCCGCTATGTTCAACTGGACGTGGTCGGGTCAGACCCGGTTTATATCACGGGCAGTATCTATGAGTATAAGGGCGGCCCATTGTTGGCGAGAACCCCCACCTTTATCGACACCAGCGCCAATGACCCCTGGGAGACCCCGGGTATTCATGATGACGTGTTTGCCAGCGGCGTCAGCGGTATCTTCGGGAGGTGGGAAGATCCCCAAGCGGCCGGCTACCACACCACCTTCGATACTGTCTCGTCCGACTCCGACGGCCCGGCTGCGGTTAATCCCAGTCCCGCTGATGGTGCAACAGGCGTGTCCGTAAATGTCGACCTTACCTGGGTAGAGGCAGAGTTTGCGAAATCACGTGAGTTGTGGCTTGGCAGAGAGGGAGCTATGGAGAAGGTTGTGCCGGCACCGGATAGCAATACCTATGACCCGGTCCCCCCTCTTAACTACGGCCAGACTTACCAGTGGCGGGTCGATGAGGTTAATGATATCACCGGCAAAACGGTTGAAGGGTATGTCTGGAGTTTCACGACAGAGAATCTTGTAGTGGACGATATGGAGTCCTACACGACGAGAGGAAGCGCTGCAGATCCCAGTGGTATACGGTATGTTTGGAAAGACGGCTGGTCCTTTGCGCCGAGCTACAAATCCGGCTCGAATATAACCGTTTCGACTCAAATTGACCCTCGCACGACTGGGCCTGATGTTCCTCCTGATGATCCTCCAGGCCCGATTCATGAGGGTTTGCAGGCGATGCAGTTTGCTTACGACAACGGTGGTACTGTTACCCTTTATGTTCCCGGTTATGATCCAGTTACCTATGGTGGCGTGCCCTATTATTCGGAGATCGAAGCAACTACTTCGGGACCAAACAGCCTTGAAATCGACCCAAACTGGACCAAAGAAGGCATTAAGGCAATGACACTATACATCTACGGCAATGCAGACAATGATACTGAGCAAATGTATGTGGTTCTCGAGGATGGTACTGGCGGCGATGGCTTGGTAAAATGTGAGAAGGTGATATATGGTGGCTTTCTGTTAGACCTAAACCTGCAGTTGGAGGATTGGCAGGAGTGGAACATCGACCTTGAACAGTTCAGTGGTGTGAACCTGGCTGATGTCCGGAAGATCTATATCGGCTTCGGTGACAGGGACAATCCAGTATCTGGTGGCGCTGGTGTTGTGTACTTTGATGATATCCGACTTTATCAGCCCAGATGTATTCCTGCGCTTGGACCAGCGGGCGATGTTGCCGAACCGTTCGATTGCAAGGTTAACTTATTAGACTTTGCTGTAATGGCAAGTGGCTGGCTTGATGATGGCCTGTGGCCGTAGCCGTAATCAGCTTGGTAAGAGGCCTAAGTAGTTATCCTATTTACACCAGTTGGGGGCCTATAGTGACCAGTTCGCTATAGGCCCTGGTGTTTTTGAGGGCGGTGCGCAGAGCGCGCTGGCATTTCCTAAAGAGCCGTCATAAAGATACTCAGAGACAGCGGTATGTCGGAAGATATAACTCTCGGATAAAATTTTGGGAGGGGTTAGCCCTGGCCATCAAAACACACATAGGCCGGTTTCCGACCTTCCTGTACCGACTCCCCACCTATACAAGTCCTGCGAATAAGACGCTAAAATCCCTTGACCTCACTAACAAAACGGCTATAATAAAAGTACATTTTTCTAACCTTTCAAAAGGCCCCTGCCTTTCCTTTATCCCAATCGTAAAGCAGGGGCTTCTTATATTTTTGGCTGGGCTTGGGTACTGTGGCTCTGCTGAGAAAACGCGGTTAAACCTGCCCACAGAATCTTTCAGAGCAGCCACTATGGCCACTTTACGCTCGTAAAATCGCCGAATTGGCCTTGATGGTAGTCAGATAGCCTTTTTAAGAACAAACACATAGTTTGACTCGTAGAAATTATAGAAGGATCGGTTTGCCCCTGCCTCTCTCTCTTCCTCCTCCGTACAGGCAGGGGCTTTTTTTACCCAGAAGATATATGCTCCGTTACCAACCACCAGGTTGCTGCCTTTTATAGATAGAGAACATTCTGCAGCACGGCTGTTTTAGTTCACGTAGGTAGGATACGTTGCACGCATGTAAGCAAGAGGTATGTGAGATGAAAGTACTCCGATTGATACAGAAATGGTGGCGTAGATTGTGGGGCTCAGGCGGGAGTTTAACAACCACAATTGATACACACAAATGGGAAAGCAAAATCGAGATTTTGGGAAATTTGTCACGTCGCTCTTTTTGAATCATTGAACGAAAATATGTCGACTGCAAATCACCCAAACTCAATATCTCGGTCGTCTGCAGAGGCTTTCCAAGACTTTCGATAATGTACAGAACTTTTTTTATATGGCCGCTTGGGGTTCTATTTAGGAGAACAAATCATGAAAAGGATTGTGTTGATTAGTATATTGGTTCCTTGGCTTCTATCGTCGGCAGGCTGCACGATTGTTGAAAAACATTATGTCCGACGTGGGCCGAGACCGCATGAGTCGCTATCGATGCGAACATACAGCAGACAAATGCTGCCGCCAAGGCGGCTTCCGGTTCGCCCCGGCGGGCCGCCTAATGGATTGCGACACCGCAAGGGCCGCTATGCACATTAGTGCTTATCTCGGAAACATGCACGTTGTCTCGACTAACTTCGGATAAGCCTTAATAAGCCCATAGAATCTCCCAGAGTAGCTCTCAAAGGGATTTTACGCTCGTAGAATCGCCGAACTACCCCGATTTACTTATTCTTTTTGCTCAACCTCCCACTTCAACTCCCCAATCTTCTCTAGCCTGACAAACTCAACGTGGCCGTCATTGAACAATATATTACATCCAGTTATTTTGTAGCCCCAAAAACTGTCTCTCTCATAAGGATGATTTTTAGTACTCACTATCTCAGTCCCTCCGTGCTGATTCCACCCACCCTTGGTCTCAAAAAGTAAGACCATATCTGGTGGAGAATTAGGCTCACAATTGGGATTAATCGCATAGCTGCATCGCTCACCCGTCCTCCGTTTTGCTGGACAGATAAATTTATCTTCAACAGTGTAATCCTTCAGTAAATCGCACCATCTTTCTGCTGTCGGGTATCTACCTTCATTGTCATCGCTGTATATGTTGATTGATACTTTCAGCCAGCGTAAGTTGCTCTCACACATAAACTGGTAAGAAAGTACACATCCGCGTGAAAAGAAAGCCACAATAAATGAGAATATGATTCCTACTACGACCACGACGACTAACATTTTACCTTTCAGCCTGCCATTACTTTTTTTGATCTGATATAGTGCGAGACCGCCCATAACTATGCTGACTAAAACCAATGGCATAAATAGAAACGAGACACAACCCGGTACGTAGAGAAAAGGTCTAAACAATCTCACAACTGTGCGAATTACTAATGGACTTATGAGTATTAGCGATGCTATTGCCAACTTGGAAGTTTTCGCTTTTTGGCCTTTAGTTTCCGTTTCTGTTTCGCTCATCTTTTCGCCTACGAAAAAGAAAAATCCCCAACTACCACACCATTTTACCGATTGCCTGTCTTAATTCAACAGAAAAAGGCGGGGCCAGAAAGAACGCTCACACCCAAAGCAAAACTGACCCCGCGATCGCAAAAATGGCCTTTACAAATACCTGTAATGGTATGCGATTTCTTAGCTTATAAGTCTATCTTATAGAGTAGTAAATGGCAATA
>SMTZ1_10001551_pt1 | contig 23252 bp, 23 predicted proteins | sample DeeMarSWOR136_30_FD_25667 | JGI IMG/M metagenome (IMG submission 25667) | reverse complement strand
CATCTCTTCAACCTTGCGATAAATGCGCTGGGAGCATTCGTTCATACGCTGGGACTGCAGTATGTCGAATTCTTCCCCAAGTTTTTCAGTGGCGGAGGTAGAAAATTCGTGCCTTTCAGCAGAGAGACGACGTACACACTGATAGGGAGTTAAAAGGAGGCTTAGATGGATTCTTTCGGATTGGCGCTGGCGTTGGCTGGTTCAGCTGCGGCAGCATTCCTCGCTGGAATAGGTTCAGCCATCGGTATAGGCATCTCCGGACGTGCTGCATCTGGCGTACTCAGTGAAGATCCGGAGAAATATGGACAGTTATTTGTGCTCGTCGTGCTGCCCGGCACGCAAGGGTTCTACGGATTTCTTGGAGCATTCCTGGTGATGCTGCGACTCAACTTTTTCGCAGGTGAATCAATCGCTCTGACGGTTGCTCAGGGGTGGCAGGTGTTCGCAGCATGTATGCCTGTCGCACTGGCAGGCCTTCTCTCGGCCATACATCAAGGCAAGGTGTGTGCCGCAGGCATCGGCATGACTGCAAAGAGGCCCGAAATGGCATTCAAAGCAGGCGTCGTGTACGCCGTAATGGTTGAGACTTACGCAGTTCTGGGGCTTCTGGTCACTCTGTTCCTGCTCTTCTTCGGAATACAGCTCTAGGGTCTAAATGGAGACGAAGAACATCACGCTGAAAATCTTGGAGGACGCCAAGAAGAGAGCTAATGAGATTGTGGCAGAAGCAGAGGAAAAGGTCAAGGCTATCCTTGAGAATACACGTGAAGAAGTCCAAAGAATAGAGAAGCAACTTGAGCAGGACGCCGAGGAATCTGCGAAGAAGGAGCGAATAAGAATTCTCTCATTGGCTGAGATGGAAGAGAAGAGGAGAATACTCGGGGCGAAGATAGCGATTCTGGAGGAAGTGTTCCGTCAGGCTCTCGATTGCCTGAAGTCGCAATCAGACAACGATTATCAAGAGACAATGCGCGGGCTTCTGCTCAAGTCTATAGACCGTGGTGATGAGGAAGTAATCGTCTCGAAGAGCGACAGAAACAGGCTGAATCAGGAATTTCTCAACACAGTGAATAGAGAGCTCCGCGAAATGGGAAAGGCGGGAGGGTTGAAACTGTCTCAAGAATCTGGCGATTTCAACGGTGGCGTTCTCCTCAGAAAAGACAGGGTGGAAACCTGGTGCAATCTTGAAGTCTTACAGGAGATGTTGCGAGACGATTTGGAGATTGAGATCGCCAACCTCTTATTTCAGCCTCGTGAGTAAAAGAAAAGAGATTAAGCTTCTAGATGAAGAAGCGTTGAGGCGCACGATCACCCGAATATCACATGAAATACTGGAACGCAACCGGGGAGTTGAAGGCATTGCGCTCATCGGAATAAGAACGAGAGGAGCGTTCATCGCAGAGAGATTGGCCAATATCATCGAAAGAACGGAAGGGAAAAGACCTCTCCTTGGAATCCTAGATATCACCCTTTACAGAGATGATCTCTGTACCATCGGGGAGAAACCGATTGTGCACGCAACGGAGATACCGTTCGATGTCAATCAAAAGGTCATAGTCCTCGTCGACGATGTGCTCTATACCGGGAGAACCGTGAGGGCCGCGCTTGATGCCATCATGGATTTCGGTAGGCCAAAAAGGGTCGAGCTTGCAGTCCTCATGGATAGAGGGTACCGAGAACTCCCTATAAGAGCTGACTATGCGGGTAGAGAACTGTCAATCACCCAGAACGAGGTTGTCCTGGTCAGAATATCCGAGGTTGACGGTGTGGATGAAGTAGTAATAAAGGAGTTGGATGAAACTGAATAGAAGAGATCTTCTCGGTCTGGAGGAACTTTCCAGAGAAGAAGTAGAGCTCATCTTGACCACTGCAAACTCGTTCCGGGAGATATCCGAGCGTCCCATACGAAAAGTGCCAGCCCTGCGCGGTAAGACAATCGTCAACCTGTTTCTCGAGCCGAGCACAAGAACGAGATCATCGTTTGAATTAGCTGCAAAGCGGCTCTCAGCGGATACTGTGAACATATCTGCTTCTTCTTCAAGCATCCTCAAGGGAGAGACCCTTCTCGACACCGCTCGGAATCTCCAGGCCATGAAAATAGATGCAGTAGTCATTCGCCACGCCTCGCCAGGTGCCCCAGCCTTCCTGGCTTCCAAGCTTGCTGTCCCCGTCATTAATGGGGGCGATGGTATACACGAACACCCTACACAGGGGCTGCTCGATCTGCTCACGATTCGGGACAAGAAGGGTGAAATAGAAGGATTGAAGGTTCTCATAGTAGGTGACATTACTCATTCGAGAGTGGCAAGGTCCGACATATTCGGCCTGAGCAAGCTTGGCGCCGAGGTCCGAGTCTGCGGCCCCTCTACTCTCATACCTCGGGAGATCGAAAAACTTGGCGTACGGGTTCACTACAACATCGAAGAGGCACTCATAAATGCTGATGTGGTAATCGTCTTGAGACTCCAGATAGAACGGCAGAAAGGAAGACTCGTACCGTCTGTACGAGAGTACAGAAACCTGTTCATGATCACCCAAGAGAGGTTGTCTCTTGCGAAGGAGGGAACTCTGTTGATGCATCCAGGTCCTATTAACCGAGGTATTGAGTTGGACCAAGAAGCAGCCGATAGTGCACAGTCAGTTATACTCGACCAGGTAACAAATGGAATAGCCATACGCATGGCGATTCTCTATCTTCTCATCGGTGTGCATCCATGAAGAAATTGATCATACGAGGTGGAAGAGTCGTAGATCCTTATTCCGGTACGGACGAAAAGCTTGACATTCTCATTCAGGATGGTCGGGTCAGAAAACTTGAGAAGAAATTGGATGCAGGTCTCAGGGAAGCCAAGACCATCGACGCACGCGGTAAGATTGTCGCTCCCGGATTTATTGATCTCCACACTCATCTGAGAGAACCTGGACGGGAAGATAAGGAGACAATCTTGACTGGTACGAAGGCCGCCTGCCACGGAGGTTTCACCTCAGTTCTTTGTATGCCGAATACTACGCCACCAATAGATGATGAAAGCGTGGTCAGATTCGTCATCCGGCAACAGGAACAGGCGGGATTTGCGCGAGTGTACGCCGTCGGTGCAATTACTAAGGGGTTGGCAGGAAGAGAACTCACCGAAATCGGTCATCTGGTAGGCGCCGGCGTAGTCGCTATCTCGGACGACGGCAATTCCCTCATGAATTCAGAGCTCATGAGGAGAGCTCTGGAGTATGCGACAATGTTTGGGATACCGATCATCTCTCACTGTGAGGATGTGTCTTTGACTGCTGCTGGCGTAATGAATGAGGGCTACTATTCGACCCTGTTCGGTATGAGAGGAGCGCCCGCTGTGGCGGAGCAGGTGATGGTGGCACGGGACATCATTCTCGCAGAGTATACTCGAGCGCACATTCATATAACCCACGTGAGTTCTAAAGGCAGCGTCGAGTTAATAAGGCGGGCGAAAGAGAGGGGAGTGAGAGTCACATCGGATACGGCTCCCCACTATTTCACGCTGAACGACAGTATGTTGAGAGACTACAATCCAAATCTGAAAATCAATCCACCCCTCAGGTCTCTTGAAGATGTTGAAGCCATAAAGGATGGTCTCAAGGCCGGAACCATAGACGCCATTGCCACAGACCACGCGCCACACACTCAAGCAGAAAAGGAAGTTGAATTCGACGCAGCCCCTTCCGGAATAGTAGGATTGGAGACTGCTCTTGGGCTCGTGCTGAAGGAACTTGTAGAACCTGGTGTTCTAAGTCTTCCCGATGCCATCAGAAAACTGACCTTCTCACCAGCTGAGATCGTCAATCTTCCGGGAGGCAGGCTCCAGAAAGGATCTCCCGCGGACATCACCGTTTTTGACCCTCGTCCGACATGGGTATGCGAGCCGTCGGACTTTCTTTCGAAATCGAAGAACTCTCCTTTCAAGGGCTGGACCCTAAGAGGAAAGGTGGAATGCGTTCTTGTTGGTGGTAATCCGGTCATTGAGGACGGAGAAGTGACCTCATCTACTGCCTGAATTCCACTATGGCTGGGTCTACATAGCGCTCCCATCCAGGCCGGGTAGGTTCCTCTGGAATGCTGGAATAGACGAGTTCGAATATCCCAGCCCCCTCTATATCCACAAATATGAACTGTCTCCCGCCCTTTCCGTAATAGAGCCAACTCTCCCACACATTGAATAGTCTTTCAGCTCCGCTCCTCTTAATCTCGTTGGGTTCGCCATACTTGATGGAAATCCTCCCTCTGTCGCTGTCTCTCCCCTTGATCTGCGATGTAGAGAAGTTCTCATCTGCGTACCGTATTTTCTCTGCAAATTGAGGAAGAGCTTCATTCTCCTCCGTTTCCGGATTTGGATCGAGTTTGCGCCAGAGTTGATACAGATATTCAGTCTTCGCCCTTTCAGAGAGGGAATTATAGAAAGCAAGATCCTTCGATGGAATGAGATACTCGATCATCCCGTAGTACTCCTCCAACTCCGGCGGAGGGGATTTTCTAAACGGGAGCACGGAAAACTCTTTTTCTCTGGAACTTTCCGTTGACGCACCCAAGTCTGTGACCGAGACTCTAAAATAGTAGTCTCCGATCGGCAATCCCATGATGTTGAGGACCCCCACATCCATCACATCCGCCCCGACTTTGACACGCTGCTTAGGAGGGTGTTCCCTGATGAGAACTCCATTCTTATCACGTATACTGTATTTCACCTCAAAGGGAAGGGTGTCGGCATGGAGATTGTATATTTCAGTATAGGCATAGAGCAGTGGGCGGGTTATCGAATAGTGACCTCCTGGATTCGGTATCACTCTGAGATCGTTCTTGAAGAACTGTCCCTCGATTGAGTCTGTCTCTATTTCCGAGGCGAGTTGAATCGAGCTCAGGATGAGTCCGACATCGGTGAAATCGGGAACCTGTACGGTGTCGACAATCGCTCTCTCCCTTGTGGAGCCCACATCCATAACCTTGTACGTGAACTCGTAATCTCCAGGTGTAATTGAAAAAGCAGTGAGCTCGACTATCTCCAAGTCTCTATTTCTTGCCTCTTCAAGGGAAGGTATCACACTCTTTTTCTCCCACCTGTCTACAAGAGAATCACCGGTCGTCAGGCTTCTTGAGCGGAAGGAAAACTGGATAGTGGCAGTGTGCTGGTCATCTTCTGTATAGGTGATTTCTCTATAGGGGATCTTATAGTATAGCTCAGTATAGGTAAGTCCATTGCCTCCCTTGAAAAATGCATAATCCGGAGTGAATTCCAAGCCAGCGCTCTCGACCATAAGAAAGACTAACAAATCTACCATCTTTCCCCCTTCGGTAGGATTAACCGATAATCACCAATCCCGTGCTCATCCACAAAAATGAGTTTCCTGCCCTCACTGTAGTAGTACCATATTTGATACGGCATTGAATCAAGCTCGTACGGATGGCGCTCTATCTCATCAGGAGGCCCATAGATGATGTATGCTTTCCCTCTGTCTGTCTGCCATCCCTGCTGAATCCCACCGTAATGGGTATTCGCGTACTCTATTCTTCTGTAGTACTCCTCTTTTAGTTCGTTAGTCTCTGTGGAAGGAATTGGATCTTTCTCTTGCCAGAATGAATTCCATTCGCCCTCTCTCTCTTCCGGACTAGCCTCTCTCAAGCGTCTCATCTCTTCAGCGCTGGCGATATACTGCAATTGACTTAACATCTCACCAAAAGAGTGATCTTCCAAGAACGGAGAAATCTCAATAGTGAAACTCTTGCTCTTCTCATCCACCAATTCTCCGCTTCCCCCATTCAAATGGATGAAAAGCTGATAGTCTCCCGCAGTAAGATGAGAGACGTCGAGTTCCCACTTCTTTGTCGCAACGGAATCAGTCTCAACAGGTTGGATCTCCCCAGGAGTTCTGTCAGTGCCTGCACTCTCAATGAAAGCGGACACGGTATACCCTGACAGTCCATGCAGGTTGTAGATTTCGTGCACAACAGTTATCTTGCTCTGAAGATTGAACTTCTGTGTAAGGGTTGGAATTCCATCCTTCTTAAAAAGCAGCTCACTCAATGCTACCCTCTCAACGTCGATCTGTGGAACCGAAATCTCCATGATTCGCATTCCCGAATTGGCAGAATAGAGATCTCTGATCGCCACCTTTGCTTTGTAGATTCCCTCGGGGACATGCAAATGGAATATATCTCTGAACCGCCCAGTCTGAAGTAATGTGCTTTCATATGAGGGTACAATGTAGGACTTTCTCCAAGAGTCTCCCGCAACTTGATTCTCACTTTCATCATAGGCAATAAACGTGATCTCAAGGGACGCACTGTATCCACTATCGACTCTCACGAACAGCAATTCCCTGTAGGGTACTTCCCAGTATATCCTCAATCTCTGGTTACCATGAGCAACCGAGTACACCGTAGTTGCGTCAAGCAGGAAATCTATATCTCCATGCCTCTCCAGAGAACGTATGATGCCGGACTGGCTCACACCGCTCAGTAGGACGAGTACACACAGTAGCAGTCCTCTCCTCATTCGGCGGCCTCCGCAATTTGCACAGCATTGAGCGCAGCACCCTTTCGCACATTGTCCGCAACTATCCACAGATTGAAACTGTTCCGCTGGGACCTGTCCGCCCTCAATCTGCCAACCCACACGTCATCACTCCCGACAGCATCAAGGGGCGAAGGAATCTCAGAACCAGGGCAGTATCGGATGCCGGGCGAACTCTCCAAAACCTTCTCTATCTGCGCACAATCGATCTCAGTGGCAAATTCGAGATTCACGCTCTCGGAGTGGCAGTAAGGGATCGGTACTCTCACAGCAGTCGCGGTGATCCGAAGATCCTCAGCATTCAGAATTTTCTTGGTTTCTCTCATCAATTTGATCTCCTCAAGACAGTACCCATCGTGTCCCACCTCATCTATGAGAGGAATGAGATTATCTGCAATCTTCCGGGGGAAAACGGCAGTCTCTCTTCGGCCTTCCTGTTGAGATCGAAGTTCTCGAATGCCCTTGAATCCCTTTCCTGACACAGATTGATAGGTGGAAACCACCACTCTCCGCAATCGAAAGCGGCGATGGAGAGGAGCGAGAACAACCACGAGCTGAATCGTGGAGCAATTCGGATTCGAGACTACCCCGTGTCCTTTCCGAATCTCTTCTGCATTCACCTCAGGGACCACGAGAGGCACATCTGGCTGCATTCTGAAGGCGCTCGAGTTGTCTATGACCAGGCCACCTTCGGCCACGAATTGTGGTACCGAGTCTCTGCTTACAACACTGCCTGCAGAGAAGAATGCGATCGAAACGTCTCTGCTGGAATGCTCATTAAGCGGTTGAACAGGAACCTGCTTGCCCCGGAAGTTGAGGGACATTCCAACCGATTTCTCCGACGCGAACAGACTCAAACGCTGAACCGGATATTCTCTCTCTTCAAGAAGTTTGAGAATGGTCCTACCTACAAGACCGGTGGCACCCACTATTGCGATCGATTTCATTCGGTCAGCTCAAATCTTTCTGCAAGGGACTTTACGGCGAGCTCGGTCTTTGCCCTTTTTACGACGAGCGTTATCCTTGTCTCAGAGGTGTGCACCGCATCGATATGTATACCCTTCTTTGCCAATGTCGAGAATACGCTGGACAGAGTCCGGCCATCGCTACCGATTCCGGAGCCAACCAGTGACACCTGGCCTACATCCTTACAGCAGATTATTTGCTTGATCTTCAGTCGCTTGTCGACATTCTGGATGAGGGAGAGAGTAACGTCACAATCCTGCTCTTCTATGATGAAAGAGAGATCACACACCTTCTCCCCCACCCCGTGAAAGAAGAATCTCACAGGAATACTGTGTTCCCCAATAACGGAAATCATCTGTTCGAGAGAATCTGACAATTTAGTGACTCCTACAAGGGTGATCATGACAATTCGGTTGTCCAGAGCGATCCCCTTTATTGATGCCCTCTCGATTGAAGGCTGCTCTTCTATCACTGTACCAACCTCCCCGTTTAACGACCTTACCCGCAAAAGGATTTTGCTTCTCTCAGCTATCTCGACGGCTCTGGGATGGACAACGGCGGACCCAAGAGCTGCAAGTTCAAGCATTTCCGTGTAGGAAATCGCGGGTATCTTCTTTGCGTTTGCAACTATTTTGGGATCCACGGAGTAGATCCCTCCAACCTCCTTGTAGAGCTCACACTCAGAAGAAGCAAGGGATTTGCTCAAAGCTACCGCTGTTATATCGGAACCTCCCCGACCGAGTGTAGTGATTTCTTTACCCTCACTGACACCCTGAAAACCGGCTACCACCACGATCTTTCCCTTTTTCAACGCCTCCTTTATCCGATAGGGGGTCATTCTGAGGATCCTCGCCCTTGTGTGATGATGATCGGTTATGATCCCTGACTGGGACCCAGTGAAAGATATGGCTTCGTACCCGAGCGAGTTTATCGCCATGGAAAGGAGAGAAATACTTATCCTTTCCCCGGCCGTCAGAAGCATGTCCAGTTCTCTTATCGGCGGATCTAACGTAATCTCTCGCGCGAGGTTGAACAACTGATTTGTGGTATCACCCATCGCAGAAACGACACACACGATGGCTGCGCCACTTCTCTTGGCCTCCACGACAGTCCGTGCAACCTGTCCGATCTTTTCCGTGTTTTCGAGGAGTCTTCCCCCGAATTTTTTGACGACCACCCCCATATTACAGTATAGAAAGAGGAATGCCTATGTCAACTTCCAAAAAGGGGACGGTTCTATTTTTCTCCATCGAAACGACCCACCATTCTTGCTCATGGGTCATGACGTGCACCCAGCATCATTGCTTCCTGGAAAGAGGTGAGCGCAGGATAGGGCGGTTCTCCCTAGTCCTTAGCAACCCTTCTTGACATAGTAGCGTAGATGGATAGAATAGAGTCCTGAGATTGTCGAAAGATGTTATAATGCAAGAGTTGACCCCGGAGTGGAGGGACCCCGGAGTGGAGGAGGGGACATGAGAGTCTTGAAAATGGTACTAATAGTACTAGGCTGTATCGTCATCTTCATGGTTATTGCCGCAGGCATCTTCTGGTTCCTTAAAAGGCAGAGAGTCATCGATCCATTCGAGTTCAACAGTTCTGAATTGACGCAGAAAGTACTGATCGCGAGCCAGGGCAGTGATTTCAAGGAAGCTCTGGTGGAAAGTCTCACCACACTCCTAAAGGAAAGGCCGGTCTACGTGAGAGTCGTCGATGTGACTACACTGGAGGATATCAATCAATCTGAATGGAATGCTGTGGTGATCATTCATACTACGGAGCGATTGAGATTGCAGCCCGACGTGAAAGAATATCTCGATCGGTCGGAAGACCTCAGCAAGGTCATTCTGGTCACAACCTCGGGTTCTGGCGAATGGAGGACAACGGACTACGATATCGATGTCATCACCTCTGCTTCCAGAAATTCTGAAAGTGGCTCGGTGCTTCGCTCAATTGTGAGCCGACTCGATCCAATATTGCAGAATGAAAGCCAAGAGCGGCCATAACAAAGATGAATCGAGCCGCATGGCGAAAGTGAGGGAAAAATGGGGCGCAAGACTAAAGGGGGAGAGCGTACATGGGTAGAAGAAATCGAAATTGCCGGGAGCGAACTCGTCGACCGTGTAAAAAAACTGATAGCGGAGGGGAATGTTCGTCGTTTGATCATACGTAAGCCAAGCGGTGAGATTCTAATGGAAATACCTCTTACGGTCGGTGTCGCGGTCGGTGGGGTCATGACGATTTTCGCTCCGCTCCTCGTCGCTCTCGGTGCAATGGCTGCGCTACTGGCGAAGGTAAAGGTTGAGATCGTGCGTATCAGAGAATAGAAGAGCTGAGGATAGACTGTGTGAAAGTGGCCGTTTCACGTGCTGCAACGGATGGTATTCGTGTAAACCCTCCTCGCAATGGACAAGAATGAGCGTGCTCTGGAGGAGAGAGTATACGAAGGGACTTCAACCGGTGCACGTCATACTTCACTGTCGTTGCTTTCACGTTGACAAGCTGAGAATGAGGGTAGAGAGGTTGACTCAGGATACACCGTACTTGCGAAGGCGTTGACGCCCGCCGTGCAGACATAGACCTTTTTCTCCCCGGAGACGACCGGACGCAGTCGAGAAACTCTTGGCCACCCTTCTTCATCTCCAGAATATCTGGGTGAAGTAGTAGAATCCAGAAGGACTTGCAGCAACCCCGACACCCGTCAGTACATAATCCCCGTTGATACTCTGCCGATGCCTGCTACTTCCTATCCAGTCCTGAACAGCGTGTCGTGCGCAGTCCGAGTATGTCTCGTTGTTACAGGCAACATTCTCTGCAGCCGCATTCTTAGTAAGGAATCTTGAGATCATCTCCACTCTCTCCGGGAATCCGTGATGACCAAATGCCACCTCTCCTCTCGCCATGGCCCTGCTGTGCATCCGTGCGTAATACGTTATTATCTCATGAGTGACCAGAGGCGGCAATTGTTGAGAAACGCGGTATTGGTTGACCAGCTGATGGATCTCCTCTTCCAATTCCCGCAGTTCTGATGTCGCCTTCTGTTCCCCGCTTTGGTCGACATGAGTGCACTCAAACAGCGTAATGCAAAGAAGAACCGGAGCAAACCACCTCAGGTCCTTCCTGGAAATCATCGTCGATTCCCACAAATCTGTAAATCCACACCCATTGAATCTCTCCCCGCACAACCAGCGGCTGAGACGTGTGCGCTGCGCGAGAGCCAGTCACTCCTGTGGGAGAAGACCAACTATCCGAACAGATTCGGTCCTGTTCAGGAATATTCTACCATTGGCTGTGAGCACGTCAACAAGAATTGGGGCCGTTCTATCTCCTGAGAGAGATGCTCTTTCCCGTGCACGCCTGAGCAGGATCCCAGGATGAATCGATATCTCACATACATCCCGACAGACCATCTCTTTTCGCCTTGACATGCCCTCCATTTGCTGTTAATTAGGGGAGAAGATGCGAAATCTGGTCCTGGCATGCTTCATCCTCCTGGCTTCAATCGCCAGTGGAGAGACCATAGCAGACCTGGAAGTTGAGGGAAACAGAAGGGTAGATGCTTCACTTATTATGTCCGTGAGCCAGCTCGGAAAAGGAGACTTCGTTACACAGGATCTCTTCTCCACGGCTATCAAGAGGGTTTATGCCCTCGGCCTCTTTAAGGACGTTTCTGTAGATACTCAGACCGTTGCTGGAAACCTGGTAGTGAAGATCAGAGTAGATGAGAATCCTGTACTGGATGAGCTCTCTTTTGAGGGCAATAGAGAGATTAAGGAAAAGGACCTGAGAGAAACGGTAGAGATCAGGGAAGGCGATATCGTCTCTCAACTGAAGGCCTTCAATGCTGTCCAGAGGCTGAAAGGACTATACAATGAGAAAGGATTCCTTCTCACTGAGATAACTCCACGTCTCGAAGAGGACGGTGAAAAAGCAAAACTGCTCTTCTTGATAGAGGAAGGAAAGAAGCAGAAGATCAGGGAGATCAGAGTAGAGGGTTGCAGGGCTTTTTCCAGTTCACGCCTTGAAAAGCTTATGAAAAACAGAGAAAAGACGTGGTACCGTAAGGCAGAGTTTAAACCTGACTACCTCAAAGAAGATATCCAGGCGATTCAAGATTTCTACTACACCCAAGGATACATCGAAGTGAATGTGATGGAACCGGAAATCATCTATCATGATGATGAGGAATGGGTTACCATCGTGATTACCGTGGAAGAAGGGATGAGATACCACATAGGTAACATGCAATTTGCAGGCAACACGTTCTTCCAGATAGACCTTCTTGAGAACCAAGTGATGGTGAGCAGAGGAGCCGTTTACAACAGAGAGAAGATCGATGCCACTCTGGAAAAACTCTACGCACTCTACTACGACGAGGGCTATATCTATGCCCAGATAGTACCCGACGAGGTGGCGAGGCAGGATACCATAGACGTGGAATTCAGGATCGTGGAGGGAAACCCGGCCGAAATACGGAAGGTGGAGATAGAGGGAAACGATCAGACGCTAGAAAAAGTGATCAGGAGAGAAATTGTGCTCTATCCGGGTGACATTTTCAAGCGGTCCAAAGTGATTCGGTCACAGCAGGAGATATTCAACCTCGGGTATTTCAAGAACATCGTCATCGATTCAAGAACGACTGGAGACGATATAGATCTCATATTCAAAGTGGAGGAGAAACCGTCAGCACAAGTCGCAGCAGGGGTCACGGCGTCACAGGTGGACGGAGTCGCAGGTTACTTCCAACTTCGTCATCCCAATCTTTTTGGAAGAGGCCAAAGCATAAATCTCATGGTCGAAAGAGGAGGAAAGAAGCAGAACATAGAACTCGGATTCACCGAACCCTGGCTGCTTGATCATCCCATATCCGTTGGAGCAGACATCTATTATCTCACCAGAATAAGAGAGTACTGGGATGAAAAAAGAAGAGGCGGGAGTCTCAGACTCGGTGTCCCCTTTCCGCCTCTCGACTACACTCGAGTCTATTGGAGGTATTCATTGGGGGACCTCGGAATATTCAATATTGAGGAGGGTTACCTTTCCGAATGGGGAGAGGAGCTGGAAGAAGGGTTTAAGAGAACAAGCGCAACAAAGATCTCGTTTGTGAGGGATTCGCGCGACAACATTTTTAGCGCGACCACCGGTTCAATGAACCATTACTCTGTCGAGTTCGCAGGAGGATTATTGGGCGGCGAAGTCGATTTTCACAAACACATCTTAGAAACGAGATGGTATTGTAGCACCTTCTGGAAGTTCGTGCTGATGGGAAGAATCAGAGCTGGCCTCGTCGGTGGATACACCACTCCTCGGAGTGTCCCGGTGTATGAGAAATTCTTCTTGGGTGGAATCGGTGAGGACGGATTGAGAGGATATCCAGATAGGTCCATCGGTCCTCAGGTCAACGGGAGAAATGTGGGCGGGAGAACGATGCTGCTTATGGGTCTGGAGTACAAGTTCCCACTCGCAGAGAATATACATGCTCTCCTCTTTTTTGATGCGGGAAACACCTGGGAGAGCGCGGAAAAGAGCAGAATGTCAGATTTGTACAAGGGGGTTGGTTTTGGAATCAGAATCGATGTCCCAATGCTTGGGATGATCGGTTTTGATTTCGGTTACGGAATCGACAGAAATAGATGGGAACCGCACTTCCAGCTGGGAGTACCCTTCTAGTTTCATGACCTGGAAAATAGAAATCGTGCTCAGGCACCATGCGAGTGATGCTGCAGGGACGAAGTTGAGGAATGATATCCTTTCCCTTGGGTTTAGGGGCGTGGACAGGGTGCGAGTAGGCAAGCTCTATTTCCTCGAAGGCACTGTTGACAGTTCCGTAGTAGATCGGCTATGCAAAAGCCTCCTCTGTGACCCAATCACTGAAGACTATTCCATACACTCTTTTCAAGAATCTTACTCATCAGTAGACCACGAGGAGACCGGGGTCTGGCATATCTCCGTCGTATACAATCCAGGGGTGATGGATCCAGTTGAAGCAAGTGTGCTCAAAGCATTGTCTGATCTAGGCATCAAACACCGTATATCTGCTCAAACTGGTTCCAAGTATTCCATATATGGCAATCTATCTCGTGAGGAGATAGAGGTAGTTTCAAAAAGACTCCTCTTCAATCCTCTCATCCAACATCCCATTAGAACCGGAGAAAGACTGCGCCTGAGTCCGACTGCATATCGATTTAAGGCATCGGAGGTAAGACTTGCCGGAATGAACAGTGACGAACTCAGCCTGCTGAGTAAAGATCGACAGTTGTTCCTCTCTGAAGAGGAGATGCTGGCAATTCAAGATTACTACCGAACCTTGGGCAGAAACCCTACCGATTGTGAACTTGAGACCTTTGCACAGACCTGGTCAGAACACTGCTCCCACAAGACTTTCAGAGGTGCTATTCGGTACAACGGTCAGAGGATAGACAGTCTGCTGAAGCAGACGATTATGAAGGTCACTGAGGAACTGAGCCCTGATTGGTGTGTATCGGTTTTCGAAGACAATGCCGGCATCATCGAGTGGGATGAGGATCACAACCTCTGTTTTAAGGTCGAGACCCACAACCACCCGTCGGCTCTCGAGCCCTATGGAGGCGCAGGTACAGGTATAGGTGGAGTCATACGGGACGCCTTGGGGACAGGACTTGGCGCAAAGCCAATCTGCAACACCGACGTCTTCTGCTTCGGCCCCCTCGATTCCGTTCACTCCGACCTCCCTCCAGGAACGCTACATCCAAGGAGAATACTCATGGGAGTTGTAGCAGGGGTCAGGGACTACGGAAACAGAATGGGAATACCAACACTGAATGGGAGCATATGTTTTGATGAGAGATATCTTGGTAATCCTGTAGTGTACTGCGGTACTGTGGGAATACTTCCGAAGAACAGATGTAAGAAAGCAGTCATACCAGGTGACAAGATCGTGCTCGTTGGCGGGAGAACTGGCAAAGATGGCATTCACGGAGTTACTTTCTCATCAGCTCAACTCACGCAGGAGTCAGAAGACGTGTCAGCCCAAGCCGTCCAGATTGGCAATCCGATTACGGAGAAGAAAGTCCTCGACACCCTTATTCAGGTAAGAGAAAGGGAGTTGTACAACGCCATCACAGACTGCGGAGGCGGGGGACTGTCCAGTGCCGTAGGTGAAATGGGGCGGAAAACGGGCGCAAGGGTAGAGCTCGACAAAGTCCCGCTGAAGTATGAGGGGCTCTCCTACACCGATATTTGGATCTCGGAGTCTCAGGAAAGAATGGTTCTGGGAGTTCCTAGTTCCAAAGTAGACGATTTAATAAACCTCTTCAATCAAGAGGACGTAGAGGCCACGGTAATAGGAGAATTCACCGATGATTTCCGCCTCACTCTAAGGTTCAGGAAAGAGACAGTGTGTGATCTTCCAATGGATGTCCTTCATTCCATGCCACAACTTGAGAAGAAGGCTGTGTGGAAACGCAAGAGATTTCCTGAACCGAGGTTCGATTCTCCTGCCGATTTGACCCCATTTCTGCTCCAGATTCTCTCTTCTCCGAACGTGTGTTCAAAAGAGTGGGTGATACGCCAGTACGATCACGAGGTCCAGGGAGGAAGCGTGGTAAAACCGCTCGTAGGAGCCGAAAATGATGGGCCGAGCGATGCAGCCGTCATAAGACCTCTGCTACGCTCCTCGAGGAGCGTAGTCATTTCCAATGGGATGAATCCGAAGTACGGAGACATAGATCCTTATTGGATGGCAGCCTCTGCCATAGAAGAAGCGATCAGAAATTCTGTAGCGGTAGGCGGATCTCCGCAACGCACTGCTCTACTCGACAATTTCAGTTGGGGCAGTTCGAACGACCCTCAATCACTCGGTGCTCTCACGAGAGCGGCGCAAGCTTGCTACGAAATAGCCAAAGCGTACGGTACGCCATTCATTTCGGGCAAAGACAGCCTCAACAACGAGTATCAGTGGCGGGACAAGACCATCTCTATCCCCTATACTCTCCTCATTTCCGCACTCTCACTGATGGAGAATTGCGAGAAAGCTGTGACGCTCGACCTGAAAGACCCTGGCGATCTCATATACCTTATAGGATCGACCTATGCAGAACTGGGCGGCTCCCATTACTACGCATTGAGAAACCTCACTGGTAATAGGGTCCCAAGAGTAAATCCTGAGCTGGGACCGAAAATCGTGAAGAAGGTCTCCCGGTGCATAGACAGAAGATATCTGAAAGCCTGCCACGACCTTTCTGAAGGAGGGCTCGGAGTAGCCCTTGCAGAAATGGCTTTTGCTGGAGGTGTTGGTGCTGAAGCCGACCTCAGGAAGGTCGAATTGGCTGAAGATATCGATAGAGATGATACAGTTCTCTTTTCGGAATCCAATTCAAGGTTTCTTGCTGAAATTCCGCCAAGTCAGAGGTACGAGTTTGAATCGATGATGGAAGATCTTCCGTTCTCTCTCATAGGAGAGGTGAGAAAAGGTCAGACTCTGGTGATACGCGGACTCAGCGGAAGAAAAGTCGTGGAAGCCACGTTGGAAAGGCTCAAACGTGCGTGGCAGTCTCCATTGCCTGAAAAGCTCCAATGAGGATGGACACCCTCCTAGTCTTCTATCTCTCGTCTCGAAAGGAGAACGAATGGGAGACTGTGCGAATGAAACCTCAAGACATCGAGCGACAAAAGGTCGAGATTACTTCTGCAGACTACCGACCAAAACTTGGGCGCGAATCGACTAGATACGGTACCTCCCCCGAACCAGATGACACAACACAGTCTATCTTTATGGGCTGACCGGAGAGACTCACCCACTTTCCCTTTGAAAAACTGGTACGGAGGAGCACCATAACACCGTCTTTCTCGATTCTGATGTGATCTCCATAAATTTCTTTCAGAGTAACGTTCTTCATGAGAAATGTAGGTTCCTTGTTCCCCGGTCCGAAGGGCCTGAAGAGTTTCAGCTCCTCCCGAACCCTCTCGGTCAACTCGGACGGTCCGACCTCCCAATCGATAAATATCTTGCGCACCAGATCGTCCCACTCGATGTGTGAATCGGCATAATCTCGAGCCCTTTCCACAAACGGGGCCACATCTCGCTCAGCTATGGAGAATCCTGCAGCCTGCTTGTGCCCGCCGTAGTCCACCAATATGTCGCCGCAATGGGTCAGTAGCGCGACAAGATCAAAAGAGTCAATACTTCTTCCTTCCCCAACATAGCGGCCATTCTTGAGGCTCATTACTATGGATGGTCTGAAGAACTCCTCCTTCAAGCGGTTCGCACAATATCCAAGATAGTACGGCGAGACAAAGGAATCTATGACAATGATCAGTTTCGACGTGAAATCAGCTTGTCTCTTTACCTTCTCATATATTCTCCTCGAACCCATGTGCCATTGGTTGCTCAAGTCTTTCAGTTCTGAGAAGATCTGAACAGCCCTTTCATACTCGTCAGTCATCAAAAATTCGCAGCCTTTACTGTATCCTTCCGTCGACCGAGCTGAGGAAATGATGGGCACGACATCCCGAATCACGGAGTCGACTCTGTGTATGAACCCTCTTTCTTCGAGTACTCTCACTGCCGCTCTCTGACTCTTCGGAAGTACCCTTTCTCCACGAACCACAAAAACTCTATTTTCTCCGACGAGAGGGACTCTATCAGCAACTGTCCCGAAGAGCACGAGCACAAGCAGTTCACCTTTTGCACTCTCCCACTGGGTCCAGTTTATTCGCAGTCTTCTCTCTGCCAGAGCCTGAGCCAACTTGTAGGCCACTCCCACTCCAGAGAGATTGGGGTTGGGATATCTGTCGTTCTTCCTTTTAGGATTTATGTATGCCAAGGACGGAAGATCCCTTATGATCTCATGATGGTCCGTTACAATGATCTCGATGTCCTTCGCTCGAGCATATTCCACGACTTCTTCATTTGTAACCTCGCAGTCAACCGTGACGATTAACGATAAACCCCGTTCGCCTGCTTTGTCGATCACCCTTTTTGAAAGACTGTGCCCCTCCTGTGCTCGATTCGGGATGTAGTAATCTACGGATGCACCAAGATCTCCTAACGTCTCCAACAGGGTAACTGTAGCAGTCATCCCGTCCACATCTTCGTGACCGAATATGCAGATTCCCTCCCTCGAATCGATTGCGCGAATAATCCTTTCTACGGCTCGGTCCATATCTTCAAGCAAGAAAGGATCATGGGGCTCCGCCTCCACAGGATAGAGGAAGTCTTTTGCTTCTCGTTCGTCCTTTATCCCTCTCGCAAGTAGAAGGGAAGCCGCAACTTTTGTGATCCCAAGTGATTCTGAAAGCGATTGGACGAGTCGTCTGTCTATCTTCTCAATTTCCCAGACTCTTTCCACAGAAGAGAGGCAAAACGGTTCCGGAAAACCTGTTCGAGCAGCTAAAAGAGGCGTGCTCTCAGAACATTCCTATAATTCCTGCGATTATTGTGATAAAACCTATCGGAATCTGAAAAGCAGTAAGCTGCGTGGAGATCTTCTCAACAGTCTCCTCAGCTTGGGTGATAAGCTTAAAGAGATTGATAATGAGCATAATTCCCGCTATCAACCCCATTATCCCTGCGAAGACCGCCGGACCTGTTTCAAGCCCTCTGTGGCTGACGAGGAGAGACAACCCTTTCAGGAAGACGACGATCCCTATAGGTATTTGAAGACTGGTGAGAGCTTTCTCTGCCTCCGCCATAACGGGAGCTTTCCTCCAGATTCCCATTATGAGAATCATCCCGCCCAGCAAAATGAACTCTGTCATCTTAGCCTCCTTTCAAAGGTACCATACCACATGATTTTTCAACTTCCTAAAGCTCATATTCCAAAAATGGCGTATTTTGTCAAGACTTCGAAGTCGGTCGTCTGAGTGGGTGCTCGGCAGGAAGGCAGCGGATTAGACAAGGAATTTCTTTCTCACCACAGGAGCCGAGCCTGCACCATCCTTCCCCGTCTGCCCGTCCCGTCCTGAGACCAGGAGCGTCGGAGAGTTCGGGCTTCACACCTATGCCTCGGTGTATAGGAACTAACTACTGAAGCGTGATGATCCACTGCTCTGCCGACTTGACAGTTTGGCCTGATTTACGGTAATTATGGAGGATGCCCGAGTTGGACCTGGAGAAGCTAAAAGCCGTGGTTGACCTGGCACTGGACGAGGATATTGGAGAGGAAGACATAACAACGAATCTCGTGGTGGACAAGAATGTACTGGCTATAGGCGTGATCGTCAGCAAGCAGGATGGAGTACTGGCAGGCAACCCGATTGCAGAGCTCGTCTTTAAGACCGTAGACGCCGATATCGTTTTTGAACCGAAATGCTCAGAAGGGAGTCAGCTCTCGTATGGAACCGTGGTGGCTCAGCTCGAAGGCAAGGCGGGAAGCTGTCTCACGGCAGAAAGAGTGGCTCTCAATTTTCTTCAGAGGCTTTCAGGTATCGCGACTCTCACTCGGAAATATGTGGAGAAGGTGAAGGATATGGAAGTGAAGATCCTCGATACTCGCAAAACAACGCCCGGCTTGAGATATGTCGAGAAGTACGCAGTAAGGATGGGAGGCGGGAGAAATCACAGATTCAGCCTTGATGAGTTGGTTCTCATAAAGGATAACCACATTCAGGCAGTCGGTGGGATTGCTGATGCAGTGAGGAGGGTGAGAGAAGCTGGCACCAAGATCAAAATTGAAGTGGAAACGAAAAATCTGACGGAGGTTCGGGAAGCCCTCGAAGCAGGAGTGGACAGAATAATGCTCGACAACATGAGTGTGGGTATGATGAAAGAAGCGGTCGAAGCAGCAGGTGGACGAGTCGAATTGGAGGCATCGGGCAATGTGAACCTGGAGAATGTAAGATCAGTTGCGGAGACCGGGGTCGATTGTATCTCAATCGGTGCCCTAACCCATTCGCCTCCCGCAATTGACATCAGTTTGGAGCTCCGAAAGATTGAAGCGTAAATGGAAGAGTCAGGCCTCCCCTTTTCTGATCTGGGTGTAACGCTGATGCAGATTGTGCGAAGTAGTCACTATACTTCACATGCCGAGATAATAGAAAGGCTGAACGTGGGAAAGGATGAGCTCTATGAGATTCTCCTCGAGCTCTCAGATAATGGATTCGAATTCGACACTCATCCACATGCGGGCGTGAAGCTCGTCGATATCCCAGTGCTTCTCACACCCCAACGTGTCGCCAGTTCTCTGAGTACAGAGAAGATTGGCAAAATCGTACACCATTCAACATCCGCGGAAAGCACGAATTCTCAGGCAATTGAACTCGCATCACAGTCCAGTCCCGAGGGGACCCTTGTAATCACTGAGTATCAGAGTAAGGGAAGGGGTAGACTGAAACGAAAGTGGCAGGCCCCTCCATTTAGCTCGATTCTCGCCACTCTTCTGCTCAGACCGGTTTCGCGACTGCTCGGGCCCCTTGTGCCATTGGTCACGGCGTTGACTATCGTTGAATTACTCCGCCAGCGAGGCATGGATGCATACATACGATGGCCCAACGATATTGTCGTGAAGGGGAGAAAAATCTGTGGAATACTGACAGAGATGGGCACGAACTATACGGTGTGTGGCTTCGGATTGAACGTCAATCAGTCCTCCTTCTATCCCCAGCTTGACACCTCCGCTACATCGATACGATTAGAACTCAACAGGTCTTATTCGAGAGTCGCGTTATTGACATGGATACTTCAGAGATTCGAGGAACGCTACGAAGATCTGCTGAGCGGAAAGGATGGGAAGATTCTGGAACAGATTAGACACGTGTCGTCGCTGATCGGAAGGAGGACCCGGGTATTCACGGGGGATTCAGTTGTGACAGGTTACGTTCAGGACATCGATGATTCCGGGGCACTTGTGTTAAAACAGGATCGTGGCAGAGTTGTGACGATTTCGCCACAAAGGGCTTCCTTGCTGGAGGGTATTCAGTGAGAAGCAAGGGTTTGGACTACGTCACAGCTAGTAGCCAGAAAAAGGAGGAGTTATGTATGACGGATGGAAGGTATTTGTAATCTCCCTGGTAGTCTCCTTGGTAGTCGCCCTGGCGGTATGCGCGCTGTTCTTCTTCATATTTGTGCCCTACTGGGAGCAGAGAAGTGCGTCCGTTGAAGTACCTAAGGTCACCGACCTCACTTTGGAAGAAGCCAGTCTTATCTTAAACAACAGAGGTTTCATGATCACCATCGAGAGAGCTGAAAATCAGCGTGTTCCTGAAGGAACTGTCATTTCCCAAAGTCCTCCAGCAACCTATAGGCTCAGGAAGGGAGAGGCAGTGAAACTCACCGTGAGTACTGGTGCTTCCTTAGTAGAAATGCCCTCATTGGTGGGAGTCTCAGTCGATGAGGCCATCAGACTTCTGAGTCTCAAAGGATTGAAGCTTGGTCAAACCCAAAAGGAGCCTTCTGAATCGATTGAGCCAAATCACGTGGTCTCACAGACTCCAGAGAGTGGTACACTGGTAGAGAGGGGTTCTATTGTTGATCTGGTGGTGAGTGTCAAGAGTGAAAAGGTGAAGGTTCCGAGACTTTATGGGAAGAGTCTCTCAGGTGTTAAGTCAATTCTGGAGACGAGTGGTTTGAAGCTCGGGGATGTGAAGTGGGCCGTCAGTGAGGAACATGCATTCGACATTGTCATATCACAATACCCAAACCCCGGTGTCGAGGTTCCCAAAGGATCGGATGTAGATATCACGATAAACAGAGAGGCCTATTAGTTGATGGATCGGCGCTGTCTCCTTCTGCTTCTGGTGTTTAGCGGATGCACCTATTCCTTCAATCCATCTCTGTATTCTCATATTAGGAGCATAGCTATACCGGTGTTCGAGAATGAGACGGTCAAATACGGATTGGCAGAACCGTTTACCAACAAGCTCATCGAGGCCTTCATGGAAGACGGGAGTCTCAGTATACAGAGTGAGAAGGAGGCAGACTCCATTCTTAATGGAAAGATCGTGAAGTACGAGAAGCTCCCGCTCATTTACGATGAGTACGAGAGAGTCTCGTCCTTGAAGGTTGTCATCAGGATCGAGGCTCAGTTTGTGGACCGGGTTCGGGATCGCATCCTTTGGACCAGAGAGTTTGAAGATTGGGGACGCTACGCTGCCGATGAAGACGAAGAAAAGGGAATAGAAGAGACCATAGAAAAACTGAAGAACAGAATAGTAGGGGAGATTATTGAGGCCTGGTAAGTTTCTCGTCCAGGTCGACCATCAGTCCATCTCGGGCACAGAGTACTTCTACTCCAAGCTCTTCACTCAATTGCGACGCGACTTCCCACGGTTTGGCTCTGAGCATTGTCATTCCGAAGTGCGTGATAACCGCAACCTTTGGATGAATCCCGCGGATGAGTCGTTTCGCACCTTCGAGGTCCAGATGGTCATATTGGATGGGTGTGTATCTAACTACATTCAATATGAGGAGATCCGCCGGGTATGCCTCAATTAACCCGTCGAAGTATTTCGTGTCGGAGATATAGCCTACGGAGAACTTCTCCAGTTCGAAGAGAAGGCCATAGGTTTCGGCATCTCCGTGCATGTGCCTGATCGGACACGAGAGTCGAACCCCATCTATGGCATATGCTTCTCCTTCTTTCAGGTATACTATCTCCTCGAGGAAATCTCTTACATACCTAAGTACTACCGGATCGTCTCCGAAGCAGTCCTCCGGGGCAAAAAGTGCCCCTCTCCGGACATGTCCACTCTCAGTCATCGCTTCAATCATGACATTCACATCGGCCGAGTGATCCAGATGTCGGTGGGTGAGTATTATTGCGTTGAGCTTCGTCGGATCTAACTTCTCCCGTCTCGATACGCACCTCACCAGTGACCCAGGTCCAGGGTCCACCAAGGTCTCTGTGCCAGCCAGAGAGAACCAGATTCCCCCCGATGCCCGTAACTGCTTGAATACAACTACTCTTGCGCCTGCTGTGCCGAGAAAGACTATTCTGTTCATGGGGACTCACCTATGGATGGTAACTCTCACAAGATTATACGTCACACCATTCTCGTGGAACTTCGCCAAACCTATGTCTGGCGCGTACCACTCATAACTGAGGGTAGTGTCCGACTCTAGAAGTACAGACTCCACGCGCGTCTCACGCAACCTCTCCAGTCTCACTCTGTAGCATTGATGGAATCGACCCGCTTCAACATCTACACTCTCAATTCCCTCCACCTTTCCGTATGACACAACCCTCCTCTCGACCGTCTCTCCGAGAACACTCTTCACGACCTCAAGAGTGTCACTCCATGAATTCTTCTCGACTAACGGAAGTTCGAGGTGCCTCACCCATCGGTTCACAAGGACTACCGTCTCTCCCCCGAAATCGTAGTCCTCCACTTCGTATCTCGCCAGCTCGCATGAGCTTCTGTACCAGTACTCTGGAGAGAAGTTACGCTCGATGATAAAACACTCTCTCTCCCCCCTTATGGCCTCACCTGAAGAGAGCAGCAACAGTGAAGCTCCATCTTCGCTCTCAAATTCCCAACTATTTCCTTCGGTCTCGAAAGGGAAGTAATCCGAGGACATCCGATACACTACTGGATTATCACAGCAAAAAAAGAGGCAGCTAAGGATGATGAACAAATTCCGCATCAAATGATAGAATATCCCCTGATCGAGACTCTTCGAGCAGTCTTGAGAATCCAATGGCGAACCGCAACTGAGCTTGATCGGATATTCCGATTGAGACGCCTCCACCGAATCCAATTGCTGGATACTGGCCTCGCTCAAGGTGATTCCCAATCTCTCTTTCAATATCCACAAGCCCTACAGAATATCTTAAGAAGTAA
>SMTZ1_10001550_pt1 | contig 23254 bp, 17 predicted proteins | sample DeeMarSWOR136_30_FD_25667 | JGI IMG/M metagenome (IMG submission 25667) | reverse complement strand
TCCCTGTTCGACGGCCTTCTGGTAGGCGTAAGCGCTGTCGATGATTTCCAGCTGGGGAAAGCCCAATTCAATGGCCTTGACCATACCTCCCATGTCATCGATTTTTTTGATGTATCCTTTGGCCTCTTCCTCCATTTCCTGAGTCAGTTTTTCTATCAGGTATGAGCCGCCCAAGGGATCGATGGAGTTCGCCACCCCACTCTCGTGGGCAATAATCTGCTGAGTTCTCAAGGCGACGGTGACTGCCTCCTCCGAGGGTAAGGCATAGGTCTCATCCAGAGAATTGGTGTGCAGGGATTGGGTTCCCCCAAGAACGGCGGCTAGAGCTTGGATGGCCACCCGGACGATGTTGTTGTAGGGTTGCTGCGCCATCAACGAAACACCAGAGGTCTGGGTGTGGAACCTTAACCACCATGACCTTGGATTTTTGGCGTGAAACCTGTGGCGCATGACTTCAGCCCAAATCTTTCGGGCAGCCCTGAATTTGGCAATTTCCTCAAAAAAATCATTGTGAGAGTTGAAAAAGAAGGAAAGCCGAGGGGCAAACTCATCTATTTCAAGTCCTCTCTCCAACGCCCACTCCACGTACTCAATCCCGTCCCGCAGTGTAAAGGCGAGTTCCTGAGCGGCCGTCGCTCCTGCCTCCCGAATGTGATAGCCGGAGATGGAAATCGTGTTCCACCGGGGGACTTCTTTGGCCCCGAATTCAAAAGTGTCGACAATCAACTTCATCGAGGGTCCTGGAGGATAGATAAATTCTTTCTGGGCGATGTATTCTTTAAGAATATCGTTTTGAGTCGTGCCCGAGATCACTTTTGGCGAAACACCCTGCTTTTCCGCGACAGCGATGTACATAGCCCAAAGGATGGCTGCTGTAGGGTTTATTGTCATCGATGTAGAAATTTTATCAAGGGGAATTCCATCGAAGAGAATCTCCATATCAGCCAGAGAGTCTACGGCCACTCCACATTTTCCGATTTCCCCTTGAGATAAGGGATGATCAGAATCGACGCCCATCAAGGTTGGAAGCTGGAAGGCAACACTCAGTCCCGTTTGCCCGTGAGAGAGAAGGTACTTGTACCTCTTATTCGTATCCTCGGCTGTCCCGAATCCTGAGAATTGCCGGATTGTCCAGGGGCGCCCTCGATACATGGTGGGGTGGACTCCCCTCGTAAAGGGATATTCACCAGGGAAATTAAGGTCCTGCAAATAATCAAAATTTCTCAAATCTGCTGGCGTATAGAGTTCCTCAATTTTTCGACCCGAGACCGTGGTGAAATCTCTCTCCTGATTCTCACTATTCTGGATGGCGACGTCGAATTTTTCCTTCTGCCATCGCCGTTTTTCTTTTTTAAAAATACTGGTTTTGGAGTTTTTTTCTTTCAACGGCATTCAGTTTTAAAAAGAATTGTTAAAGGCAACCAGCCTGAATCATCTCGAGATCAGAAATTATTCTTCCTCTATGACCTTGAACACAAGATCGTTTTCTCGAACGGCCCCCTCCACTTTCAATCCCGCCGGTTCACCGGGTTCAGCGGCATCGACGGGCTTATGTTCGACCTGCATGGATTCGATTTTCTGGTAAAAATCTGTTGTGTGTCCCTTGATATGGATGGTGTCGCCCACTTGAAGTTTTCCCTTGGATAATTCCAAAACACCGACATTTATCTTCGAGAAATAGTGGGTGATTCTTCCGACTTCTTCCTCCATGACAGCCTCCTTTGTTGTGTCTGATAGAAAATTAACAGAATTGGCTGAAATAGGCAAGTCGTTTTAAGCACAGAGCACAGAGCCGCCGTTGACATTCAGTACCTCTCCTGTGATATGTCGAGCCAGATCAGAGGCTAAAAAGAGAATCGGTCCGGCGATATCTTCAGGGGGAGGAATTCTTCTCAGAGGGATGCTGCGCTCCACCTCTTTCCGGAATTCAGAATCACTGAAAACCCCGGCGCACATCTCAGTGTCCACCCAGCCAGGAGCCACGCAGTTGACCCGGATGTTGTAAGGGGCCAGCTCCACAGCCAGGGATTTGGTGAAGGAGATGATCGCCCCTTTACTGGCGGCGTAATGAGAATGGCAGGCTTCTCCTCTAATTCCGGCCGTGGAAGAAACATTGATGATCCAACCTTTTTTCTGTCCTTTCATATGGGGAACTACGAGATTCGTCGTTCGGAAAACTCCGTCGAGGTTGATCCTCATGGTTTCAGTCCAGACTTGATCATCCATCATCCCTATCTCACCATGGGTCCAAATCCCGGCGTTGTTGACCAGGATATCAAGGTCTGGCCAGGAATGGATAACCTCTTCGACCATCCGATCGATGTCATCTCGTCGTGAGAGGTCGGCCTGGACGATGAGACACTCCCGGCCTGCTCTCTTCACGGCTGCCCTCACTTCACCGGCGGCATCCGTTCGAGTGTGAAAATTCAAGGCCACATCAGCGCCAGCCCTGGCGAACAGGATTGCGGTGGCCCGTCCTATCCCTCTTGAACCGCCCGTGATGAAAGCTTTTTTTCCCTCTAAGGAAATCATCGTGCCTCCTCTCTAGAAAATTTGAAGTCGCTTCCGCTTTAGACCTCAACAATCTTTGACTTCCGCCTCAGTGTTGAGCCGAGAACCGAATCAGACTCCCCTCAGACGTAATCGAGCGGGAGGTCGGTCATCCTATCAAAACGGAGGTAGCGATAGATCTCTTTCTTGTGAGATTGGATTTTCTTCTCAAAAACGGAAAAGTATTCGTCGGGTTTGGGCAATCTTCCAGAGAGGGCGGAGATGGCCGCCAGCTCAGCCGAACCCAGATAGACGCGTGTATCATCCCCCATCCGATTATCGAAATTACGGGTGGATGTCGAGAGAACAGTGCTCTTTGGTCTGACTCGGGCTTGGTTTCCCATGCATAAGGAGCAACCGGGAATTTCTGTCCTGGCTCCGACTCGGGCGTATTTTGCATAATACCCTTCCCGAAGAAGCTGGGCCCTATCCATCTTGGTCGGAGGAGTCAACCAGATACGTGTGGGAAGGGAGTCTTTTCTGTCGAAGATTTCCCCAGCGGCCCGGAAGTGGCCGATGTTCGTCATGCAGGATCCTATGAATATCTCATCGATTCTATCTCCGGCAACCTCAGAGAGAAGTCGGACATCATCAGGGTCGTTGGGACAGGCCAGGATCGGTTCTCTTATCTCGGAAAGATCGATTTCGAGGACAGCGGCATAATCGGCGTTTTTATCTCGGCGCAAAAGTGAAGGATGCCTCAGCCATTCCCGGCAGGCGTCAATCCGCTTTTGGAGTGTGGCCGCATCTTGATAGCCCTCCGCAATCATCTTTTCCATCAAGGCGACGTTGCTCTGGAGGTACTCGATGACTTTTTCCAGAGTCAGAGCGACTGTCCCGGCAGCGGCTGAGCGTTCGGCTGTGGCATCGGTGAGTTCATAGGCTTGTTCAACAGCCAAATCCGGCAATCCCTCCATCTCCAGAATCCGTCCGTTGAAGATGTTCTTCTTATCTTTTTTCTCGACAGTCAGCAGGCCCTCCTGGATAGCAAAATAAGGAATCGCATTCACCACATCTCTCAAAGTGATACCTGGATTGAGTTGCCCTTTGAACTTAACCAGGACTGACTCCGGCATGTCTAATGGCATAAAGCCTAGAGCTGCGGCGAAGGCGACAAGACCTGATCCTGCTGGAAAACTCAGACCGGTCGGAAATCGGGTGTGGGAATCCCCTGCTGTTCCCAAGGTATCGGGAACGAGGAGGCGGTTCAACCACGAGTGAATCACTCCGTCACCAGGTCTCAGAGAGATACCCTTACGCTCGGTGACGAATCGGGAGAGCGATCTGTGCATCTCGACATCGGGCGGCTTCGGATAAGCCGCGGTATGGCAGAACGACTGCATGAAAAGCTCAGTTTGGAACTCCAGACAGGCCAGCTCTTTGAGTTCGTCGGCGGTCATCAGCCCTGTCGTATCCTGAGAGCCGACTGTCGTCATTTTCGGCTCACACGCTGTTCTTGGTAAGACTCCTTCCACACCGCAGGCCTGACCCGCTATTTTTTGAGCCAGTGTAAAACCCTGCCCTTCTTTAAGCACGGGCCACTCTACCTTGGTAAAGAAATCCGGCTCTCCTAGGCCAAGGGTTTGTCTTACTTTCTCAGTCAGGGACCGGCCGATGATGAGGTTGAGGCGGCCGCCAGCTCGATACTCGTCAGGGAGACTGGCCGGTTGGAACTCGAAGAAGGGGAGGATTTTTCCTGATTCATCAAAAATTTTTTTGGACTGAGTGTCGAGGATGATCACATCCCCTGACTTGAGGCCTGAAACATCACACATGATCGGCAGCCCTCCAGAATCCTCTGTGGTGTTGAAGAAGATTGGAGCAATCAAATTCGCCAAGACCACTCCCCCTCTCCGTTTATTCGGGACATAGGGAATGTCTTCCCCGATGTGCCACATCAACGAGTTGCAGGCCGATTTTCGTGAGGATCCGGTTCCCACCACATCGCCGACAAAGACCACCCGCTCTTCCTGTTCTCGAAACTTCTGGATGGATACGATCCCTCCTGGAAACCTTTTCTCTCCCATGGAGAGGGCATGGAGGGGGATATCGGAACGACTCCACGCGTGCTCGGCTGGGGAGAGATCGTCGGTGTTGATTTCACCGTCGACTCTGTAGATACGCAAGGTAAATTTCTCTGGCAACGGGGGTCTTCGGAGAAACCATTCTCCCTTTGCCCAAGAGAGGAGAACCTCTTTCGCCTGAGCATTTGTCTCGGCTAACTTGACCACGTCATGGAAAGAGCCGTAGACGAGGATAATCTGTTTAAGAGCCTGGGCTGCTTCACGAGCTAAGTCTTTGTCCTCCAGGAATCGCAGCAGAGGCTCGACGTTATACCCACCGAGCATGGTTCCCAGGATAAACACAGCCTCTTTTTTTGAAACAACAGGAGAAGACACCTCTCCCCTCGCCACTTTGGTCAACCATACTGCCTTGACTTTGGCCGCCGGGTCAACTCCAGGTGAAACACGATTTTTGAGTAGCCCAAGAAGAACTTCCTCCTGGCCCAGAGAAGGGTTTTCCAGAAGGGCACAGACTTCTTGAGTTGCTTCAGGTGATAAGGGCAAGGGTGGCAGACCCTGTTCTTTTCTTTTGGATTCATGGTCAAAATATGATTCCAACATTTGATGTCTCCGTTAACTCTGTTGTTTTTCTAATAGTGTATAGAATGTTTCACGGATTTTGTCAAAAATTTTATCCCACAAATTTTTATCGAGTTATTGGTGTTGATTTTACTAAAAAAATACATATAATACTCTATCTTTTATTCCATCATAAAAGGAGTCTTATCATGGATACTTCCGCAATCGAGAGGGCAAAGGAATATTTTGGCCAGATCGTCGAGGAACAGCTCAAGCGAGTCGAAGAGTTAAAAAAAGCAGCGGACTGGATCGATTATTCTCAACTCAAACCCATCATCATCGGGATCATCGGTGGAGATGGCATCGGACCCTACATCGCTGCCGAGGCGCGACGGGTTCTGGAATTCATCCTGGTCGAAGAGCTGAAACAGGGAAAAGTCGAGTTCCGAGACATCGAAGGCTTGACCATCGAGAATCGAGCCGAGCACAACAAAGCCATCCCGGATGACGTCCTTGAAGAAATCAAAAAGTGCCACGTCACTCTTAAAGGTCCGACCACGACACCGAGAAAGGGAGATCCCTGGCCGAATATCGAGAGTGCTAACGTGGCCATGCGCCGCTATCTCGACCTTTTTGCCAACGTCCGACCGGTCAAGGTTCCCGAAGAGGGCATCGACTGGACATTCTTCCGAGAGAACACAGAGGGTGCTTACATCATGGGCAGCAAAGGCATAAATGTGACCGATGACCTCGCTATGGATTTCAAGGTGATTACCACGCAGGGAACTGAGCGAATCGTTCGACTGGCTTTCGAGTATGCCAAGAAAAATAAAATCAATAAAGTCACGATCGTCACCAAGGCCAATGTGGTCAAGACATCCGATGGGAAATTCCTGGATATCGGCTACAGGATGGCCAAGGAATACCCGGAAATTGAGTGTGATGATTGGTACATCGACATCATGACCGCCAAGCTGGTGGATCCCAAGCGAAGGACACAATTCAAGGTCATGGTCCTTCCCAACCTTTATGGGGATATCCTGACAGACGAAGCGGCTGAATTCCAAGGGGGAGTCGGGACAGCCGGAAGCGCCAACATCGGAAAACGATACGGGATGTTCGAAGCGATTCATGGATCGGCGCCCCGTATGGTTAGAGAAGGACGAGCCAAGTACGCGGATCCCTCCAGTCTGATCCGGGCGGCTGTCTTCCTCGTCAATCATATAGGTTATCCTGAAAGAGCCAAAAAGCTTGAGATGACTCTGGACATCTGTGGTCAGTTCGAGAAGAAACTGTCCATCACAGGAAGAGACACAGGAGCCACTGGAGCTGAATTTTCAGATTATCTCATGGACACGATCCGGGATCCGAACCTGGAGGAGAGATGGGAAGGATATCAGAAGTAGATTACAGTCTGATTGAGCGTCATTCTTGACTCCAAAGGCGAAATTGATTATATTCAGCACGCATATCCTCTCTCCAGCCTAGGCCTAAGGCAAAGAGGCGGACGGGAAGAAAGAAAAAAACGGCTGAATTATTTTAAATAATACGTTTCAGAGGAGGTGTATTCATGAGAAAAAAAATATCTGTCATCGGAGCTGGCCATGTGGGAGAAGTCACGGCTTTCAAGATTGCTGAACAGGAACTGGGTGATGTGATGCTTCTCGACATCATCGAAGATATGCCCATCGGCAAAGGTTTGGACATGCGTGAGGGCGGCCCTGTCGGCAAATTCGACTCTGCCGTCGTGGGCACGAACTCTTATGCCGATACAGCCAACTCCGATATCGTCGTCATCACTGCTGGAATTCCGAGAAAACCAGGGATGAGCCGTGATGAATTGGTGGGTACGAATTTCGGTATCGTCAAATCTGTCACGGAGAGTGTCGTCGAGTATTCTCCCAATGCGATGCTGCTTGTGGTCTCCAATCCTCTCGATGCCATGGTTTACACAGCTTACAAAATCAGCGGTTTCCCCAAGAACAGAGTCTTCGGGATGGCAGGGATTCTCGATACGACACGGTTTCGGGCCTTCATCTCGATGGAAATCAATGTCTCTGTAGAGAGTATCCAAGCCCTCGTTCTCGGCGGCCACGGAGACACGATGGTCCCGATCGCCCGGTACACCACGGTGTCAGGAATTCCTCTGAGTCATTTTTTGCCAGAGGACAGGATCGAGGCGATTATCGATAGAACGCGGACGGGCGGCGGCGAGATCGTCAAATACCTCAAAACTGGAAGCGCTTACTACGCCCCATCCTTAGCTGTCACCGAGATGGTTGAGTCCATCGTCAAGGACAAGAAAAAGATACTGCCCTGTGCCGCTTATCTTGAAGGTGAGTACGGTATCCATGACCTCTACTTCGGCGTTCCGATTAAATTGGGAGCCAGCGGAGTGGAGGAGATCATAGAGATCGACCTGACAGAGGCTGAAAAGGAAGCCATCAAACAATCCGAAGCAGCTGTCCGCACCGTCATCAACATCCTCAAATTCTAGATAAAATGGCTGAACATAGGATTGTAACTCCGGTGACGGACGAGATGATCGGCCAGATGCGAGCTGGAGACAGAGTGTTCATCACGGGATACTTGTACACAGGTCGAGATTCCGCCCACAAGAAACTCATCGAGCTCGTGAGCCAGGGAAAGGAACTTCCCATAGATGTTAAAGGACAGTTCATCTATTACGTCGGGCCTACCCCTGCCCGACCCGGGAAACCCATCGGTTCTGCAGGTCCCACGACAAGTTACAGGATGGACTCCTTCGCCCCGACTCTGCATGCTTTGGGATTAAAAGGGACGATCGGCAAAGGCTCGCGGTCAGAAGAGGTCAAACAAGCTCTAAAACAGCATAAAGCGGTTTACCTGGCTGCTGTAGGCGGTGCAGGAGCGCTGATTTCCAAAAGCATCGAGGCGTCTGAAGTCATCGCCTATCCAGAGCTTGGCCCGGAAGCTATCCGGAAAGTCAAAGTCAAGGATTTTCCCTGCATTGTTATTAACGACATGTACGGCGGAGATCTGTATCAAGAAGGGAAAAAAAAGTTCCAGATAAATTAGCAGGGATAAAGATCCAAGATTAAGATCCTTCTGAGTTCGATTCATCTATCAACGGAGTATTATGTCATCGGAATTGCCCTGAATTATGAAAAATTCAGGTTACATATTTAAGGAAAGAAAAAATGAAAATTCATGAGTATCAAGCCAAACAGATCCTTAGCAAATATGGTGTGTGCATTCCGGAGGGAGAAGTGGCCGAAACTCCAGCCAGAGCTCGCGAAATCGCTGCAGGAATCGGTTCTAGGGTTGTCCTGAAAGCCCAGGTCCATGCCGGTGGTCGAGGAAAGGGTGGAGGAATCAAACTCGCCGACAGTCCTGAACAAGCAGAGATTCTAGCTCAAGACATGATCGGGATGACATTGGTCACTCCTCAAACAGGGCCTGAAGGCAAGCTCGTCAGACGGATCCTGGTGGAAGAAGCTTTGGATATTGCTCACGAGCTTTACTTGGGGATCGTGATTGACAGAGCCAGAGAGGCACCTGTTGTCATGGCTTCTCCGGAAGGTGGAGTCGAGATAGAAAAAGTGGCTGCGGAAACGCCGGAACTCATTTTCAAGGAATATGTCAACCCAGCCACAGGATTCTTAGGATTCCAGGCTAGAAAACTGGCCTTCCGACTGGGGCTGGAAGGAGACACCTTCAAACAGGGTGTACAATTCATCCTGAGCCTGTACAAAGCCTTCGAAGCGACGGATGCGTCGCTGGCTGAAATCAATCCCCTGCTGATTACCAAGGAAGGTGCGGTTCTGGCTTTGGATGCCAAGATGAATTTCGACGACAATGCGCTGCCCCGCCATCGTGACATCTTGGAGATGCGGGATTTCGATGAAGAAGATCCTCTTGAAGTGGAATCCTCCAAGTTTAACTTAAACTATATCAAGCTTGATGGAAACGTAGGGTGCATGGTTAACGGGGCTGGTTTGGCCATGGCGACGATGGACATCATCATGCACTCTGGTGGTATGCCGGCTAACTTCCTGGATGTGGGCGGCGGCGTTTCTGAAGAGGCGGTGAAGAGTGCGTTCAAGATTCTCGTTTCTGATGAAGATGTTAAAGCGGCTCTGATCAATATATTTGGAGGTATCGTTCGCTGTGATCTTGTGGCCGCCGGTATCGTCAAAGCGGCTAAGGAAATCGGTCTTAAAGTCCCGATGGTGGTCAGGCTGGAAGGAACGAATGTCGATCTCGGGAAAAAAATCCTGGAGGAATCGGGATTAGCTTTTTATCCAGCTGAGACGATGAGAGAGGCTGCCGAGAAGGTCGTCCCGTTAGCAAAAAGCCAGGAAAGGAGCTAGATGATGAGTATTCTGGTGGATGGGAACACACGCGTCGTGATCCAAGGGATTACTGGGGGAGAAGGGACATTCCACACGCAGAGAATGCAGGAGTACGGCAGTCAGGTTGTCGCAGGAGTGACGCCCGGTAAGGGGGGGCAGGTTCATCTTGGCCTTCCTGTGTTCAATTCTGTTTCTGAGGCTGTCGAAAAAGAGGGAGCCAATGCCTCAGCCATCTTTGTTCCCGCTTTTTTTGCAGCCGATGCCATCATGGAGGCTGCCGATGCCGGCATCCATCTTGCTGTCTGCATCACCGAAGGGATTCCGACCTTCGACATGATCAAAGTCAAGCAGTTTCTGAAGGAAAAAGAGTGCGGCCTGATCGGTCCCAACACACCGGGTATCATTTCCCCCGGAAAATGTAAAATCGGGATCATGCCCGGCCATATCCATTCCCCAGGACAAATCGGAGTCATCTCCCGTTCCGGGACCCTGACCTACGAGGCTGTCGACCAGGTCACCCGGCTTGGTTATGGCCAGTCCACTGCCGTGGGCATCGGTGGCGACCCGATCGTCGGCTACTCCTTCACCGATCTGCTCAAGTTCTTTAAAGACGACGACGAAACCGAAGCGGTGATCCTGATCGGAGAGATCGGCGGCTCTGCAGAAGAGGAGGCTGCTGCCTATATTGGGAAGGAATTCAACAAGCCCGTGGTCAGCTTTATCGCTGGCCAAACAGCCCCTCCCGGAAGGAGGATGGGCCACGCCGGGGCGATCATTGCTGGAGGAAAAGGCACAGCCCAGGAAAAGATGGAAGCCCTCGAGAGGGCAGGTGTTTTAGTCGCCAAGAGCCCAGCTGAAATCGGTCAGAAAGTCAAAGAAGCTCTCGGTTAACCCAGCCCCCTGATATAAAGTCGCCTCAAGATTCCTGACTAGGTTCGGACAATTGCTCCTTTGAATTTCGGGTATTAAATATCATTGAGGAGGAAGATTATGAAAAGAAAGAGGACAATCTTATTATTTCCCATCCTTCTTTTAGCTTTTTTTCTTTGGTCCCCGGCTCAGGAGAAACAACCGCCCCAATATCAGCAAGAACCAAGCCCTGTCGTAGCTTCTCTTGTCAAGGGCTCAATCTATGAAGTCAAGGGAGGACAAGGGGCCAACTGCGGCTTTTTTGTGGGCGAGAAAGAAGTCTTGATCATCGATGCCAAGATGACCAAAGAGTCCGCCCAGGAGATGATCGCTGCCATCAGAAAAATTACGGCCTTGCCCCTCAAATTCATGATTCTCACTCACTCGGATGGTGACCACGTCAACGGTCTGATTGGTTTTGCTAGAGGGATCAACATCATTGCCCACCACAATACGAGAAAAGATATGGAAGAGGCTTTCAAGGATCCTGAGCAGAAAATTTACCTTCCAGACCAGACTTTTGCCCGCAAGCTGTTCCTCTACCTCGGGAGCAAGAGAATTGAGCTGCATCACTTCGGCCCAGCCCATACCAACGGGGACGTTGTTGTCTGTTTTCCGGAGGAAAAGGTAGCTTTCCTAGGTGACCTTTACTTCCGTGATCGAGATCCTCTGATCCACCGTCACAAAAGTGGAAATTCCTTCGGTTTGGTCAAAACCCTCGAGGCTGTCTTGGAGCTCGATGCCGAGACCTTTGTTCACGGTCATGGGGATATCGCCAGTCGAAATGATATCCAGGTCTTCATCGATACCCTAGAAAAAAAACAGACAGAGATAAAAGCGATGATCGCCAAGGGAAAAACTCTAGACCAAATTAAAAAAGCGTTCGATGTTCAGGACCGTCCCCCGCGGCCAGGAAGCCGCCGCTTCCTGAGTCTAGTGGAAGTGATCTATCTTGAGCTGACCGGGGAGAAATAAGCGCTTTTCACCTCCAAGGTCTGTAGGGGATGAGGGGGAGTTCCGCTTTTTTGACGACTCGCAAGAAGGGGAAAAGGTTGTCTTTTTCTGGGACCAGCCCGAACCTCCAGTAGCGGATAAACCCGTACTGTGATTGTGGTTCGAGTAGACAGGGAATCAGGTTGGCCCCCTCTTGGGCGCAGGAAACAAAATAATCGCCCTTTTTTATGATTGTCTGGAGATCTGTTTTCAGGACTTCGATCATCTGAGGTGGAAGATAATCGTATCTGGCCGGCGTGATGCCGACAACTTTATAAACCTCAATCTCGAGAGCTAAATCCTGCTTGAAGAGATCCACTTTGAGTCCATGATGGAGCAAGGTTTTCACCACATCCTGGTGCTTGGCAGGGATGATATACCCTAGGGGGCGGGAAACGCTCACCGTCGGCTCAATCCCAGGGAACCAGTTTTTCACGGCCTCTTCAACGATTTTTGACCTTGAAGGGTAGGGATAGGGATTCAGATCTTCTCTGGTCAGAGGATCACCTGCCTTTTTGTCCTTGTTCAGGATTCCTTGGATCGGAGTATCGGAGCGTTGGAACCGCTTGATGGTCAATGTCGGCTGTTCTTCGTCTCGGGCATATCTCATCCTGAGATGAACAAGGTCATCCTCAGAATAGACTTGGGCCTTTTCAAGAAGCTGCTCTCTGAGCTGGTGGACTATGGTGTTGATCTCCTGCCCGTGACGGGCGATACTCTCGGAGAGAAAACGAAGGCCGGAGTACTGCCAGCGGGTTCTCTCTTCGAGGGTTTCGAGGTCATGGCGAGAGGCCCCTTCTTGGATGAATGAGAATGATTCGTATATTCCTAAACTGTTCCGCCCGTCATTGAGGTCAGTCGTGCTGTAGCGCATCATCGTTTCTCTTTCTCCCTGATCTTCGGGGCTATAGGTGACTCCAGCTGAGGAGTCGAGGCCCATCGGTTGGGTGACGAGGTATTCATGGAAAGTGATGCCTTTCTTTTCTAAGTTTGAGGCCACTTCGGCCAGGATCGTCTGTCTGGAGAACGCTTGGAGTTGAGGATGGATGTTGATGTTGGAAACACAGCCGATGGAGACCCTGTAGAAATCATCTCCTTTCTCGTGGACGTCCATCGTCACTTCGGGCATCCAAATCCTGAAGACCCGATGGATGGCTTTAGCTTCAGGGGACTCGAGTTTGACATGGTCCCGGTTGAGGTCCAGGTCCTGTTCGTTCCGCCGCTGATTGAACCAGTTTCCGTAGGGATTCGCTTGGGGGATGATCAAAAAATTCACTTTTTTTAGCAGCGGCTTAAGCTCACCGATCGCCAAATCTCTGATCAGCCAGAGGGCCGCTTCCTTAGCCGACTGCTCGTTACCGTGCTGCCCAGCTACGATCAGAAAAGTCGGCTTTACTCGGTTGAGTTCCGAAGGGGCTGAGATTCTTTCCTCAGTCAGGATGCAGATGAAAAAATCATGAGCATCGTAGTTCCTTGTTTCTCTCGTTCTCCCAACAACCTTGACTGCGAGTTGGGGCGAAAGGTGAACTGCTTGGCTGAGGAAGAGTGCTATATCCTCATTCTGGCTGTAGCGAGTAAACTGGTTTTCTTCCAGCGGTGTTTTTATGTTTTCTGCCTTAAAGTGAGGAGCAAAAATGAGGCAGAGAATAAAGCCAAAAGTGAATACTTGATGATGTTTTTTTGTCAGCATGCCTTTCCTCCTTTGAAAGTTTTCATTCAAGTAAAACGCCTTCTAGGACGTAAAATAAAAATAATCATACACGAATCGGGCTATCTGGGCGATGAGGTCTTCAACGTCTTCTGTTTTGAGCCTCATGTCTTTGGAAAAAACAGTCAGAGCGACATGGCCAAGGCCGTGAGGGAGAGTGATGATCCCGCTGTCATTGATAGTTCCTCCGATGGTTCCTGTCTTGTGGGCGACCTCTGCTCTTGACGGGAGATTTCCCTTGATCCTCGTCTCACCCGTCTGGCACCGGGACATCACAGTCAGGATATGGTCACAACTGGCCTCATCCAGAATCTCTTTTTTAAACACCAACTCCAGGAGCCGGTTCATCGCTTTGGGAGTGCTCTGATCCTTGAAGACCTGACTGAACCTGTTGGCAGCCTCTCTGAAGGCTTGAGGATTCTCTTCTCTTTCCTTCCTGTACAAAGCGTTCAGTTCCTCAAGAGAGAGACTTTTGTACTTGTCATAGTCTTGGCCGCGGTAATCCATGATCAGGAGTTGGCAGGTGCGGTTGACTGTGATGTTCTCGATCCCGTAGGAGCGCAGCCGGCTGTTTACCCTCTCAGCTCCCACTTTGGTCAGCAGGATGTCAGTGGCTGAATTGTCGCTGATCATCATCATCAGGTTGATAAGGTTTCTCACGGAGAGCTTAATCCCAGGGGCATCGAGGTCGGAGAGTATCCCACTCCCTAAGTGCTGGTCTTTGGGCAGGATGCTGATTTCATCTTCGAGCGCAAAATGTCCTTCTTTTATTTGAGCCAGGACTTCTACGAAGATGGGCAGCTTAAAAACACTGGCCATCGGAAATAATGTATCGCCGTTGATAGATAGCTCTTTTTCAGATTCGAGATGCTTGACGGCCACCCCCACTTCCCCTTCGAAGTCCTCAATCATAGTTTTGATCTGCATTTTCAACCGGTCTATGCCTTCAGGCGCTTGATTTTCCTCTGCTGACAAGAAACTTAAGGCGGAAAAGACAAGAACGGTCAGAAAAATAATAATCCTTTGCGCTTTCGATATCATGGGCTCCTCCTTTGAATGGATTGTGGGTTCACTTACTAGCGAATGACAGGACGGCCAGACCAATGAGATTTCCCGAAGATATTATTCCATTTTTTTTCTTCGGACACCCCCTCTTTTTGCGGCGGATGAAAGATCATGGATACATCCAATGCTTGGGCCTCACGGAGGAGGCGGAAAGACACTTCATCGTTCCAGCCGAACCGGGAAAGATAAATCCGCAGTAAGTTAATATCCGAGTATTGTTGGCCATCGACAGAGAGAATGACGTCACCCTTCTTGAACCCCGACGCCTTAGCCACTCCGTCCGTTGGCTCGCTTTCAATGACTAAGTTCTCCAGCCCTTCGATCTTCTTCAAACTTAAGCCGATGGAAGGAAAAGCTGGCCTTTCTTCCTCCGGGAGCCCCCAGATAAAATCAGCTAGACTCCTCGAGACCATGACTCCCTCCTCTTCCTCTGGAATTTCGACACAGACCAGTGTTGTAAAGGGAAGAGGGGTTCTTTCAAAAGCTCTCCGGTTTATTCCGAGGTTGTACAGCAAGTGTCCGGAACCGGCCAGGATAACCAGTCGTGTATCTTCTCTCTGGAGGATGCTCACCGCATTGAAGGCCATCACCTCATCCCAGGCCGATTGGGCTCTGTACAGGCCTTCAAAAGCCATCTCCAATCCCTTCCCTTTCATCCGATGAGGGATGGGAGTGCTCTCAAAAATCGCTCGGATAAGCTTCCTGTGCTCTGGGTGGGTCAGATCAGGCTCCGGAATTCCTGTTTTTTCCTCATCCGAGAGAGTGACCCAGCCTTTCATCCGGATTTTGTGGATCAACGGCCGGGGGGCATTAAGAGCATAGAGTGGGATTTTGTTTTCCTTGGTGAACAGAAAGATGTTCTCGTAAAACTTAAAATTGAGGTTCCAATGGACGTACCACCGGGATTCTTGGATGAATTCTTCAGGCGTTAGAATGGCCAGGCTCCACTTGTTTAAAACCTCTTGACTGGAAACAGGGAACATTTCCAACCCGACTGACAGGTTCTTGTCGATGGTGTGGAGGGCTCTAATCACTTTGAGCTGGATATCATGGATGGGGAGACTGTTGTGTGTTTCTCCGACATAGACAAACCGACTCTTCTCCATTTCTCTGATCATCTCCGGGAAGGACACAGGTTTTCCTTTCTGGGTCGAAAAGATCTTATCTGCGGAGATGGTCATCGTTTTGTCTTTTAGGTTTTTATCACCGAGGTTGAGTCGGAGAACTTGCCCTTCATCCTCTCCGAACAGGGAGAGCGAGGCGAAGACAATCATTCCCAAAAGGAGAAGCTTTTTGATATTCATAGGGTCGTCTCCAATAATCCTTACGGAGGATATCTTAACCATTTGATCGCTTCAGAGTGGAGCCTTTCGAGTTTCAGATGGGTTTGCTCAGTAAGACCAAACGATGGCTCTTATTCTTCTTCGGGTTTGATCCGACCTTCTTTGACCGCCTCGTTAACGATTTTCTGCTGGAGATGACTCGGAACCTCTTCATAGTGAGAAAACTCCAGGAGGAATGATCCTCTCCCCCCTGTGATGGAGGTCAAAGAGGGTTCGAAATCCAGCATCTCAGCCATGGGCACTTGAACTTTGATGATGCGGAGGGTTCCTTTCTGTTCCATGCCTTGGACCTTCCCTCGTCGTCCGTTAAGGTTGCCCATGATGTCTCCCATATAGGCTTCGGGAGTGTAGACCTCGACATTCATGATCGGTTCCAGGATCGTGGGTTTGGCTTCCTTCATCCCCTTTTTAAAGGCCATCGAGGCTGCAATCTTGAAGGCTATATCGGATGAATCCACTTCGTGGTAAGTGCCATCGTAAAGGATGACCTTGAAGTCGACTGTGGGATATCCTGCCACAATCCCCTTCTTCCTGGCTTCCAGGATGCCTTTTTCGATAGAGGGGATGAAATTCCTGGGAATGGCCCCCCCGAATATCTTGTCTTCAAACTCGAAATCTTTACCCCTGGCTAGAGGTTCCATCTTGATCTTCACATCTCCATACTGTCCGCGCCCTCCTGTTTGCTTTTTGTACTTGCCTTGGACATCCGAACGTCCTTTTATGGTCTCTTTGTACGGAATCTTAGGCGGTTTGAGGAGAACATCCACGTTGAATCGTTTTTTGAGACGATCGGTGATGATTTCAACATGAAGCTGGCCGTTGCCGGAGATGATCAGCTCGTTCGTCTCCGGATCTCTTTCGATGCGGGCTGTCGGGTCCTCTTCGGTGATGCGGTGAGTGGCTTGAGAGATTCTGTCCTCGTCGGCTCGGGTTTTTGGCTCGATGGCGAATGAGATGGAGGGTTCAGGGAAGCGAATGGGGAGGAATTCGATCCCGCTTCCTTTGTCACTCAAGGTATCCCCAGTGTAGGTCGCTTTGAGCTTGGCTGTGGCCACAATATCCCCGGCCTTAGCTTGACCGGCTGGGATCTGTTCTTTGCCTTGGAGATAAAAAAGACCGCTGAGTTTTTCATCCGTATCTTGATGCGTGTTGGTCACAGTGGAATCGGGGCCGATTTTTCCGGAAAAAATCCTCATCAGCGTTATTCTTCCTGTGTATGGATCGGAAATCGTTTTGAAGACTAAAGAGGAAAAGGGGCCGTCGACTGAAGGTTTTAAGCGATCCTCCTTTCCCTTAATTTTAATCTCAAGATCTCCCCTCTCGAGGGGTGAAGGAAGGAATAGACTGATTCCCTCCAGGAGGGGTTGAATCCCGATGTTCAGGGCAGCCGAGGTCACATAGATGGGGAACATTTGACCAGTGAGGATGCTTTTTCGAAGCCCTTGCCTGAGTTCGTCATGGGTGAGCTCACCACTCTCGAAGTACTTCTCCATCAGTTTTTCATCGTTTTCGGCAACCATTTCCATCAGCTCCTCGGCCCTTTTCTCCGCTACAGCCTTAAAATTTTCTGGTATGTCATTTTCCTTAAATTTTCCGCTCTCGTCTTTTTCGAAGATGAGGGCCTTTTTGGCCAAGAGATCGATGACACCCGAGAAATTTTTCTCTTCACCGATGGGAAGTTGGACGGGTATGGCCTGACGACCGAAAAATTGATGGATGGATTCCAAGGTGCGCTTGAAATCTGCGTTTTCTCTATCCAGCTTATTGATGACGATGATGCGGGGGAGGTTAAATTCCTCGAGCATTTCCCAAACCTTCTCTGTCCCGACCTCGACTCCAGAAGCACAACAGACGAGAACGACTCCAGCATCGACAGCTCTTAAACTGGCTCGTGTATCCCAAAGGAAATTAGTGTATCCAGGACAGTCGATGATGTTGATCTTGTTTCCTTGCCAATCCAGATGGCAGGCGCTGGAGTTGATCGAGATGTTTCTCTCGATTTCTTCGGGGTCATAATCGGTGACGGTGTTTCCCTTCTCGACCTTTGTCAACCTGTTGGTCGCCCCGGTGTCGAAAAGAAAGGCAGACGTCAAAGACGTCTTTCCAGAGGATCCATGGCCCACCATGGCGATATTCTTGATCCTATCAGCAGCGTAATCTTTCATTCCTGAGCCTCCCTAGGAAATCCTAGAATTTGGATAAAATTGTTATTTAATCAAGCGAAAGAGCAACGGATATCATACAACAAAATTTCCCTTTTTCTCAAGAGGAAATGTGAATCGATGGTCTGGTTTCGTTATCTTATTAAGCTGGAGATACCCTTCTTCCTTCTTTGTCCATTTGTCAGCAGGAACCCTGAACCTCCTCCTCTATTTTCTTTAAAAATTTCTTTAAATCTTCGGGTAATGGAGAGAAGAATTCAACGTGTTTATCCGTCTCTGGATGGGTGAAGCTGAGCAGATGAGCATGGAGAAAAAGACGGGGGCCGGCGGCCTTGTCTCCTCGCCGTCCGTAACGGCGATCGCCAACGATCGGATGCCCTGAGGCGGCCAGATGAACCCGGATTTGATGTGTTCGTCCTGTGATCGGTTGGATGTCAAGAAGGGAAAAACGCTCGAATTCCTGTCGGACAGTGTAACGGGTTTCGGCGGTTCGGGGTTTTTTTGTCTTGACAGACACCCGGGCTCCGTACTTGGGGTGACGGCCGATAGGCCAAGTGAGGTGGCCCTCCTTGACAGACATTTTTCCCCAGACAAGTCCTGAGTAATGCTTTTCAACGGCCTTTATCTTGAACTGATGTTGGAGGTGAGTGTAGGCTCTGAGAGAGCGAGCGATAACCATCAATCCAGACGTTTCCTTGTCCAGGCGATGGACAATACCCGGTCTTTCTTCAGGCCCGATGTCCTTGATTTCAGGAAAATGGAAGAGCAGGGCATTGGCCAGTGTCCCCTGCCTCAGCCCGGCTCCAGGATGGACGACTATTCCGGAGGGTTTATCGATGATGATGATGTGTTTATCGTGGAAGATGATTGGAAGTGGAATATTGTCGGCTTGGAGTTTTTGGGGCCCAGGAATCTCGAATTCAACCTCGATTCTTTCCCCCACTCTTAGCTTTTGACTGGATTTTGCTGCTTGCTTTTCAACCCGGATGAATCCTTTGTCGATCAGTCTTTGGATCTGGGCCCGGCTCAGCTCTTTGATCTTCTCCGAAAGAAACCGATCCAGCCTCAGGTTCGCGTCGGATGGTGAAGTTATCAGGAACTCTCTTTTAGGCACTTTTGCTTTTTTTGAGGACGATATACAGGGCCATCCCCCCTATGAATCCCAGCCCGCAGAAGAGTTGAGGGAGGGAAAAGCTGAGATAAGGGGATGGATTTTGGAAGAGGAAGGAACTGTCCTGGTGATCCCCTCGATAAAACTCAGTAAAATACCTGATTACAGAATAGTTCATGATGTAAAAGGCAAACACTTGACCATCAAATTTTTTTCTTCTCAGGATGAAGAACAGGACAAAAAAGTTCAGAAAATTCAATGCAGACTCATAGAGCTGGACGGGGTGGAGAGGAGTATGGAGGTTGATCCCCGTCAACCCATGGGAATATTCGTTGTGGAACTCGACGCCCCAAGGAACCGTGCATTCTCGGCCAAAACAACATCCGGCTGCAAAACAGCCGATGCGTCCGAATCCATGTCCGAGAGCCAAAGCAGGGCCAGCAAGATCGCCGACTTTCCAGGTTGGTATCCGATATTTGTGAAGATACCAGAGGGCGAAAACAATGCCGAACGCCAATCCCCCTTGGAAAACCCCCCCAGAACGGGCTAAGCTGAAAAGTTCAGAGGGATACTTGGTGTAGTACGAAAAATGCCCTACAAACAAGATGAGTTTGGCTCCGATGAGTGAAATGATAACCGTGTAGAAGGCCATATCGATAAGACGCGAAGCGGGAAATCCTTGATTTTTTGCCTGAATATAAACAAACCAGAAAGCAAAAGCGATGCCTGCCGCCATCATCAATCCGTAGGTATGGATGGTGAGGGGACCAATTTTTATCAGGATGGGTAACATTATGCTTTTTTCTTAAAAATGAACAGCAAGATAAGGCCAACAGCGCCGATACTGACACTGGCATCGGCGATATTAAAGGAAGGCCAGTGCCAATTGTTTACGTAAAAATCCAAGAAGTCGATCACGTAGGTCCTGAAAACTCTGTCGATAAGATTGCCGAGAGCTCCGGCTAGGATCAATGATAGGGAAAGAATCATGAGTTTTTCAGCAGGAGGAGTTTTGAAAAAATAGTAGATAACCAGGAACAAAGCCACTAAAGAGGCCGCCATCAGGAAGTAGAAGACAACCGAGTTTCGAGATTGGCCGAGAAACCCAAAAATTGCGCCTCGGTTGTGGATATGGGTTAAATTAAAAAAGCCTGGAATAATCTTCTTGCTCACGGATAAAGGGACTGTCCGAGTGATCCATAATTTTGTCAATTGATCTGCGGTCAGGACGAGGAGGATGAAAATAAAGTAAGGGCCTTTTCCCTTCATGGATTCATCTCTCGGACGACATCCTCACATCTTCGGCAGAATCCGGGATACTCCTGGCTTTGTCCCACATAGGAAGAGTAATTCCAGCATCTCTGACACTTTTTTCCGGGGGCTTTTTGGACTTTGACCTTAAGCTCCTCCTCAGTGTTAGGAAGGAGGGAAACAGCGGAGACGATAAAAAGACTCGGGAGTTGATGTTCATGGAGCCTCAGCAGCTCTTGCATACTCGGCGGCACTTCCAGAGTGACTGCAGCCTCTAGAGAGTTTCCGATGAGTTTTTCCTCTCTGGACTTCTCCAGTGCCTTCAGCACTTGATCTCTAACATCGATGAGCGTCTCCCATTCCTCAAAGATATCAGAGGCCATCCATTCCTCCTCGAAGGAGGGGAAAAGCTCGAGATGAATGGATTCCTGTTTTTCCTTAAAACCAGGCATGGCTTCCCATGCTTCCTCTGTTGTAAACGGTAACACCGGGGCCATCAGGACCAGAGTCCATTTGAGGAGAAGGAAGAGAGCCGATTGAGCCGATTTGCGGAGCTTGGATGTCTTCCCGGAACAATACAATCTATCCTTGAGGACATCCAGGTAGAAGGCGCTCAATTCGACTGTGAAAAGCTTGTAGATGGTGTGGAAAACCATGTGGAATTCAAAGTCTTCGTATGCCTTAAGCACTCTTCTTCCCATCGCAGAGCTTCTTTCCAGAATCCACCGCTCGAGAGGTTCCATGTCTTGAGGGGCAACCATTTCTTTATCAGGGAGAAAATCGTAGAGGTTGCCCAGCAAGAATCTCCAGGTATTCCTGATCTTGCGGTAGGCCTCGATGAGCCTTTGCAGGATCTCGTTTCCGAACCGGGCGTCTTCTTTATAGTTCAACATGGCCACCCAGAGCCTCAGGATTTCAGCTCCGTGCTGGGAGATAATCTCCTCCGGCTCGATAAAATTACCCAAGGATTTTGACATCCCTCTTCCCTGCTCATCCAGGACAAAACCATGGGTTATGACGGTCTTGTAGGGGCTTCTGTCCTTGGCCGCGACGCCCACAAACAGCGAGCTGTTAAACCAACCGCGGTATTGATCATGCCCTTCCACATAGAGGTCGGAAGGCCAGGGTAAATCCTCACGTTTTCCTAAGACATTATGGCTGGCTCCTGATTCGAACCAGACATCAAGGATGTTATTCTCTTTATTGAATTTTTGAGATCCGCACTCAGGACATTTTGTGTTTTGGGGAAGAAGCTCTTCGACCTCCCGCGTGTACCAAGCATTCGATCCCTCTTCGGCAAATATATCCGCGATCCTCAAAGTGATCTCTTTCCCAGCTAAAATCTGTTCGCAGTCGTGACAGTAGAAAGCAGGTATCGGAACTCCCCAGGAGCGTTGCCGGGAGATGCACCAATCCGGACGGGCCTCGACCATTTTCAATATTCTCTCCTCACCCCAGGGTGGAATCCAGCGCACTCGCTTAATTTCCTGGATAGCCTTTTTCCTCAGATCATTCTTGTCCATCGCGATGAACCACTGGGCGGTGGCTCGAAATATCACCGGATTTTTGCACCGCCAACAGTGGGGGTAGGAATGAACAATCTCGCCCTCTCTCAAAAGGCTGCCCTCTTTTTTCATGTCCTCGGTGATCTTCGCGTTGGCCCTAAAGACATTCATCCCACCGTATCTCTCCACCTGGGGTATAAAATTCCCTTCGCTGTCAACGGGTGTGTAGATGTCCAGATCATAAGCGAGGCCCGTCAAATAATCTTCATAACCATGACCGGGGGCCGTGTGGACACAGCCGGTGCCTTGTTCTAGAGTGACATAATCGGCCAAGACAAACACAGATTCTCGGTCGATAAACGGGTGGCTTGCTTTCAAGCCCTCCATTTCTCGACCGAGGAACGAGGCCAAGACTTTGGGATCTTTCAGCCCAAATTCCTCTGCTATGACTGGGACGAGTCTTTTGGCGGCAATGTAGACATCTCCATTGGCTTGGAAGGCACCGTACTCGAAATCAGGATGAAAGGCGATGGCCAGGTTGGCAGGCAACGTCCAGGGAGTCGTGGTCCAGATCAGGACATAAACTTCTTTTCCTTTCAGAACAGGAAATTTTGAGGAAAGATCCGAAATCATCAGGAATTTGACGTAAATCGATGGAGAAAGTCGATTTTTGTATTCGATTTCTGCCTCAGCCAGAGCGGTACGGCAGTGGGGACACCAATGGACGGGCCTCTTTCCTTTGTAAACATTACCAGAAGCAAAAAAAGACGCCAAATACCGGAGGACGTTGGCCTCATACTCTGGATCCATGGTGAGGTAGGGTTTTTCCCATTCCCCGAACACACCCAACCTTTTGAATTGGTCTCTTTGGATGGCCACATACTTCAACGCATATTTACTGCACTCGTTGCGGATCTCGATTATAGAGAGGTCTTTTTTTCTGCTCCCCAGAAGCTGGTCGACTTTAATTTCGATCGGAAGTCCGTGACAGTCCCAACCGGGCAAATAAGGAGATTTGTAGTTCAGCATCGTCTTTGTTTTGACGATGAAATCTTTCAAGATTTTGTTCAGAGCTGTGCCGAGATGGATGTTTCCGTTGGCATAGGGAGGCCCGTCGTGGAGAATGTAGGTCGGCGCATCTTCTCTTCTCCTCTGAATTTTTCCGTACAGGTTCATCTTTTCCCATTTCTCAATGAGTTCAGGTTCTTTTTGAGGCAGTCTGGCTTTCATCGAAAAGACTGTTTGGGGGAGGTTCAGTGTTTGTTTGAAGCTTTCACTCTCGGCCATTGTCTTCTCCACCTGTCAACTGTTCAACTTGCCATTATAGAACAAGTCTTCCTAAACAGCCACAGGAAAAAGTCAACAGGAAGGATAGCTGACTATTCTTTTATAAAATGGGCTCCCAGGCTAATAGGATTATTAATAGCTGCATAAGTAATCAACAGCGCGACCTGAATCCCATGTTTGAGGCCGACGATCTTGGGATCCATCCGAGCCTCCTTGTAGAATTTCTGTATTCGGTGGCGGAGATAATCCAAGTCAGCACGAGCTCTTTCCAGTCTCTTGCTGGTTCGTATAATCCCGGCATAATTCCAAAGAGTGGACCGGATGAACAGCCAGTCCTGATTTATAAGCGCTGGGTCGATCTCTTCTTCTTTCTTCGGGTAGTACCACTCATGGATGTCTGAAGTCTTGTAGGGAAGACGGGATTTAAAGTGGGTGGTGATGTGCTTAGCGGCCC
>SMTZ1_10001549_pt1 | contig 23259 bp, 19 predicted proteins | sample DeeMarSWOR136_30_FD_25667 | JGI IMG/M metagenome (IMG submission 25667) | reverse complement strand
ACCAACAGGCACGGTTACAGTAGACACGGATACCATCTATGAAGGAGATCTATTACAGGTCGTAACCGTTACCTATGACGAGGTAATGGATCCTCTCTCTACACCAACGATAACCTTCTCCGGTAACATTGGGACTATAACCTCTAATGCAGATGGCGCCTGGAGTGTAGGCAACACCGTCTGGACAGAGACTTTCACCGTTACAGATGCCGACGAGGAAACCACTGTCGTAACCGTTTCAAGCTCAGGCGCAACTGACTCGGGTGGTAACCCGGAGGGCACTTCCATACCGGATACGTTCTCTATCGATACTAAGGCACCAACTGTGACCATTGACCAGGAAGAAATAGATCAATCTGATCCAACCAACACCTCTCCCATCAACTTCACCGTGGTCTTTATCGAAGCCGTTACCGGCTTCGATACCGGTGATGTCACTCTTGGCGGTACGGCCGGGGCTACTACAGCAGAGGTAACTGAGATCGCCCCCAACGACGGTACTACCTATAACGTCGCCGTCAGCGGCATGACCTCCGATGGCACTGTCATTGCCTCTATTAATGCAGACGTAGCCACTGATACCGCCGGTAATACCAGTGAGGCCTCCACCAGTACCGATAACGAGGTGACTTACGATACTACTCCACCGGATGACCCGACTGGTATCACAACCGACCCTGATACAAGCACGTGGTCTGACGACAACACGGTAACAGTTACCTGGACTGATTCTGTCGATAACCTCAGTGGTCTGGATGGCTACTCTATCCTCTGGGATAATAACGAAACAACCATCCCCGATGATACCAAGGACATCGAGGAAGGCGCAGAAACCACCACTAGTGACCCCCTGGATGATGGTGACAGTCACTACCTGCATATAAGAGCCGTCGATAATGCCGGTAACTGGCAATCTACGGTACACGTAGGTCCCTTCTACATCAATGCCGACCCACCTTACACTTCAGACCATGCCCCGGACAAGGACGCCACTGGCGTACCCGTTGACACCAACATCGTCGTCCATATTAAAGATGACGGCATCGGAGTAGACATGGCTAGCATCGTCATGACCGTTGAGGGAGACGTGGTAACCCCGGATATCACCGGGATGACGCCTAATGATTACACACTAACCTACACCCCTTCCGAGAATTTCAACAACTCCCAGGTGGTAGATGTAACAGTAGATGCCGATGACTTGGAAGGAAAGTCAATGGCACAGGATAGTTACTCCTTTACCATCACAGGCGGCGGAGGTGGCGGCGGAGGCGGCGGTGGAGGCGCACCCGGTCCACCACCACCAGGTACAACCTCCCTCATAGGTAAAGTGGATGAGGATGGCTACCTCACCGAGGAGGTAACAGCCACATCCGAGGATGAACTGGCCTCGGTCACCATACCTGAAGACACGAAGGCCTTGGACAAATTCGGTATCCCACTCCCTGTAATAACCATCGTCGAGATGGAAGACCCTCCCGACCCGCCTACCGACCACGCCGTTATTGGCCTTATCTATGACTTCGGGCCGGATGGCGCTACCTTCGACCCACCGATAACAATCTCCGTCACCTATGACCCAGCACTAATTCAGGAAGGAATCGATGAAGAGGATCTTTCCATCGCCCTAAGGGATGAAGATACAGAAACGTGGATCGAGCTGCCTTCGGTAGTGGATACGGAGAATCATATTATCTCTGCCCAGATAGATGGCTTCAGCGGATTTGCCATCCTGGCAGCCACCGCCCCGGCTTCTTTCGAGGTCATTAATCTTTCAGTCGACCCCGGGCAGGTTAAGGTTGGAGAGATAGTTACGGTCACTGTCACAATAAGTAACATTGGTGACCTCCCCGGCACCTATCAGCTTGAGTTGTTAATCAACAATTTCATAGCCGATATCCAGGAGGTCACTCTGGGTGGCCACGAGAGCACGACGGTATCTTTCGAAATAGTCACGTCATCAATCGGTGGCTACACAGTAAGCGTTGCCGGTCTTCCTGGTACCTTCGTCGTTGAGGAGGCAGAAGTGATTGAACCTGAGCCAGAGCCGGAGCCTGAGATACCACCAGCCTCGACTACCATTTATATTAGTAGCCTATTTGTATCGCCCATCGAGGTTGATGTTGGCAAAAGCGTGACCATCGGCGTTCTCGCTACTAACCCTAGCGACTTCAGTGATAGCTGTGAGGTAACACTCAAGATAGATAATGTAATAGTCACTATTAGGGAGGTAACCCTAGCTAGTGGTACCAATCAACAGGTAATCTTCAACATAACTGCCGATATGACTGGCACTCACCTCATAGATGTTAATGGCCTTACTGAGACGTTTACAGTACAAGAAATTGAAGAAGATATAGTGCCACCTGTGGTACCGCCGGTAGTTCCCGAAACGAGTGATTGGTGGCTTGTCGGCGGGATAATCGGTTTTTGCGTGGTAGCCACAACAATTGCCACCCTCACTATCCTGATAAGACAACGTGTTAGGTGATTGGGTAGCCAGACTATTATATTAAAAATATGAGGTGGCAAAAACCCCCCTGTAAATCAAACTGGGTGGAGGAGGTTGGTTTGGATTTATATAGCATTATAGATTACTAGTAAACTCTATGACAGAGTAAAAATAGATAAAAGATCAACACCTATTCCGTGAATAAACTATTAGATTTCTGGGGACAGTAGGCGACAATTTTACCCTGTTATGGACGGCGATTCTGTATCATTAGTGTAAAAATAAAACAATAGACGGCATTAATTCGGGTTACCATTATTTCATGTACGAGTTTTGTTCTCACAAGGTGAAACGCTGATGTTTGTATTTGGTCACGCTGGAATCACTTTAGGAACAGCAATAGCATTAAACGGTTTGCTGAACAAACGTCATCACACCGATATCAATGTTAATGTATCAGAAGCAAAACACCAACCATCGGTTGGAATAACCCTCGATCCGAATACTCTTTCCATGAGTTCTAGACTTCGTTCCTTGGTAAACAGTATTGACATTAGGCTTTTAATGTTTGGCTCACTGATTCCGGACATCATTGATAAACCTGTAGGTCAGTTCTTTTTTCGAGACACATTCAGCAACGGCAGAATATTCTGCCATACACTTCTCTTTCTTATCCTGATTACCCTCGGAGGCTTGTATCTCTATTACACCCGTAAAAAAAAGTGGCTACTAATTCTCTCATTCGGTTGCTTAACGCACCTGATCTTAGATGCAATGTGGCTGAATCCAAAGACTCTATTCTGGCCGCTATATGGCTTTTCGTTTGAACGATTGGAACTGAATTATTGGAGTAAGGATTTATTACACAACCTCTTAAATAACCCTCTGGTATGGATCCCTGAACTTGTTGGAATTTCATTAATAAGTTGGTTCTTATGGTATCTATTTCGAAAGGGTGCTATCCGCACTTTTATATTTAAAGGGCATATATAACGTGCATAACCTAGTATAGTTATCGCGGTGAGAGCAATAAAAAGGGGGAAATTTGTCTCTTTCGAGCAGAAATATCTCCCAGACTGTCTGAGTTAGATAGATATTATGGATTTGGGGGTGTGTTTAATCAAAAGCAGCTTAATATACTATATTCGCCCAAGTGATTCGTGACCAGTAATAGAAAGTGGTATTTCCTTCCAAGACTCCCACCATAATATCTTCAGGTAGCGGGATTTGGCGTAGATCTTTGGACCAAACTTAGCGTGTACCTTCTGAGAAGCGATATTGTCGGTGGCTACGGAACACCTTGAGGCTATTATTCCTTTTTGACGTATATATTCCAATCTGAGGTAGTATCCATAAGTCATCAAGCCCTTTCCTTCGAATCTCACAACCGTCCGTGTACCCCCTGTGCAAGCTTCCCCAGCTTCAAAATTAACGCGATAAGGCCAAGAATCTATACAGTTCTTCGCCTCTTCACTAAACATTGCCCATCCAACATGAGCCAGTTGATTGTCAACAAAGATGCAAAAGGCAATTGCCTCCCGATCCAGAGCTTCCTTGGCATATGAGACGTATAAGCGGAAATCTTCAAAGCCTCTTTGGGCAAGGTTATCGGCCTCTCGATTTGAGGCAACAGTTTTGATTACAAAGTCCTGAACACGGGGCACAAAATCTATCTCTCTCCTATCGATAATGTTGTGTTGATAGAGATAGACAGAGTGGTACCGGAAAAAGAAGGTAGCAATAAAAGACCAACCTCTACTAAGAAAAGATCGAAATCCATCCTCCCGTAAAATCTGCCGTGCTTCATGGAGTATGACTAATAACGAAGGTATCATGACCTCCCAATTATAATATATAACCCTAAATAAAATAGACTATGGTCTAGATCTGAAATGCATATTAGCCATCAAGTGTATACACAAGTCACTTCGCCTCTGTGTCTGTGAATAGGTATACACCATTCCTTACTTCAATCAGTTCAGGATTATCGCAATCACACTCACCGTAAACGATAGATATTCCGTTTTCCCTAAGAAATGAAGTATCAATGCACCCACCTTGGAGAAAATCATAAGCTTCACTGTCGCTGGTTTTTACTTGCTCATGTATCCTTGTGTAGACATTCTTCTGGGTAATGGCAGTAAATGCGGTCGCTTTCCAAGGATCAAGAATTGCTTTACTATACCGCTCATCAAGATGATCGCTAATCCAAGTAAATGCTTGATAGTCTTCATTATCAATGAATTGATTATAGAGAGTCTGTTGTCGAGAAGGAATGCCAATTGCCAACACCATACAAATGAGAACCAAACACATTAGGTTGCCAGCATTATGGGCTAATACAAATATAGTTTTATTGGTAGACTTACTTGGAATACTGATAGCCCTCACCCAGGCCAATCCATACCCAGCCGTAATAGCCAGCATTAACATCAAATACATGAGCCCACGCTGATACAGTATTGATGATCCATAATGCAACCTAGAAAAGACCACAAGTAGTGCTAACAGCGTAAGCAGACCAAAGATTAATCCATATTTATTCTTGTCGCCTTTTATTAGCATGAACACAGTTCCCAATAAACCAAATGCGATAGGCAGGTACCCATATGTCTGAATAATCGAAGGTATAGACACATAGGTGTCATGAGGTTGAAAAGTGAAAAATGTCCCCACTTCATGAATAAATCGATCGAACATCCAGGCAAAACTTACTAGAAAAGGTGTTACCAGAGCTAATGTTATCCCCAAGCTATGCTTAAAATTGTTTCGTATATTTAATAGAATATAGGGAACGAATACTGTTAAGGTTATTGCTGCTGATGGTGGATGCATTATTAATAAAAAGATAGTAATGATACATAATATGAAATATGACGACAAAGTCTGGAAATTGAATGCCACATATAAACTCAGGGGAATAAAAAGCAAACCCATCGACAGTGGAACTAATAAGGCAGGACCAAGAATGCCGACAGTAGTCGGTATTAAGCACGTAAAGAGAGCTGCCTCAAAACCAAACCCTTCCCTCTCGGCAAAAACGTAAACAATTAATACCGTTATCATGAAGATAATGCTTGGGAAATACATAAAAATCTCAAGCCAAGAAATATCAGTAACTAGATGAGAAATACCCCAATATAGGTGAAAACCAGTCTCTAGATTGGATGCAGGGCTTAAGTTAGATTCTCCAAAAAAGGGTTCACTGAATGTTGTGCTATTTGCTTGTAGTATCGCCTCACTTTGAGCCCAGTGAACCCATTCGTCTCCATGTAAAGGGTAAGGGTAATCCAGATGAAGATTCGAGGTAATGTAGAATGCGAGCCCTAGTACAATTAGTATTTTTAACATATCCAACCGAGTAAAATGTCGCTGATCAAGAATCATAGTTTACTCCGTTATCTTAAGCTATAGATACTTTGCAGTACTGCAATCATAATGATTATAATAATACCGTTCCATTACCTATATCCAGTATTGATAACAAATATGTTCAAAAATAGAGCTTAAAATTGAAAATAGATGCGTCTAGATACCAAATAATGACTTAAATCAAATTATAAGCATAGTTATGTAAACCAGAATGTAACTAGGCATCATAGATCAATACCGTATAGAAAGAGGTACCATCCTTAAAACGAAACCTATTTTGAAAAACAGTATAGCACTATAGTACCAAAATTGGGGGGAAAAGTGAGTTTTGGTCAAATTGACAATAGCCAATTAAAGTACTAAAGTACTAAGATAGATGAGTATAACGTAAATATATATCATCAGATAAACTTAGGGGGTGGAACGATGAGCAAATGGAAAATACTAGTGTCGATACTGGCTGGTTCGGGTTTACTAGTAGGTATACTTTTCTTGACACCGGTTCTGGGAGGTGGAAACACTCCAGTAGAGGCAGCAGATAATGGAGAATTCACATTGTGTGCAGGCCAATATTATGACGTCGGTAGCGGCACTATCACCGATGACGAAGATTCACTCAATTTCCATATCGACATCAACGCAGAATGTTCATTAGGTTGCATTAAGGTGGCAATCGGCGACGATGTAAACGATGTATATGTCATCAGCGAAGAACCAGATAGCATACCAGTGAATTCGCAGGGTAACCCTGTCATAGGCCATTTCCCTTATTCCTACCCGACTGACTGTAACCCTTCGCTACTTCCCTTGACTGGATCGATTGACTTTGAGATCCCCTTTGATCCAGGTGATTATGATTCACCAATTATTATCTTGCTTCATGCAGAAGATGTAAGATGTGGAGTTTACTTCGGACCTGAGACAGCTTGGGCTTGCGGCATAGCAGATTGTGGGAGTTGTGCATTGTTCCCAGGGGCTACGCACTGGGTATACTACGTTGAATATGGATTCAATTAACCAGATTAAGTCTGAGTTGCATATTCTAGTACTAAGGATACTAAGGAGGGAATCTTCTTAAGGATTCCCTCCAATACTGTATGCATCGAGGTGTTCATGCCTAAAGCCATAGGGTACAAAACGCCAGAGGGCGCCTTTCACGAGAACAGCAATTAGGATAACGTAAAATTAGAAATACACTATACATTCTTGAAATTACGAGGTCCTTTCAAAATGTGTAGTATTTCTTAAAAGACCAACCGCCGCATGTATTGATACATCCGGTTATCTTGTGTACGCAATTAAATCGCTGTAAAATAACAAATAAACTTGAATATCAATTCTGAGCCTTCTTGATTATTAGACAGACTATAACCTTGGACTGATATACATTGAGAATTAAATTACACAGTATACTCATAGTCATCAACCTATTAGGATGGTTATTGATTATAGTATCTATCCTCTCCGACTCTAATGCTCTACGTATCATATTAGGCATTCCATTCTTATTATTCTTCCCCGGCTATACACTGATGGCGGCATTGTTTACCAAAAAGGAGGGGATGAGTGGTGTTGAGAGGGTAGCACTGAGCTTTGGTTTGAGTATAGCTATAGTTCCGTTGATTGGTCTGATTCTGAACTACACGCCTTGGGGTATAAGGTTAGAACCTATTCTATATTCGGTGGCTTTATTTATTCTTATTACTTCAATTATTGCCTGGCTGAGACAGATAAGTCTAACAGAGAGCGAACGCTCTGCTTTCGAATTTCAGGTGAAAATGCCAGGCTGGGGCGGAGGTGTTCAAGATAAAATACTTACCATTGCACTGGTAATAGTTATTTTAGGATTACTGGGCACAGTAGTCTATGTCATAGCAACACCTAAGATACAGGAGGCTTTTACCGAATTCTATATTCTTGGGCAGGAAGGTAAAGCAGCAGACTACCCCATAGAGCTAAACGTGGGAGACGAAGGCAGGGTGATCGTGGGAATTACCAACCATGAGGGCGATGAGATTGACTATAGAATTGAAGTATTTATAGACAACGAGAAGGTTACAGAAATAGGATCAATAGTGCTAGTTAATGGGCAGAATATTGAAACTGGGGTAGTCTTTGTACCAAACAAGGCTGGTCAAAATCAGAAATTGGAATTCTTACTTTATAAGAACAATGAAGTGGAGCCGTGCATGGAACCGCTTTATTTGTGGATTGATGTAAGCTAACAATGATGATGAGAGCATTAACTCATCCAATGTGTCTCAACAAAACAGCAATGGTAGCGAGACGCACAGGATATACTTAGTGAAGAGGAAAATCCACATTCATAAACCGGTTACCATCTTGTATAAATTCGTCTGACTTCAATAAGTAGGAACTTTTAGCAATTTCATAGTTTAGTTCCTAGTTTCATTTCTTGTTTCACCTTGGCTCCAGAATAGATCTGTAAGATACCTCCTAACTTTCCATTCATTCTCCTTATGGTGCTTGGAACTCCAATAATTACCACCTGGCTCTATATTTAAGTCAGGTGGCTTCTGCTCCTTCCATGCAGCCAAGCACCTTTCTCTATATTTTGGCATAGAACTGATGACTCTTGCTGGTACCCCCATGACAATACTGTCTGGTGGGATATCGTTGATAACCACAGATCCAGCTCCAACTATTGAATTCCTGCCAATTTTTGTATTTGGCAGCAAGGTCACGTTTCTTCCTATAAGACAGTTATCCTCTATGATAATAGTACCAAAGACACGAATACTCGGGTCTTCCTCCCTGAAAACCCAAACACCTCCATCATGAGTATGAAAAGCTACACCCTCTGATATAAACACGTGATTTCCAATTTTAACTAAATAGGGCTCAGAACCTAGTGAGCTAATTGCTATATCGCAATTCTCCCCTATTTGTGCACCTTGTTTTCTTAAATATTCAGCAATAGTCGAACTACCCACGTATCTAGCACGTAAGATTTCCGATTTGATTTTTCTTATGGTTCGTAATAAAAGAAAGCCTAATCCCAATATGACTGTCATCTCGAACCTCCATAGTTCATAATCCGTCCCATCCAGCTATCCGGGCTATCATCCACCAGAAGGCCCTTCCCTTAATGTTACAATTCAGTGCTTGTGAGTGTGCACACGAACTAGGCCAACACAGGTCGGAACCAGGATGCTGGGCACACCATTCTTGAGCCCAATTACCACGCTCATAGTCACAATTGTCATTTGCGTCAAGGTCGAGATAGTAATTACCATCCGGATCGTAGCTCTCAATATCTGCAAAATCAAAAAGAATTTTACTGTTTTCTATGCAGTAACTTCTAATCTGATTATTGCGTTTGTTTAGATTACCTGATTCACCAGTACCATCAAGATGACCCGTCATGTAAACAAATACGATGTTCGGATAATCTAACTCAAGTTGATTCATGGCATTTAGGTAAATATCTATTTCACTCTCTGAGCTTAATGAAACACCACCACACCATGACGCAATCACAATATTCCGGTCATCACTTATTTGATTCAGTCTACTCCGAATCGTGGTTACCCAATCGAGCGTACCATTAGATCCCAGGTCCCCCCATTGTTCTTGATAGGATAGAGCGCCGGCTGAACCAGTTTCATTAAACTCGTAAGGAACCCCATAGTGTGATTGCAGATTTTCCATGCCTGTAGTTATTTGACCACCGTGCGAAGTGTGTAAATAGAATACTCGAAGATTCGATTTTGCTTCGTTAATCCATTGCAGAGGTATGGCATTGATATTAGTGCATCGATGATCAATAATTATGGCATCTGAAAGTTGTTCGGTTCCAAGTGGATCGACTGTGATGGTGATACTTTCTGAATCGGATGCTTGACCATCAGATACCTCACAATAGATGCGATAGACGCCTTCGTCTTTAGGTATCCAAGAGAATGTTCTAGTATCTTGGTCAAAATCAGCTCCCTCTGGCAGATTTGTAACAAGAAAAGTCAACATATCCCCGTCTTGATCACTGGCGTAGACAGTGAACTGAAGAAGCTGCCCCTCACGGACTGATATATCATTGACTACATCAAGCTCGGGTGCATTATTAACATGTGGCCCTACAACGGCTCCATCATCACAAGAATTCTGGGTTATGACCAACATGATCAGGAAACTTATGATGATCCAGAGAGCTTTATTCGATAATTGTCTCTGAAAATTCAATCTCTTCACGACTTATAGTCTTATCTAATCTCCAAACCAAAATCAGCTGCGTTAACAGCAATGTGCCCATTCTATCAAACAAAGCAATCGTCTTCGACTTCCAGTTTTTCCATGACCAACTTAACGATATCAGGATCCTCAGGCTGATTTAGTCTTTCTAAAGCCGTAATACGATCAAGATATCCTTCTCTAACGAGATTCGCCAACTCGAACGCATAAGGATGAAAGGCATATCTTTTCTTGTGTACAATGTTAGCAAAAGAATTGAGAAGACAATTGGTGGAATTTGCATCAACATCCTCAGGTGCTCTCCACCCAAGGCGTGAGATGTTCTGATATATTGCTTCTTCTTTGTAGTCTAAAAAAGCTAGAGGGTGAATATAATAAGGGAAACGATAAGGATTTTCAAAATGTTTATCCTCAAGAAAATACGGTATTATGTCGTTACCAACAATACGATACAAAGGATTGTAGAGTGCTTTCTGCATTGTTTTTACCATTTGAGGATTATTATTTATCACAGATGAGCTAATTGGTGCTTGACCAGGAGACCAGCCATACGCAACAAAGGGAATATCTTTTTCAAGAGCAAAACGTAATGTACTATATTTGACAATACCCATACAGGAGGTACAGATGGAGCTCGCTCTTTCTAGAGTCTTGGGTGGATAAATGTCGTTTTTGACACAATGACGAAATATCCTCGCCAGTACATCAAAACGGGGCTTTAAAAAAATATGATCTACCCCTAATTTCTCCACAACAGCCTGAATGTTCTGACGGGCTCTATTCGATATAAATCCATTATCAACAGACACAGCGAGAATGTTTAAACCGTATTCTTCCTTCAGGACAGCTAATGTCTGTGTACTATCCTTTCCACCACTGTAGCAAATAAGTACATCATATATACAGATTCCCTTGTATTCTTTAACCAAGGATTCAAACTTTTCCTTGTATTCAGCCTTTCTTTTCTGTGAAATCTCTGCTCCTTTATAGCTGAGGCAGATATCGCACACACCTTCATTGTTGAGCCTGATCCCAGGAAAAGTCTCCGGTAAAACACATTTAGCGCAAACTCTCAATGATGACATCGCTTTATCGCTATTCAATTTAACTATCCTTCCAATAATAAAAATAATCCTGTCAAATCAATACTATTTAAGCACGTACTATAAATACCGAGGTCGAGTTACCAAAGTATAGAATAATCATATATTGGATGATACTCAGTCCAATAACCAGTAGTCCACCAAGAAAGAAATTAATATAACCTCGACAAGCAGTATAGCACCGGTCACACAGATTTATTACTCGCTAATCCAGTGTCGGAGGTAGTACACGCAAATGTTTTGTTGCATTATACTTAGAAGTGAAATCCCTGAATGCCCTCCTAATCTGCTCTTCGGTCAACGATAGGGCTTCACACACTTCTGTTAAAGCAACATTGTTTTCCCACGCATACAGTAGAAGGTCCAATTTTTCATAGGGCATACGAAAATAAAACTCTTCGTCAGTTACCTGGAAATTGAACGTATCCGGGCTAGGTGCTCTTTCTATAATCTCATCTATAACTCCCAAGTGCCTAGAGAGCTGATAAACCTGTGTTTTATACAAGTGGGCAATCGGCTCAATATCCACACCACCGTCGCCGTATTTTACGAAGAACCCTTGAATGACTTCAGACTTGTTAGTTGTCCCACACACGAGATAATTATTCATCTCCGCATAATAATAGAGGAACATCATTCTTGTTCTTTGTTTTGTATCGGTGGCAGCGACAATACGACGCATACTTTGGTTATCCAGTCTATTAGATATGACATTGCCATTCCTATCCTCTATCTTGAGCGTGAAAAAGTTAAATGCATCTCTGGACAATAAATCACTAGGTAAGACGATTTTAAATTTACACTGGTCATTGTAGTCAGGGTAAATTTCCTTGACTACCTCATCCCGTTTTTTATAGGTTCCAAAACCTTCCAGCGTGGAGCTGATATCAATAGTTACGGTGTTCAATCCCATCTTCTGAGCCTGAACTGAGGCATATTCAGCAGAAATTGGGTTAGACTCTCTCTCCGGAAGAATCAAACCTAATACGTTATGGCTGTTGAGCGCTTTGAAACACAGTTCAGCACATAAAGCAGAATCGATTCCACCACTCAATCCTATAACCACGCCATCACGCTTCGTCATAGCAACCTGTTGTTGAATAAAGCTACAAATCCGATCTACTTCAGCTTCGCTATCAATTTGAAGGATATTTGTGTGGAATTTCATCTCTCTTCTCTGGATCCCGCCTACTTTAAATCTCGTTTCTGAATTTTTCCAGTATCAGTTTTTGGTAATGCTTGGCAAAAGTCTACGTATTTCGGTACGGCGAAATCTTCTAAATGCCCACGACAGAATCTAATAATATCCTCTTCAGTAACCTTCGAAGCATCAGTAAGGTGCACATAGGCCTTTATTGCCTGCCCGAGGATTTCATCATCCACGCCAACAACAGCGGCCTCGACAATATCTTCTCTTTCGCACAAAAGGTTCTCTACTTCTTTGGGACTCACCATGTGTCCAGCTGTCTTGATAATATCGTCCTTACGGCCCAGAAAGTAGAGATAACCCTCCTCATCTTTCTCGAAGAGGTCACCAGTATACAAAACTTTCTCGCTAGGATCGAGTCCCGGACGCAATGCCCTGGTTGTTTCCTTTGGAAGATTCCAGTAACCTTTCATTACGTTTGGACCTCGCACTACAAGCTCACCAGGTTTTCCCGCTTCGGTTATCGCTTTACCTTCCTCGTCAACAATGTAGGCTTCCGTGTTGGGCATTGCTTTGCCAACAGATCCGGGCCTTCTGTCCAACTCATCGGGAGGAAGGTAAGAGACTCTCTTGCATTCGGTTAACCCATACATGGAGTATATCTTCACTCTCGGGAAGATATCCCTTAAGCGTGCAATATGCTTTGGCGGCAGAGCTTGACCAGTACTAGTAATATATCGCAAACTGGAAAAATCATGCTTGTTGAGGTCCCTTAGCCCTAATAGTATGGCAATAATTGTTGGTACCATAGGCCAACCAGTAACCTTTTCCCTGACAACTAAGTCAACTACTTGCTGGGGGTAAACGAACGCTTTTTCCAGAACCACTGTTCCACCGAACTTAAAAGCCATAAGAACCTGATATAAACCATAGTCAAATGATAAGGGTAAAGTATCGATTATTATATCGTCGCTGTTATTCTCCAGATATTGAATAATAGAGGTAGCGGCAGATACCATATTATGGTGGGTTAGCATCACTCCCTTTGGATTACCACTGGAACCCGATGTGTATATCAGGCTTGCTAGATCAGTATCTTTACAACCTGGCATTGCAGTTGCGGCAGAGCTTCGCCCTACTACTTCACCGTAGGACAACATTTTACACCCAATGGTCATTTTATTTATCGTACTAGCTTTTTCGTAATCAGTGACGACTATTACCTCTAAACTTGGCGACAAAGCTACGACATCATATACCTGTGCAAGATGCCTTGAATCAGTGATCAGAATGCGTGCCTGACAATCTCTCAATATGTAATCTAATTTTCTTGCCTTAACCTGAGGGGATACTATTACAAAGACACCTCCAGCCTTCAGTATCCCAAAGAGGGAGACCACTGACTCAACCGAGTTGTCAAGATATATCACTACTCTGTTTTGGCCATGAAATCCTTCTTCTATCAAGGCACTGCTAAGAGAATTAGCAGCTTTGGCAATCTCAATGAAGGTTAATCTTCTATCCTGACAGATTAATGATACCTTATCAGGATACAATTCAGCACTTTTTTCTAAAAATTCGTGAACTAGCATGTCAAACTCGAACCATGAGCTAAAAATTCATGAGTTCTGACTTGTTGGTTTTGACCGAACATATTTAACTAATTTATTAATGGAATCAAGGTTTTCAGGGATTATCTCTTCGTCCTCTACTCTGAAACCGAATGTTTCTTCAAGAAATGCTACCAGCTCCAGTACTCCTACAGAATCAATAACCCCTTCTTCTAAAAAAGAGGTGTCATCGTTGATGGTTTTCGATCCTCCTCCTTTTTGAAAATTGTTTGTGATGAATTCCTTTATTATTTTTTTTACATCAATATCCAACCTGTTTTCGTTGTAGATATATTTTCCCTGACTAATATTTTCCATCTAATACTATCACCTTTAGTATTACCATCAATCACCACTTTGAAACATTAAAGATTCTATATCTCTTTCTTGATAGTCTTGACAATTTGAAAGTATGTCAATTATAACTCATTATATGCATTTCCGCTCTATCTTGTAACGATTCTAACAGTGTCCACGTAATGATTGGGTAAGATATCGGTTAGAAAATCGTAGCAATAATATAGTCACATTCAATAAGTCAATTGCACATTCCATTCGAGGTAAGATTCCCACATCCCATAAAGAGGTAAGTATATGAGTAGCTAGTACTTACGTTAGGTTCACACAGTACTTCTATTATTCACTGAGGGACTCATACTAACCGCATTCAGGAGAGCACCCAGGTATTACACAGGTAGCAACAGAGGCAGCTGGATCCTTATAACCTTGTTCAGATAGATATTCGGCCATCTCTAGGAAATCGGTAAAAACATCTGCAGCAATCAGCGTTTCCAATCTCTTTAGATAGCCACCTTCAATATCTTCTCTTGCTGCCCTTAAGATTGACTGGCCTTGAATGGCTTCAGAATCATTAGGATGCTTACAGCTGTCGCTAAATCACCGGAAATCTGTACTGTTCTCACCGAAGGCAGCCTTTAAAAAGGATAATGAACCAGCCTTACATTGATAGAATGGATCATTGTCGACGTAGTCACCTGCTATTACTACGACTCCTCTTCCTCGTGGTGGAGGATGTTTCGTTGACAGCACCTTATCACCAGTCTCTATCAGTTGGTCCAATCTGTTCTTGAGATTATCATAAACCATACTGATAACCCCCCTTTCACTGGGACAGTATTTACCTAGTGTTTTATTATGGTGTTTTTTCTATAGAGGAGGTTGTACTAATTAAATAAACACACTTACTAGTTAATATCAGTGAGTTTGCTCAAATACCCACACCACTGACAGTCTGGGGAGTGCTCAGGAGCCCCTGGTAATTCCAGTATGCACATGGCTTCGTCAATGAACTTCAGGAAGCCCTGCTCGTTCTTCTCTATCTCAATCCAGGTAATCTCAGCACCATAGAATGGCTTTTCGATGCTGACTTGACTAACATCTGAGGGATAGAAATACAGGAGCCCTAGCTTCGTGACAGGTGATAGAGTAAGTGCCCCAGGTGCCGGATGTTCGAGGGCATAGGCATAGGCATGTAACTGCCGACTATACATCCAAGCAGAGTCACTGCGGGGATTACTGGTCTTGAAATCTATTACACCGTAGGTGCCATCATCGAAGCTGACCACGATGTCGAACCGACCATTGATGTAGCATGTGGACTCGTGGTTCGGCAGCTTGATAGGACGTGACCTCACCCACTTCTCACCATGAGTTACAACCCCAGGAGGCAAGTCTGAGTGTAGCTTGCTGGTGTGTTTGCCATCATAGTGATCCTTTAACAGGTTTGCTATTTGGGTGAAAATAGACGGTAACAGAATAGATGGTTGCGTTATCTTATTGACAACCTTTAGGTAGAAGCACCGCTTGCAGCCTTCATATGCGAAGTTGAGGTCTGATGGGCTCAATCTATAATTCATTTAAGATCATCCTAACACCTGTTTCTTCACCCTTTCGTACCTCGCGTTTCGAGACGCTTAGTTGAACTATTGCACCATCGCCATCTTCTACATGAGATAGTACCGTGGCTTGCAGAGCATCAAGGAAACGCTTTAGAAGGTTATCAAGATCTGGACCGTAAGGGTGATCTGCTGGGTACTTATCGCTAGGTAATATGAACTCTAAATCTAAGGATACTTGCCCTTTTACTTTAGAAAGGCTACGAGTTTGACGCTTGACTTCCCGTGTGCACGTAGGTGCTGCCTGTACGTTCCACCTGACCTTGGACTTACCGTAAGGGATCCCCTTTATGAATAATTCGACAGCCATAATACCAACAAACGAACGTTTGTAAATAGCTTTGTTTAGGGATGCTAATACTATCACATTTGGTATTTATACACATTTGTCACTTCATATATACCCCGACACGCTCCGCTTACTTCCGCAATTACTATATATAATATAATGTGTCATTTCTCCATAAACCCCCATCAAGATATTGATCCTGTTGTTTCTCAAATCATTAAATTATTACACTTTTCTAACCTTATTCTAACTCAATAACTACAGAAATAGGATTATATTAGTCACAAGAGGGAGAACAGTCAACAATTAGGGTATCATATCAGAAATGTTGACCTGCCGCCTAAGACTACGTCAATATGTGATTACATGTTAGAATATGTAAATTACATGACTCTTCAATAAAAGTAGCTTATAAACAGACCATCATTAAACTGTAAATTGTAAGATGAAGGAAATCCTGTAGTTATCCTCCGAATGCCTAAAGATATTCTAAACACCACGAGTGATTTGATATGGACAAGGATAAGAATCGCTTTTCGATAATACTATTCTTCTTTAGAGAATATAAGCTCCAGTCCGCAATAATGTGCGGTTTGTCGATACTTGCTGGTGGACTAGAGGCTACCAACATAGCGATTATCTATCCAATACTCAACACCGCTTTTGAGGGAGGTTTTGGAGAACAGAATCTAATTCTCTCGATATTCAGCAGAATAGCCAATCTATTACCAATAAATGATGCCTTTATTGCCCATTGTGTGCTCTTTATTATTATCGCAATTCTAACATTTGCTATAAGGTATGCAACTATAGCCTACAGAATGCGGATTAGTACACGTATAGTAGAAGCGACGCAGAATAAAATCTTCGACAAATATATTAAGGCCGACTACCAATTTTTTACCGAACACAAACAGGGCGAATTAATCTATAACGTAGCTACTGCTCCGCAACGGCTCTCAACTCTGATTACGTTAACTACGAACATAATCTCACAAATCATACTCTCTATCTCCGTAATACTCCTTCTGTTCTCATTGTCCTGGCAGGGCACGTTAGCCGTAATGCTAATAGGTGCACTGTATCTCAGTGTTTCTCGATATTTTGCGAATAGGGTTTCCTATCTTGCCGGCAAGGGAGTGATGGAAGCAATCAGAGAGAGCAACGTCATTCTCAATGAAGTAATTAGTGGGATACGTCAAATTAAAGCTTTTGCTATTATAGAAGATCGAATAACTAGATTTCATGCCGTTACGAAGAAACATTGGCATTATTCTAGGCGGCGTGCTATATGGAGCCAGATTCCGACTCCAGCTTTAACTCTAATACTGTATTTCTTCATAGGGTTAACGGCCATCCTAATTAGGAATCTGGTTACAGTCAACTTTGCTGAGTTGATACCTATCTTCGGGACTTTTGCTTTTTCTGTCTTTAGACTGGCACCAATCATGAGTACTATTAGTGGTTTAACTATGGAGATTATGGGAGCACTTCCAGATTGCGAAACAGTGTATTCTACACTAAATCAGAATCTCACTAATATAGTTGACGGGGATAATCAAATTGACTCTTTTAAATCTAAAATAGAACTTAGGAATGTAACGTTCAGTTATAAAGAAGAAAACAAGATCCTTAATAATATCTCTGTTACCTTTGAAAAAGGCAAGACTACAGCAATTGTTGGTCGCTCAGGCTCCGGGAAAACTACTATTATTAATCTATTACTCCGTTTATTTGATGTCGATAGCGGTGAGATAAATATTGATGGTCTTAATATCAGGCAGTATAAATTAGCATCTTGGCTAAATAAGGTAGGGATTGTCAGTCAAGATACATTTGTATTTAATGATACTATAAGGAACAACATTACTTTTTACTCTAACTATAGTGATGAAGCTGTTATCAAGGCAGCTGAATTCGCTGATGCTCATACTTTTATCTCAAACTTACCAGATGGTTATGATACTGTCATCGGAGATAGGGGGGTTAAGTTATCTGGAGGGCAGAGGCAGCGAATAGCGGTCGCTCGAGCCATGATAAGAGAGCCCGAAATCCTGATTTTTGATGAAGCAACAAATGCCCTGGACAGCATATCTGAGTCAGCCATCCAGAAAGCTATAAGGACCTTATCCACAGACCACACCTTAATTATCATTGCTCATCGCCTTTCCACGATAATACACGCTGATAAAATAATCGTTCTAGATAACGGTGCAATTGTGGAAGAGGGAACGCAAAAGCAGTTGTTGGAAAATGGGGGTACGTATTGGCAATTGTACCAAAATCAACCTGTGGAGACAGGATAGTCCACGTTAGTATTGTTAGCTTTGGGATTTATATAAGCAATTGTCCATTAAGAGCGGGGTGGAGTACTGATTAGTTATGAAAGCTCAGGAAAAACAACGACAACTACAACCATGGCAAGAGGAGAGGATAAAGAAATTCCAGAAGCAAGGAATTATCTTCCGACTGGCTACATCGGATGATGCCCAAGCATTAACAGACTTTCACAACCAAGAATTCGGAACGCAAAGGAGCGTACAACAGTGGCTATGGGAATACCAGACCTATGCCCCCGACAAGTCAGTGTTTAGTATAGCCGTAAAAGATAACCAAATCCTCGCAACAGATGGGGATATACCGATCTATATGGAGATAGGCGGTAAGACTAGGCTCGCTGCGAAGGAGGAGAGCTGGTTATGTTTGCCAGAATATAGAGGGACGGGTCTCATACAGGCACTTGGCAACTGGAGAAGAAAGTATGGTCTTCGGGAACACTTTGAAATGAGTTTCGGACTATCTACGAACGACAAAATTCACGGACGATTTGGGTTTGGTACTGTCTTCAGAAACATACAGATCTGGACTCGCCCGGGTAACCTGAGGACTATACTAACGATAAGACTACGTGATCATATGACTCACTGGCATGGCTTTTCATCGTTTAAGTTTATTGCTTCCACCGGCAAGCTTGTTGTCCGGGCTCTTATTCGTGGTAAGAGAGGTAGTATTCCGCCGATTTACACACGCTCCGGATACGAACTCAGGAAAGGACAAATACCCATAGAGCATCTGCAGGATATGCATCAGAGACTCCTCTCCAATAACGACGACATTATATGGATAAAGTATGATAAAAACTACCTGGACTGGCGTATACGGCAGCATCCTGTTAAAAAGTATGATGAATATCAGATATACAAGGAAGATGTAATGTGCGCTTATGCATTCGTTACAGAACAAGAAGGGGAAGTCTGCATCTCAGACTTAGTCTCCGAAGATACACTTGCGACGTCTCTATTACTCAACACGATTCTTAACGAGTACACGAATAGAGCAGTACAATTTCGGTTTCTGGGAAATCCAATGGACCGGTTATCTTTGGATCTATTTCGTCAGTTACCTCAGTTTGGTTTCTCCTTAGCAACAAAGTGGATTCTGAATACAAATGCCCGCAAAGGAGCAGCTCTTAGTACAGAGTTTTTAAAGATACACAACTGGCATGTTAACGGTTTGTGGACCGAGGGATTTCTATACTAAACCGATAAGAAATATATGAATAAACCCTGTACCGATACAGGTGTGAATACACACGAAACACACTCAACACTTTGATACAAACTGTTAATATGCACTGGGAGTATAAAAACTAATTTACCAATAACGTGTTTGGGCGAATGAATGAGCTCGCATTGGTCAAGATATTGGGAAGGTAAAACACACGGAGAACATCGTTATCGAACCGAAGACTGGCTCGAGAAGTATGCTCGAGAACAATTATTTCATATCACTTCGTATGGAGCGAAACCTTGTGAGCAAAGCATCCTTGTCGATATTGGATGTGGAGCTGCTGAACTGACGGTCTACTACGAACCATTTTTTGCGAAAATATACGCAGTGGATTCTTCATCATCCATGTTAGAGACTGCACAAAGGCGCTTGGATAAATTTGCGAGTAAAAAAATTCAACTCGTGCAGTCGGATGCTCTTTACTTCGCAGAAAAAATTGATATTGCTGATGTAATTATCTCGAATGAACTCGCACAATATCTAACAAAAGAGCAAATAAGCAAGCATCTTAATGAGTGTCTTAAAGTACTAAATCCAAAAGGAATAATAATTGTCTCTTTAATAATAGACCCAGATAAATACTGGCTCTGGCAAATAGGATACTTACGAGAGTCCAGAATACCATTATTGAAATTTATACCTATGTTACTCTTGAATCAAGTTAGAAAGGTATATAAGAGAATAATGCAACAGATACCCAGCGATATGGGATATTCTCATCGGAAAGAAGCGATTAAGGAGATATGCACATCAAAAAATCTGGATGTGGAATTTGTTAATACGCTATATTCTGAATATCGTTATACTGCTTTAATAAGACGTATGACCAACCATCGTAAGAAACAGCACCTGGCGAGAAGTAGATAGGGAAATAGATGAATTCTGAAGTGCGACCATTGACTAAAGACGAATATGCTCTCTGGGATGAATTCGTAGATAATTCATCTAGAGGAACATTATTCCATAAGAGCTTTTGGCTTAAATCATGTGGAAGAAAATTTGTCATCTACGGTTACTTCAAAGGACCAGAGTTATATGCTGGTATCCCTATAACTAACGTACGGAAATTTGGAGTAAAAATAGCATCACAACCGATACTAACGCCATATGGTGGAGTGTTGTTTAAAGAGCAAGATGCCAAGTATGTAAGTCAAATATCCGCAGAAAAGGAAGCAAGTCAGAAGATTGCACGGCAACTTAAGAGTGATGCACATCTAGTACATTTCAGCTTCTCACCAGGATCGGTTGACCTGCAGTCATTCATATGGGAGGGATTCTCACCTAGTGTGATGTACACCTACATTATCCAAACCAACAAGTCTTTAGAGGACTTGTGGAAAGCCATGGAAGGAACAAGAAGAACGCGGATCAGAAAAGCAGAGAAAGATGGGCTTACCATAATACAGAGCGACGATTTCAATCAAACAATGAATCTAGTTGAAAAGACTTTTATGCGACAACATGAAAAAGTGCTCTCCGAAGCGATGTACTTTAGATATAACAAGGTACTTGAGGAGAGAAAACAGTGTAAATCATTTTTAGCCGTGGACAGAAACGGGGAATGCGTAGCTTCGGTATATATTGCTTGGGATAAGTGGAGAAGCTACTACCTATTGGGGGGTTACGATTCGGAAAGAGGTCACTCAGGAGCTTCCGCGCTAGCAATATGGTACGCGATAAAATTTACTAAGGAAGAACTCGGCTTGGATGAGTTTGACTTAGAAGGCTCTATGGTGCCTCAAATCGAGCAGTTCTTCAGAAGGTTTGGGGGACAATTGACAGTGCGCCATATCGTCACATGGACTCACCCTTTCTTAAAATTGCCCGTTATTGTGTGGCGATCGATCCATCCAATTCTCAGTACGCCGTAATCACAGATAAATTTGAACAAACAAGGTTATTAAGAAAGTCTTTCTCAATAGACATACTATTGCATCTATTTTTATATATTTACATACGTTAAGGAAGTACGGTCATGCTTGAGATTTTAAAGTCGAATAGAAAACTCTGGGACCTATATACAAGAAGAGAAGAATATGACACTCCATTTTTAGACAAATATCAAAGGTTCCCTTATTACTATTCAAAAAATAGAAATATATTAAAGCCCGAAGTTTCAGAATTCCTAATTAAAAACGGGTTTAAAATAGAATATCCAAATAACAGCACATTCGCGGTTTGTCTGACTCACGATGTAGATTTTGTTCAATTATCTTACCCAGTAATTGCCTATCGTACATTTCAGGCATTAAAAAAAATGCAGATTAATAAATCCTTTAAAACACTAATGGGCAAAGCAAGTAATAAATATAATCCTTTATGGAATTTCACTTCAATCATGGATTTAGAATCAAAATACAAGGCGAAATCAAGTTTCTACTTCCTCTCACTCGATCATGGTGAACTTGATTTCAACTATAAAATTGAAGAGTTAAGAGGTGAATTAAGGACTATTACTGATCGTGGCTGGGAAGTTGGCTTACATGGTGGACACAGAGCATACGACAACCTAATAGAGCTTAAGGAAGAGAAAGAAAGACTAGAACATGTTGTCGGAATAAAAATAATAGGATATAGGAATCATTATCTTAGATTTAAAGTACCAACGACATGGCAGTTATTGAAAGAAGCTGGGTTTAAATATGACACTACTTTCGGATATGCCGATTGTGTTGGATTCAGAAACGGCATGTGCCATCCTTTCCACCCTTATGACAGAAATATCAGCAAACATATTGATATTATCGAAATTCCTTTGACCATTATGGATAGCACCTTTGATACATATATGAAATTAAACTTGATAAGTTCATGGGAACTCATAAAACAACTTATTAATATTGTCGAACAATACAAGGGCGTAATCACCTTTCTTTGGCATCCTTCGTCCATGATTGACGAGATGGGGGAATTATACGAGAGAATATTACAGTATTGTTACGATAAGAATGCGTGGATGACTTCAGCAGAAGAGATATACAGATATTTCCAAGGACGAGGATTGTGAACAACAAACTGATAATGAGAGAAATTAGTAGCTCTGAAATTGATGAATTTGTCAAAATACATAACACTCAATATGGTGTTAACAGAACCGCTGAGCAGTGGAACTGGGAATATAAGGGTAATTATCCCGACCTTTCTGTGTTCACTGTTATTGAGGACAACGGTAGCATAGTCGGAACTGCGGCGGCAATACCAATATACATCAATATTGGAGGAGAAAGACTTCTTTCTGGGAAAACTGAGAATCTCTGGCTGCATCCTAAGTATCGTGCCAAATATCGCGGCGGAAATATTGCGACAGAACTTAAGGAATTCAGAACGCATCTCTGTAAGGAAAAAGGTGTGTCATGTCATTGGGGGATAGGGAGTGCCACCAAACAAGCAGAGAAATTTGCTGATGTCGTGCATGAGGGTGTTCTATATGAGTCTACTCTGATCCTCAATCTTCGAAGCGTGTTCTTCAGCTTCTTTAAGTCACCACGGAAATTATGCAGAAAGATCCTCTTATCCCTCGTGAGCTTACTTGTTTATTGTTATTCTTCTATATTCAGGTGCTATTTCATGCATATCAAGAAATATCAAGAC
>SMTZ1_10001908_pt1 | contig 23266 bp, 19 predicted proteins | sample DeeMarSWOR136_30_FD_25667 | JGI IMG/M metagenome (IMG submission 25667) | reverse complement strand
CCCAAGCCGGAATACAGCGCCCTGGCTATAGCTATTTTCAGCGACCTGAATGCCGCTGTTGAGGCGGTCACAGAAGTCTCCACGTCCGGCATAAAACTGGCCGGTTGTGAGATCATGGACAGACATTCCCTCAAAGTGGTCGAAGAAGCCCTGGGAAGGGACACCAGCAAGATCGATGCCCTCCTGATAATGGAGGCGGACGGAGCTAGAGAGGTTGTTGTCAGGGACATGAACCGGATACACGATATCTGTAAGAGATATCATGTCCAGGAGTTTGAATGGACCGATGATCCTCACCGAAGGGAAGAGATGATGATGGCAAGGGGCCGTCTCGTCCCAACGCTCTCGCGCATCAGGCCCGGGAATCGCCTGATAACCATCGCTGAGGACCTCGGCGTTACATCCACCATGATCCCTGAGACCATCAGAACCGCCCAGGCTATCTCCGAAAAATATGATATTATGATAGCATCCTTCGGACACGTTGGAGATGGTAACGTGCATACCACTTTCGTGGCGGATGTCAGGGACCGTGAAGAGTGGAAACGTTTGAGGGCCGCTGCTGAAGAACTAATGCAGATCGTCATTAAGTTGAAGGGAACGCTGAGTGCTGAACATGGCACAGGCCTGTCGCGGGCGCCCCATATCGATCAACAGCTTGGTCCGGCTCTGGAGGTGATGAGGAAGATAAAGAGGGCGCTTGATCCTGACAACATCCTGAATCCCGGCAAGATGAATCTGGAGGACAGCGCTACAAAACCGGATATCCTTGATTACTTCGCATTTCAGCCTTTGGTAGAACATCCTGAAGGTGTCAACTCTTACGGGGCGGAGATTGATAACGAGATCCTCTCATGTATCCACTGCGGTTACTGCCGCGTGGGCTGTCCCACGTTCAGCGTTACGCATAGGGAATCAAGAAACGCGAGAGGCAGAAATGCACTGGCCTTTTATCTTATGAACGGATCTGAAGCACCATCCAGAGAGATGGCGGAGGCCTTTTACAGCTGCACTGCCTGTCAGTCCTGCACCTATTTCTGTCCCGCAATGATAAAGGTCGATGATATCGTTGAAGGGGTCCGTAAAAAACTTTACAGGGCTGGACTTGCCTCAGCTCCGCTCATAGGTTTAAAGAAGAATATCTTTACGACACAGAACATCTATGGAAGCCCAAGGGAGGAGAGGATTGAGATCTATCCCCAGGCCCTTGAGGAAAAGATTCAAAAGGGGCTTATTAAACAAAGGGCCGAAACGCTTCTCTTCATGGGGTGCGTTCCGAGCTATTCGGACATGGAAATGGTACCTAGCCTGATTAAACCGCTGGATGCCGCCGGCGTGGACTACACACTGCTCGGTATTGAAGAAGGTTGCTGCGGATTTCCCCTTTACCTCATGGGAGCCGATGATTTTGAGTCTTACGCCGAAAAGATGATTAGAAAGATCAGGGCCGTTGGCGCGAAAGAACTGGTTACCCCCTGTGCCGGCTGCTATAAGACCTTTAAAAAACTATACCCTGGGATCGGGGACCTGGGATTGGAGGTATATCATTCAGTGCATTATCTCGACAGGCTCATCAAGGAAGGCAGGATAAAACTCAAAGCAGGCACTTCAAAAAAGGTGACATATCATGATCCTTGTGACCTTGGCAGGTCATTCAAGATATTTGAGGAACCAAGGGATATACTGAAAAAGATCCCCGGATTGGAACTGGTGGAGATGGAGAGAAACAGGCTGCTCGCACGCTGCTGCGGGGGAGGCGGACTGGTGATGGCAAACGATTACAACATGGCGAGAGACATGGCAGCGGAAAGGGTGAGAGACGCCATTGCCGTGGAAGCGGAGATAATTGTCACGGGATGTGCAGCCTGCAAGGATAACCTCACCAAGGGATACAGGTCCATGCCCAAAGAGGAAAGAGGTGTGCTAAGGGTAATGGATATAACCGAGATAGTCGCGGATGCTATTATTGAATAATCGCTAATAAGCTTCTATCTCAATAACAGATTAGTATAAGCCAGGCAGGGGATCTCTTTTTTTACAGAGGTGAAATGCTTTAAAAATATTGAATATCGATTTCAGAATATCGAATATTGAAAGAGTCTAAACTTCACGATTCGAAATTCCCTGTTCAATATTCGATATTCCTGGGGCCGCTAATTTATCCTCACCCTCCAGCCATAGGGGTCTTCCTTATCACCGTATTGGATGGCCATGATCTCATTATATAGTTTCTGTCCGGCCACCACGTGGTCTTCTCCCTTATAGGTAATCTGGCCAACTGGAGATATTACAGCTGCCGTGCCGGTCCCGAATGCCTCTGAGAGTCTCCCGTCCTTCGCTGCTTCTATCACCTCATCTATGGTAAGTGACCGCTCCGATATCTTCAGACCCCAGTCCTTAACCAGATGGATGACCGAATCTCTTGTTATCCCAGGAAGGATACTGCCCGTCAAAGGGGCGGTAATGACCTCGTTTTCAATAACGAAGAAAATGTTCATTGTGCCCACTTCCTCGATATATCTGCGCTGGGCCGCGTCCAGCCAGAGGACCTGTGTGAAGCCTTTCTCTTTTGCCTTTTCCGCGGCCAGGATGCTGGCGGCATAATTTCCTGCAACCTTGGCCTCACCCGTACCTCCTACGGCAGCCCTGACATATTTATCCTCCACATATATCTTTACAGGATTCAATCCTTCCTTATAATACGCCCCGACAGGGCATAGGATAATAAAGAACAGATATTTTCTGGCCGGACGGACACCGAGGTGAGGCTCCGTGGCCAGCATAGCGGGCCTTACGTACAGAGATGTGCCCCGACTTTTGGGTATCCAGCCTTTTTCCAATAGAATAAGGCTCGTCATGCCCCTCAAGAAAAGAACGGGGTCAATCTTGGGCATGCAAACCCTTGAGGCGGACATGTTGAATCTCCTGATATTATCTTCCGGCCGGAAAAGATATATGCCGTTTCCCTTACCATAATATGCCTTGAGTCCTTCGAAGATCTCCTGGCCATAGTGGATGCCCATCGCCGCTGGATCGATGTTAAAATTACCATATGGCACTATCCTGGGATCGAACCACCCTCTACCCTCCTCATAGTCCATCAGAAACATATGATCAGTAAAGATATCCCCAAAATTAAGATTGGCATCATCGGCCGGTTTATCTTTCAATCTATTACGTTTAACCTTGATGACCTTTATATCCATTAATAATCTCCTTAGTCATACCGATTGGAACTCCTTATATGATTACCATTTCAGGATATAAGACAGGTAGTTTTTTATCACACGTCCAGGATAAAGACAATACACTTTTTTGGAAATATTTTTGATCTTACAATTAATGTATACGATAATTAATTAAAGAATTCTGGCTCCTGACACGCTTGACCTGGCGAAAGACAAATAACAAGGGAAAAGGATAATTCCCGCGGATTAAACTGGTAACCAGCGTTCGTTTTTTCATTATTAATGCTTATATTGTGTCTATAGAAGAATGAGGTCGTCAGGAAGACTTTTTATAAAGAGGGTGATATGATGAAATCATATATTCATATATTTAACACGCTTATATTATCATTGATCCTGTCCTCTTGCGCAATGGTCCCGATAACATTGCCGGAAAAATAATCCCTGGATGATCAGTTGGAAAAGGTGACTGATATCTATAGCTATAGGGTGATGGAATGGTACGAGGTGGATCAACAGTCATTGATATTAAAGATCGGTTTCGACGAATACTACCTGCTTGTCTTGAAGATACCATCCTATAAATTGCTGTTTATGCACCGCATCGGTATCACCGGTTCGACATCCATGATCATGGCCGGATTTGACAGAGTAAAATTATACTACCCCTCAAGTTTCAGCAACTCCTATACAATCGAGCGGATATACAGGATAAAGGGCAGTGAATAGATGCATTCAATCAAAAAGCAGCTTACGCCTGATTCGGATAAGAAAGACGTTGTTGTGAGACGGAAAGATAATGGCACATGACAATTCAAATGGTCTGGGGATCGAGGGGTAAAGGATTCAAACCTACTCAAACCCTCTGCCTACGATGTAAATATAGCTTCCACAAAGGCCTTGGCATCAAATGGCCTTAGATCGTCAATCTTTTCACCTATACCGATATACTTCACGGGTATTCCAATCTGCCGGGATATCCCCACCACGATCCCTCCCTTGGCCGTCCCATCCAGCTTTGTCAGGATAATCCCTGTCACACCCAGGTTCTTGTGGAACATCTCCGCCTGTGATATGGCATTCTGACCGGTTGTAGCGTCAAGCACCAGCCACACCTGATGGGGCGCACCTGGAAGCCTGCGTGCTGCGACGCGATGGATCTTCTCGAGTTCATCCATGAGGTTTACCTTGGTATGAAGACGGCCTGCCGTGTCGATAAGGACAATATCAATCCCCCTTGCCACGGCGGCATTGATGCCGTCAAAAACAACCGCTGACGGATCGGCGCCATGTCCCTGCTTAACAACTTCAGCACCAATCCTTTCCCCCCAGATGACCAGCTGATCAATCGCCGCTGCCCTGAATGTGTCGGCCGCGACAAGCATCACCCTCTTGCCTTGTTCCCTGTAAAGATTCGCCGCCTTGGCAATACTGGTTGTCTTGCCAACACCGTTCACACCTATAACCATGATCACCAAGGGATGTCCCTTAGGAGGAACAGTATGCAAGGGCTCAGGGACATCAAGGAAACGAATAATATTCTGTTTCAGGGCCTCTTTAAGTACTTCGGGATTATCCAGTTCCTTCCTAGTCACACCGGTTCTCACAATATCTATTAATTCCTGACTGGCGATTACCCCCAGGTCGGATGTAAAAAGTATCTCCTCTATCTCTTCCAGAAGGTCCTCGTCTATCTTCCTCTTCCCCAGTATCAGGCTGTCCAGCCTTTCCGTGAGACCGGCCCTTGTCTTTGAAAGGCCGTCTCTAAGCCTGTTAAAAAGACCCCTCTCTTTTTCCTTATTGTCCTTTTTCCCAAACATCTCTATTCCCATACTGCAATCCATTAATTCAAAGAAGTCTTTCTAATAGAATCTTTAATACATTAATGCAAGATATATCGCGTTATGAATTTTAGATAGAGCGGTTCTGTCTCATATTCGAGACTGATGGGATAAGGGGGGGCAATATTTTTATGGTAAAAATTATGAGGGTGAGTTTATAATAGATAGTTGAAGATGCGATAGAATTTCGTTTGACATACGAGAAAAATTTTTTTAAACTCCATCCCCCAAAAGAGAATATTTATAAATCCATGTCCGTTTCGATGATGCGGAGGATTGACGCTATCGGCGCTGTGTTTGTCGCCGTATCTTAAACCAATGACAATCAGAGGAGTCCGGGAATGACGCCAAAAATAATGTTTTTTACAAAGGGTGTTGGTATACATAAAGATAAGCTATCGTCATTTGAAGTTGCCCTGGGAAATGCTGGTATCGCGAAATGCAACCTTGTCTATGTATCGAGCATATTCCCCCCTAAATGCAAAATCATTTCCAGGTCTGAGGGCGAGAAGCTTCTTAAACCCGGTCAGATTACATATTGTGTTATGGCTCGTAATGAGACAAACGAGCCTAACCGCCTTATTTCCGCGGCGATTGGTTTTGCAATGCCCAAGGATTTTACCACCTACGGCTATCTCTCCGAACATCATGCCTTTGGCGAAAAGGCTATTGTCTCCGGAGAATACGCGGAAGACCTGGCGGCCACTATGCTTGCAACGACGCTGGGCATCCCTTTTGATCCGGATCAGGCATGGGATGAACGCAAGCAGGTTTATAGGGCAAGCGGCCATATCTTCAGAACACAACATATCTGTCAGTCGGCAAAGGGGAACAAGAACGGCCTCTGGACCACGGTATTGGCATCAGCTATTTTTTTGATGAAATGATATGCCGGGACACACTCTCAGTTTCTGCGGATCATCATACAGTAGCGATTATGCGCGAGCCTCCATCGTTATACTGCCTGTTCCTTTCGACAAGACCAGCACATGGATTAAAGGTGCAGATAAAGGCCCTCAAAAAATCATCGAGGCATCCCAGCATCTTGAGTTTTACAATATAGAGACCGACAGTGAGGTCTTTAAAAAAGGGATATTTACAGCCAAAGCGATCCGTGCAGCCACCTCCGCTGAAATGATAAAAAAGACCGATTCGGCAGTTTCGGACCATCTGAGACACAATAAATTTGTGGTGGTGCTTGGCGGCGAACACTCTGTCTCCATCGGCGCGATTAAATCCTATGCCGGGCACTGCAAAGACCTGAGCATACTTCACCTTGATGCCCATACCGACAGACGAGACACATATAAGGGAAGCCGCTATAATCATGCATGTGTCATTGCCCGTGCCAGTGAATATACCCAAAACATCGTCTCTGTGGGAATACGCAGCATGGATCCGTCGGAGCGCCGAAACGCTGACAACAAAAGGATCTTTCTTGCCCATTCGATACACGATTCAGAGAAGTGGATGGACAATGCTGTGAACCTACTTACAGACAACGTCTATATCACCATAGATCTGGATGTCTTTGATCCGGCTATCATGCCCTCCACAGGGACCCCCGAACCGGGCGGTCTAGGTTGGTATCAGGTCTTAAGACTGCTCCGTTCCGCCGCAGAGTCAAAAAGGATTGTCGGTTTTGATGTCGTGGAGCTTTGTCCCTCTGATTCAAGGGCGCCTGATTTCCTTGCTGCCAAACTTGTATATACCTTGTTGAGTTATATCTATGCCTTTAAGCCAAGCCGTTTTAAATCGCGGCATAACAAGTGTACAAGATAAAGAACTTAATTTTCTTGTAATATTCAAAAATGTATACAGAAGAATATAATGCAATATTAAACAGGTAAATGTTGAATATCCAATATCGAATTAAGAATTTCGAAGTGGAAAATTGATATTGAATATTCCTTGTTCAATATTCAACATTCGTATGTAATTACGCCTGAGGACTTTACTGCACTGTTCCAACTCAATTTTTTCGGGAAGAATGCCAATGGATAATATTAAGAGCAATAGAAGGATAATGATAATAGGGGCAGGAGGCGTTGCCACCGTGGCGGCCCACAAGTGTGCACAGGTTGCGGAGGTCTTTCGGGAGATTATGGTTGCCAGCAGGACCCTTTCCAAGTGCGAGGCCATCAAAAATGACATTAAGGCTAGATACGGACGAAACATCGAGACGGCTCAGGTTGATGCCGATAATGTGCCTGAACTTGCCGCCCTTATAAATAAATTCCAGCCAGATATTGTTCTCAATCTCGCCCTTCCTTATCAGGATCTCCACATCATGGATGCATGTCTCATGACAGGAGTCCATTATGTTGATACAGCCAATTACGAGGCCCCTGACAAAGTCTATTTTGAATACAGCTGGCAATGGGCCTATCAGGAGGGATTCAAAGAAAAAGGTATCATGGCGCTTCTCGGTTCAGGTTTTGATCCTGGTGTAACAAACGTCTTTACAGCTTATGCTGCGAAACATCTCTTTGATGAAATTCATTACCTTGACATACTGGACTGCAATGCCGGTTTACACGGCCACGCCTTTGCAACGAACTTCAATCCCGAGACCAATATTCGGGAGGTAACCCAGGTTGTAAGGCACTGGAAGGAAGGGCACTGGATCGAGACACCGGCTATTATAGATGAAGGAAGCGTCCATTTCAGTTTTAATTATCCCGTTGCAGGCGTAAGGGAGAGTTATCTCCTGTATCACGAGGAATTGGAGTCCCTTGTACTGAATATCAAAGGGTTAAAAAGGGCCAGGTTTTGGATGACCTTCTCCGATAATTATCTTACACATCTCAGGGTCCTTCACAATGTGGGCATGACGCGAATTGACGAGATCGATTACGAAGGATGCAAGGTCGTTCCAATAAGATTACTAAAGACCCTGCTTCCAGAACCGGCCTCTCTGGGAAAAGTATACATAGGTAAGGCCGTTATCGGCAATATAATAACCGGTATTAAAGATGACAAGACTATCACCAAGTACATCTATAATGTCTGTGACCACCAGGAGGCGTTCAAGGAGACAGGAACACAGGCAATAGCATATACTGCAGGAGTTCCCGCCATGATAGGGGCTATGATGATCCTGACCGGAGTCTGGCAGGGTGCGGGTGTATACAACATAGAGCAGCTTGATCCAGACAGGTTTATGGAGGCATTGAATAGATATGGTCTCCCCTGGCAGGTCGTTGAACACGAGCCGCTGCCTTAGTTGCCAGGTTAAAATATACTCCATTTTTAGAGGAGACCCGGGGTTAGGCGATCTGATAGTCCAACCTTGAGGCGGGCAGGCTGTCCATCTATGAAAATAACAGGGCAGAAATATCTCCCCCTCTGTAGCGGGCATCGGCTAGACTAACCCCTTTGGAGGGGCCGTAGGGGGAGGTTAATAGGCTTAATTGACTTATGAAGTTTAAAGGCACCCAATGGCCGCCGATAATATCAAAAAAACAATCCGAACGATCTTGGCTAAGAACCCGGACTCTGTAGAGGCATATCATGCCTTGTCGGATGATGAACGAAAACAGGTCATCAAGAAACTGGAAGCTTCCGGATGCAGGATCCTGACAAATTTACTAAAGGCGGCAAAGAAAAAGGCTTTCTCAGCTGCCGCCAAAAGGTTCATCAAAATCGCCCAAACTCCTATACGAACCCCCGTTTACCTTGTCGACGAAACCCTTATAAAAGAGAACATGCGCATCCTGAGATACATAAAAGACCGCACGGGTTGCAGGGTGCTTCACGCCTTAAAAGCGTATGCGTCATTTGCCACATTTCCCATGATGGCTGGATATCTTGACGGCGTCTGCGCCAGCGGTGTTCATGAGGCGAGATTGGGCCGGGAAGAATTTAAAAAAGAGGTGCATACCTTCGGAGCAGCCTACAAGGATTCGGAAATCCGGTCCATACTGAAATATTCAGATGCTATCATCTTCAATTCCTTTTATCAGCTTGAAAAATACGGTGCTATGGCGCAGAGAAAAGGCTTGCGGATTGGCCTGAGAGTTAATCCAGGATATGCTGAGGTTGCGACCGAGATGTACAACCCCTGCGCCCCCCTCTCAAGGCTTGGGATAGTCCACGAGATATTCAGGGAAGAATTCCCGAAGCATAAAAACAAGATAGACGGATTCCATTTCCATGCCATGTGTGAGCAAAATTCGGATGTTCTTGAAAGGATCCTCAAATCCTTTGAAAGACTTTACGGACCGCATATCAGGGGACTTAAATGGGTCAATTTCGGCGGTGGTCACCATATAACCCGCGATGATTACAATATTGAACGGCTTATCAGGCTTATTAATAACTTCAAAAAAAAGTACAGTGTCGAGGTTTATCTCGAACCGGGCGAAGCGAGCGTTTTAAACGCCGGTGTTTTAATCTCAAGCGTACTTGATATTGTACGGAATGAGGCGCAGATTGCCATCATGGATGCAGCGGCAGAAACCCATATGCCCGACGTGCTTCTTATGCCCTACAGACCGCACATTATGAATTCGGGTCAGCCGGGCGATAAAGGTTACACATACAGGATTGCGGGTCCAAGCTGCGTTGCCGGAGACATCATGGGCGACTTTTCTTTTGTTCGACCCCTCAGGCGTGGAGATAAGCTTGTCTTCATCGACATGGCCCTATACAGTATCGTTAAGAGCACTACATTCAACGGTATTAATCTACCTGATATTATGCTGGTGAGGGAGGGGGGAAAGCTGCGCTTAGTAAAGACGTTCGGTTACAGAGATTACAGAAACAGACAATCATGATCAATCGATATGTTTAAAATACATCATTCCCGGTCCAGCAGAGGCGAACCGATTATCCATAGAAGATATCCTTTGACCAGGAGGATTTTTTTATTTGCGATATCACTACTTGGATATCAGTCCGCCTCTGCTGAACCGGGGTTATGATCCATAACAAGCCAAGGCTCTAATTCAGATTTTATCCATTCAGATTCACCGAAACCATCTTTGAGATCCCGGCATTCTCCATAGTAACTCCGAACAGACTATCCACTATCTCCATGGATCTCCTGTTGTGTGTTACTATAAGGATCTGAGAGTATTTTTTAATCTCCTTCAAAAGATTGTTAAAACGATCTATATTGGCCTCATCCAGCGGGGCATCAACCTCGTCAAGGAGGCAGAATGGGCTTGGTTTTATGAGGTATATGGCAAACAACAGGGCCATTGCCACAAGCGCCTTTTCCCCTCCTGACAGCAGCCCCATATGACTCAACTTCTTCCCCGGCGGCTGAACCTCTACCAGCACCCCGCTCTCCAGGGGATTATTTTCATCCGTCAGCTTTAATCCTGCCGTACCTCCGTTAAACAGGATAGGAAAGACCTGCTTTATCTTTTTATCCGTTTCTTCAAATGTACTCATGAATCTTTCCAGGCATGTCTTATTGATCTTTCTTATGGCCTGCATTATGGAATCAATGGAATTAAGGAGGTCCTGCCTCTGACCCTGAATAAAATCATATCTCTCTTTGAGCGCCTCATGTTCTTGGATGGCCGTCAGGTTTACATCCCCGAGTCTCTCTCTCAGTCTTTTCTGATGCTCAAGCCTTTCCCTGGTTTCGCTGGCGGAAAAACCCTCCACAAGGTAGTCTTTATAGACCTGGACCAGATCCAGGTTAAATCTCTCTTTCACAATTTGCACCAGATTGTCCATCTTGAACTTGATCTCCGATTGTTCCATCCTTGCCCGGTTGATCTTCTCTTTAAGGAGATCAATCTCCTCGCGCAACGCCGCTCCGTTTTTCTCCTCTTCTCGTATCTCGGCATGGAAGTTGTTCCGAGCCTGCTGTGCCAGATTCATTTCTTCTTCGGCCTGATGCAGGGTGTCATAGAATCCTTTTATCTCTTCCCGCAGGCCCTCCTCCCTTTTAATATACTCGCTATGACTTTCATGGACAGCGATAATATCCTGCGCTATCTTTTCCAGCCTGTTCCTAGACTCCTCAGAGAAATTATCGATCCTCTCAATCTCGCGGGTGATTCCTTTCTTCTCCTCTATAGAGAGGTTATATTCCATCTTAAGCCTTTCCAGTTCATTTCGCGTTTCATCAAATTCCTGTTCACTTTCCTTCAGCTCGAGCCTTTTCCGAAGCAGGTATTCCTCCTCCTTCCGCTTTTTTTCCATACACAACCTGAGCTCCGATTCGATCTTGTTTAATTCATCGCTATGTCTGGCCTGAGCCTTGCTATTGTCTTCAAGCTCTTTTGAAATCCTCTCTGATAATCTCTCATTCTGATCAAGTTCATGGCTGAGTCGGAAGATCACCTTATCAAGATCATTCAATTTATCCTGACAGTCCGCCCTCTCTTCGCCCAGAAGGTTGAGAGAGTTCTTTTTCTCCTCTATCTCGCCATATATCTTTTCCAACCTGGTCTTAGATCCTTCGACATCCTTACTGGATCCGGCTACCTTCTCCTCCAGGTCCTTGATCTCTCTCTTCCTGGTAAGGGGTCCGCTGGGGCCGTTTGCGAGCCTTCCGCCGCTTATAATACCGTTTTTATCAATCAAATCCCCATCCGGTGTAACCAGGGTGCTGTCCCTGCCATTACTTCTCCACGAAGATATAGCCTCATCCAGATCTCCGGCAAGGGCCGCATCGCCCAAAAGGGTATCTATTATCGGCTTATATGATTCCGATACAGTAATCAGTTCACGCAACAGAGGGAATCCATTACTATTGCCGTTGTTCTCCTTTGGTTTCAGGCCGTTTAACGATACGAAACTACTCCGTCCCCTGGCCTTGGACTTCAGATAGTCGACCGCCTCTTTGCCGTCCTCCTGGTCCCGGACAATAATATACTGAAGCTTGTCTGCCAAGACCGCCTCTGCCGCCTGTTCGTATCTGGGTTCCACCTGGAGGACATCAGCCACCAGACCCAGTATGTGTCCCTCATTTTTGGGTTTAAGATCCTTGGCCTTCATTATGGTGCGCACACCGATCTGATACCCTTCAAAATTTTCATTAAGAGATATAAGGCTTGACAGCCTAGTCCTATGCATATTAAGTTCAGATTCCTTTGATTTGAGCTCTCCCTCAAGACTCTTGCCAATCCTTTCAAGTTCTTCGCAATCTCTCTTCTTCTCCAGAATCTCCCCTTCTATATCTTTTAGTTTCAAGGCCAGAGCCTGGCGGAGTTCGTTCTTCTTTTGCGATAGTTCAAGAAGATTATCGATCTTCAGCCTTACGTCGCTCTTTTCCTTTTCAAGCCTTTCCCTGTTGTCGGTAATCTCTTCGATCCTCTTGTTTAGATGGCTGGACTCCTGGTTAAGCCCGGCCTCCCTGGCAGCATCCGAGCCAATCTTTGCGCTTATCCTCTCATATTCCTCTCTTATCTCGTTTGATAATTCCTTCCTGCCTTTCATCCTCTTTTCTACAATGGAAATCTCATCTTCCCTCGCCACGGAGTCCTGCTTCAGCTTTTCCACCTTCTCAACCAGACCCGTCCTCTCTTTCTCCAGCGTCAAAAGTTGGTTGCTTATATCCGCCTTTTCATTGTTAAGACGGTTTTCAAGCTCAACCTGCATCCTTTTTTCACCTGCTATACTCTCCAGGGCGGACTCTTTCTTATTGAACTCATCTTTAATGTCCAGGTAATTATTTCTCAGGGACGCAATCTCTCTGTCCTTCTCCTCCAGTTCCATGTTCATGGTCTCGATCTTGGCCTGAATGCTGGAAAAATCCGTCGTAAGTGCTATTTCCTGCTGGACCAGATCATCAGTGGATTTTATCCTGTTCCCTGATTCATCTTTCAAGTCGTGATAGGCGTTCGAGTTCAACATTAATTCCAGCCTCTGGATCTCAAGCCCGATGGCTTTAAAGCGTCTTGCCTTTGCGGCCTGACGCTTGAGGGACCTCATCTGGCCTTCCACCTCAACAAGGATGTCTTCCACACGCTGAAGGTTTCTATTTGTAAGCTCCATCTTCCTGCGAGATTCGGCCTCCTTTTTTTTGAATCTGGTAATGCCAGCGGCCTCTTCCAGCATCATTCGTGTCTCCTCAGGCTTCTGCTCAACGATCGAACCTATCATCCCCTGGCCTATTATGGAATAGGCCTTGTTACCGAGCCCTGTATCCATGAAGATATCCTGGATGTCTTTAAGCCTGCAAGGCACATTGTTCAAAAGATATTCACTCTCTCCGGAGCGATATAGGCGTCTAGTCACGGAGATCTCACTTTCATTGGAAAATTCAGAGGGAAAGGAGCCGTCGCCATTCTCAAGGACAATAGAAACTTCCGCCATGCCAAGGGGTTTGAATTCACCGGCCCCGTTAAATATAATATCTTCCATATGTCGCCCCCTTAACTGCTTGGCGCTCTGCTCGCCCATTGCCCAACGTATAGCGTCGACTATATTGCTCTTGCCGCATCCATTGGGGCCGACTACTGCGCTTATCCCAAATGGAAAAAGGATTTCGATCCTATCCATAAAGGATTTAAACCCAGTAATGGAGACTTTTTTAATCTTCATAAATATCCTCCCAGTTTATGACCAGCCAGGTATTACGCACGTGTGCTATTATTTCTATCATTTTAAGCTCATATTGTAAAGGAAAAAATACAATATGCTGTATATATTATGGTAACAAAATCAATCTGTGGTATATTTTTTTGGAAAAAAAAAGAAAATCCTTGACATTTTACTGTCTAACTATCTAAAATATATTAAATATTCATGAATTTATTGGGAAAAGATTGAAATTACGACAGATAATAAACAGTGTCCCCCTGCCTATGACCATATCTATCCTGGCTGGGATCTTTATGCTATGCCCCTCAAGCATCACCCAGGGGCAGGAAGAGGAAGAGACCTATTCCATCTCGCTTGAGAAGACAGCCGGTGCAGATAGAGAGATATATGAGGTGGATGGGAAAAAGGTCATTACCGAGTCGTATAGTGTTGTAAAGGGAGACCATGTCTGGAACATCTTGAGGCAAAGAGGCCTGCTAAACAAGAATCTAAAGGAGACCCTCTCGGTCTTAAAAAAGTTAAACAGTTCATTAACCAACCTTGATCTGATCTATCCTGAAGATAACATCATCATACCTCTTGTAATCTCACCTGTTGATGGAGGAGGCTTTCCAGGAGAGGGGGAAGAGGCTACTGTGGCCTCGCTCGAGGAAATTAAGGGTATTGAAAATTATATTGTGAGACCCGGTGATAGTCTTATAAAGGTCGTCCAGAACCTCTATGACATCCCTGAAAAAGAGCTTTATAACGAATATCTGAATCAGTTGAAGAGGATTAATCCATCCATCAAGGATATCGACACTATCTTTCCAGGTCAAAAAATACGGATTCCTATCTACTCTCCTCAGATAGTCAGGCTTCCGATTAAGCCCTCCATGCCCACGGAAAAGGCCAAAAAAGACAGGGATGAACTGAAACTAATGGGTCGCCAGCTGGGGGAGATATTCTCACTCATAGGCGAGGAATGGTTACAGGCCGGGGAACATGTGATCCCATTAAAAAGCGGCGGACAGATAAACCTGAATATGGTTTCATATCCTATTATCAGCCTCAGGAGCGGCAAGAGGATTATCTTGGACCTATATAATGACCTGCCTGAAGATCTGGCCGGGCTCATAACATCAAGCTGGTATAATTACGGCATTGTCCATCTGCGTGACGATGAGGATCTCAAGGATGCCATGGAGAGGATCATAATCCTTTGCGATTATAGAAAGATACAGGGGATAAATGAGCCCCTTATATTAGCCGGAGACATCCCCTTACGAATAACCGCCGACTGGATCATCCAGTTAACCACGGAACAATCGGCCGAAGAGCAAAATATTGTCATAGTAAATCTCTGTGAAAACGAGGGCTCCGTGACACCCGCTACTATCAGGAGATATTTAGAGCGACTTGGAGTAAAGACAGTGGATTATCCACCCTCTCGGGAGGGCATGGAGGAAACGGCGGAAGCGCCGGAGATACTGGAGACAGGTAATGAGAGGTCTTCCATTATGGAAAGTCTCCTTAGCCTTTTTGGCTTGACCTTTTCAAGCGATACGGAGATACCGATCTACGGGAAGCAGCAGGCGGATTTTAATTTCATTGTTAAGGCTGATTACTTACTTAAGATCAACGGCAAGGATGCTGTTATTGACATGAACGGATTAGGGCCGGATATCATTGCCCTTCTTAATGAGCATCAATATAAGGTGCTGTCGCTTGCCGATGAGTCACCCTCCGCTATCGTCACCAAGACACTTGATTTTCTGGGTATCAAATCTGATCCGGGGCCCCACCCCTTCCTGGCTGCCGACAGGGCTGAATCAAAAAATATCAGGCTCATGATCCCGGGAACCATTTTTAAGGATGATAAAGGCCAAAGCATATTTGCGACACATCTCACCCTCTATCCGGAGATAGTCAGCTTTTTATCCCAAAAGGGCTACAGGATCCTGCGCCTGCCCCAATCCTGATATGTGCATTTCCATGCTGATTCGGTCATCTATTTGACTGCTGACGGACTACCTCGGAAAGTATAACCCCGGCGGCGACTGAAACATTTAGGGCGTTCAACCTGCCTGCGGCAGGTATGCCTACTATCTGATGACATTTGTTCCTGACAGATGGGCTCAACCCCCTGTCCTCGCTTCCAAGTACAAGGACAAGGTCTCTCCTCCAGTCAAAATTGTAGATCGATTCCGTGCTTTCTCCTGCCGCGCCTATTATCCAGAACCCTCTCTTATTCAATGTATCCAGTGCCCTGACCAGGTTTACCACCCTTGCAATGGGGAGGTGGACATAGGCGCCGGCGGATCTCTTCATTACATTGCGGGTTATCTTAGCGGAACGGTCTTTAGGAAGAATAAGGCCGCGCGCCCCGAAAAAGACAGCGGTGCGGATAATTGCCCCAAGATTCCCTTCATCCGTAATGTGGTCCGCAGCTATCAAGATGGCATAGCCAGTGGCATCTAGAGACGCGTCTATAATCCCGTCCAGTTCGAGATATGAATATTCCATGGCGATGGCGACAACCCCCTGATGGGCCGTCCCCGGCATGATATCATCCAGGATAAATGCCCTTTTATAAAATACAGGAATGCCCTTTATTTCCGCCATATCAATGATTTCCCTAATTCTGGCGGAATCTTTGCGTTCGCTCATCCATAACTCCGCGATCCGGACACGGTTGTCAAGGAGTGCTTCCCTGACACCGTGCAGACCTGGTATCATATAGACCGTCTCTTCCCGGGATTTTAACATATTCAATCTTTACTTTTTTCTATCACTTATTAATATTGAATTTTGAACAGGGAATTTTGAATTATGAAGTCTAAAACACTTCAATATTCGATATTCTCTTTTAAGAGTCCATGCCATCCAGGGCGCGATGAATCGCGTCCACAAAACACATTATTGTCTTGAACATAAATCGCTGAATTTAAAACCGGAATATCTCTTTTACCCTTGGCAGGATTCTGGATATGCGGCAACTATCGGCACGAATAATGGTTATAGCCTTTTCCACGGCCTCTTCAAGATCATCATTGATAATAAGATAATCATAGATACTGCATTTGCGTATCTCATCTAGTGCCTGTTTGAGCCTCCTATCTATTATATTATCGTCATCTGTCGCCCTCTCCCTGAGCCTTTTTTCCAGTATCTCAAGTGATGGCGGGAGGATATAGATCAAGACGCTATCCTTAAAATGAGCTTTTATATTGCTCGCACCCTGGTAATCCAGGTCAAGTAACACATCTATCCCATCTTCTATCTGGCCCAGCAGACCTGAGATAGACGTCCCATAAAAATCACCATACACGGTTGCCCATTCCACAAAAGATCCGTTCTCTATCATCCTGGAGAATGTATCTCTGTCTACAAAATGATAATCAACCCCGTCAACCTCGACTCCCCTGGGCGCTCGACTGGTATGTGAAACGGAATACCCCAGGCCATTTAGCCTTTGCCTCAATCTGTGGACAAGTGTTGATTTTCCAGCTCCGGACGGACCGGAAAAGACATATATCTGGCCCTTGTTCATTTCCCCTCTTCTATCTCTTCCTTGCTCAAAATCATGTCAGGGCTGAATCTGAGCGCGATTGTCTCCGATTGTATGGCCGACAGGATGACGTGGTTGCTGTCGGTAATGATGACGGATCTTGTTTTCCTACCCTGCGTGGCATCAATTAACCTCCTGTCTTCTCGAGCCTCATCACGCAGTCGCTTAATAGGAGCGGCATTGGGAGAGATAATCGCGACAATCCTCCTTGAAACCACCGAATTGCCGAAACCGACATTGAGAAGCTTGTGAGTCATTTATAACTCCTTTCATTCAATATTTTGAATCTGCTCTCTTATTTTTTCCAGCTCTGCCTTAACCTCAACCGCATTAGTTGATATAGACGCGTTTGAGGCCTTGCTGCTTATTGTGTTTATTTCCCTGTTAAGTTCCTGTATTAAAAAATCAAGCCTCCTTCCGACAGCCTCTCGCATGGACATATAATTATAAAATTGGGCCAGATGACTCCTCGCACGAACAATCTCCTCGGTTATGTCACATCTATTCGCGAATATGGCCACCTCCTGTTCAAGACGCCCTTCATCCAGTTCGATGCCATCAGATATCATCCCAATCCTGCTTCTCAGCTTCTCCCTATACTCTTCCACCACAAGAGGTGATTTCTCTTCAATATAGTCAAGACGCTCCTTAATAATAGCCAGCCTCTTGGAAATATCCTCTTCTATAGCCCGCCCTTCTTGATTTCTCATGGAATCCAGCGAATCAAGGGCCTGCTCCAGGACCTCCTGGACTGCCGCCCTCGATTCATCCACATCAATCTCTCTGGCCTTCATAAAGAAGATATCCTTAATCTGCAACAGATCATCCGGGCCGACCTTTTTATCCAGCCCGAATTCATCGCCTAACTGCTTGAACATATCGAGATATGACCTTATCAGTGGACGGTTAAGTTCGAAGTCGTAATTCGTCTCCTTGTTTTTTTTATCCACCTGGATGGATAGTTCTATCCTCCCGCGCCCTACCCTGGAGGATATACGGGCCCTTATGAAATCCTCCAATCCCTGAAGCGACGCCGGCAAATGGAGTATAATATCTCTGTACCGGTTGTTTAATGATTTTACATCCGCCGAAAACACGGTGCCGTTCCATTCATACTCACCCTGCCCGTAGGCGGTCATGCTCTTTATCACGATCTTGACACTTCCTCTCTACTTATCTTTCAGCTGGATTCGGTCATACCGGGTTCAATCCCTCTCAGTTGCCTCTTATACCTCTCCCGTTCATCATTAAAATACGCGATGGTTACCGGATCAGAATAGTCCATATAGGTCCACTCAAGGGGCCTGAAGCTTCCCTTGTTAAAGATTAGGGTCAGGTCCGCGTAGATGCCCCTCGACATGTAGACCCTGTGGGTGTAGTTCTTTCCGGTCGCTAAGATAAGGCGTTCAAGGGATATATAACCGGGATCAATATTTATAAGGCGATTTCCGTCCCGGAGGTATTCGCTCTCCATCTCCACAGACTTCAATTTGATATCAACGATCTCCTCAGGTCTTATCAATCTTATAAAGGAAACAAAACGTCGGTGCAGAGGCCACCCCATCTCTTTCTCATAATACCTGGTGCGATCAAAAAGTAGCCACGGGCTTATTCTATCCGTCTGACCGAAGATCTCTACCAGTCTGTCTATCAGTACATCAATCAGCGGTTTGTCGGATGAAAACAGGCTGAAGAAGAGTTTCACATCATCTGCTTCATGCGGGACGCTCATTCAACAAACCCTGATTTCTGGATTATCTTCATAGCAATCTGCGGTTTCTATTTAATATCGACTATAGGTTCCTTTCCGGGGGTGTCTCTTTTCAAAGGTGAAATAGTTCAATGCCCGATATTTTGAACAAATCGCAGCAAAGCCGGCGAAGGTCATGTGGAGCCCCACGGGTAAACCTGTGGCCCCATTAAAAATCCGTCTTCGCCTCCAGCTATGACGAGGTTATCCGCCTAAATAGTGGGCGACATCGCGCCGTAGCAAGCGATCAATTACGCATTCAACCACGAGCAAGCTCGTGGTCTTCTGCGAAGGCGGATAAATAGGGCTCCCTCGGACAATCGAAACCTTTCCAATTGTCATTATTCCTTGTGCCTCGAGCCTATCTTCACATGAAATTATTCTGGTAAAATTATAATCGGATATTTGACATTATATTACTGATATTATTTATGCTGATCAATCGCCGTTTAATGGATGGAAACGATCCCAGCGCCTGTTGATAACATCCTTCAATTCTTTAGCGGTCACCACTGAGGTCCCCACCTCTCCAACTACAATACCGGCCGCGAAGTTGGAAATAACCGCGGCGGATCTCCGGTCCATACCTGATGCCAGGCCGAGACACAAGGTGCCTATAACCGTATCGCCCGCCCCTGAGACATCAAAGACCTTCCTGGCAATAGTGGAGATATGATACGGATCTTCACCTTTCTCAAAGAGGGTCATGCCGTCCTTACCCTGAGTAATTAGGACACACTTGCAATTGAGCTCATCAAGCATCTTTCTGCCCGCCTTGTCAAGCGTCTCTTCATCAACTATCTCGAATCGGCAGTATGCCCCGGCCTCATGGTGGTTAGGAGTAATAATATCGATCCCCTCATAATACTCGAAATGTTCGGTATTGGGATCAACCGCCAATATTTTCTTGGAGTCTGCAATTAGGGCCATTAACCCTTTCATCAATTGCGGAGAGATAACCCCCTTTCCGTAGTCAGCCACAACGATCGCGTCTATATCATTCGTCCTCTGCTTTAAAAATTTAAGGAGCCTTTCAGTGCTCTCATTGTCTATCTTTCCCCTGGTTTCACGGTCAAACCGTACGACCTGTTGGTTCCTCGCCACAACCCTTGTCTTAATGCTCGTATGTCTGCTAGGGTCGATCAGGATACCATCTGTAGTCAGCCCGATGCCCTTTAACATTTCCGTAAGTTCCCTGCCTGTATTGTCCTCCCCTATTACTCCACACAGCGTACATTTCCCTCCCAGGGAGATTATGTTATGGACCACATTGGCCGCGCCTCCCAGCCTCTTTGTTTCCTCCTTGATTTCCACGACAGGCACAGGCGCCTCAGGCGAGATACGGGATACATCACCCCATATATACTCGTCCAGCATGATATCACCTATTACGAACACATTTGCGGAGTGGAACCTGTCAATATATTCAATTAATTCACCCGTCTTACCCCTTAGGTCGATCTCCTTCATCATATCCTCTTCAGATAAGATTTTATTGCCCTCATTTTTTAAAGGCTATTATCAACCCCCGAAAGACTTGACAATCGCATCCAGCATTGGGCTGAGATCAGGGATCCTGCGGACCATTAGGTAGCATATAAGCAGGGCATATATACAGAGGGACTCGATCAGGGCCAGACCGACAATCATGAGGGTTAATATCTTCCCGCTGGCCTCCGGATTCCTTGCCGTCCCCTGGAGCGCTCCGTTTATGGCATAACCCATGGCAAGGCCGGTGCCGAGCGCCGCTATACCTATGCCGAATCCGCATGCGACCGCGATCCCGAAAAATGTCCACAACCCTGCCGCCCTTGCCGTGCTATCATCCGCTGCCATGGCAAATGATGCCATACCCAGAATGAGGATACATACCAATATTGTTACTGCGCTTTTTCTTGACATAAAACAAACCCCTTTCATTAATTGTCTTTTTGAACTTATATATTACTGTTTAAGATTTTGACAGCTCAAATACCTAATGATTGAAAAGAAATTCAATTGTATCTACACCTTATACCGTACACCGTATGCCTTATACCATTTATTATTAATGCGCCTCTTCCATAGCTCCGGCAAAATATACGATGGACAGGAGCATAAAGACAACCGCCTGTATGAGACTCACCAGTACCCCCAAAGCGAGTACAGGCAGGGGTAGCAGATAAAGCCCCCAAAGAGCGAAAAGGATGCCCAAGATCTCCTCCTTGGCAAAGATATTACCGAAAAGCCGGACGCTCAAAGACAAGACCCTGGCCAGATGGCCGATAATTTCAATAACAAACATCAGGGGTGCAAGAGGCCAGACAGGCCCAAAAAAATGTTTGATATATCTTATCCCGTGAAACTTGATTCCAATAATATGGGTCATGACAAAGGTACATATCGCAAGGGAGAGTGTTGTATTAAGATTTGCCGTAGGTGAAATAAAGCCCGGGATAAGACCTAACAGGTTACATATCAGGATGTAAAGAAAGACAGTTGCTATATACGGAAAGAATGCTCTCCCCTCCGGTCCTGTGATATCTACCATAAAATTTTCCAGTTTTTCGACAATAAACTCCAGTATGTTTTGCCCCTTTTCCGGAAGTATTGTTATCCTCCTGGACATAAAGAACGCGGCAAGAAGCATGATTATTATAACAAACCATGAATGGACTACATGTTCATATTTCTCTGCAAAATGTCCAAAGCCGAGGATCCTGAGAATCTCATTTAAAAAATAATAATGATGTTCCACCCTTAATGGGCCTCCTCCGCGAATATCTTCATGGCCATCCTGATCCCCATTGCAGAAATACTAATCACCACGGTCGAAAGGCCAATGACCAGTCCGATAGGATCCACCCATCTTTTCTCTATCAGGACAAATATTATTATGGCCAATATCAGAAGCCGGATGTAATATCTGATAATAATAGATATTTTACTTTTCTTTAACAAACCATCCGGAGAAAAGGCCTTCTGTATTGAACGCTGAAAGACTTTAAAATTTGCGATAATAAGAAGCCCGCCCATAATAATACCGAATGTCTGGCCGGGGCTCAGGAGAAAATAGCTTGCAGAAGACAGGATTAAGAGCACGATCCAGTTTGTAACCCTTATTTCCTCATATATTATCTTCCATTCCATAAGTCTTACACTATCTAAATATCCTTGATCTTCTTATACATTATATAAAGATTTCTAAAGGCCGCCGCTATTCCGAAACCAAAAAAGATAAAAAAAAGCCATGGCTCGGTCCCGAATCGGTCATCCAGAAAATCACCTATCAATGCCCCCAATACTATGGAAATGGCCATAGCCAGGCCCAAACTGCTTACGTAGCCTAAGGTCTTAAACATTTTCCTGGTGTCGTCATCCATCAATAATCCCGACGTCGTTTTTCTATCAAATATTTTATAGACAAAGTCAATAGGTCTTTCCTTAAATGGAGGAGAATGCCTCCTTCGCGCATTCAATCGTCTCCTTGATGCATTCCTCGTCATGGGCGGTTGAAACAAAGGTTGTCTCAAAGGCCGAGGGCGCCAGATATATCCCGCTCTCCAGCATGGCCCTGTAGAATCTCGCGTATTTAGCGGTGTCAGACTTTTTTGCAGATCTATAGTCTTTTACAGGCCCTCTTGTAAAAAAGATTGACCCCATTGAGCCGATCCTGTTAACCGTTATGATCTCCCCAGCTAATCGTGCAGCGATCTCCAGCCCTGAAAACAGCGCGCGCCCCTTTTCTTCCAGGTTATGGTAGATATCTCTATTTTTAAGGATATTTAATGTGGCAAGCCCGGCGGCCATGGCGAGCGGATTTCCTGAGAGTGTTCCTGCCTGGTATATATCGCCTTCAGGCGCCATCCTCTCCATTATATACCGTCTCCCGCCATATGCCCCTACCGGAAGGCCCCCTCCCATGATCTTGCCCAGACATGTGATGTCGGGCATAATGTTGTAAAATTCCTGCGCCCCTCCAGGGCCCACCCTGAATCCTGTGATCACCTCATCAAAGATAAGCAGTGCGCCACTGTCCTTTGTGATATCCCGTAAACCTGAAAGAAAATCCCTCTCCGGAAGCACAAGGCCCATATTGCCGGCAACAGGTTCCACAATAATCGCGGCAATATCCTTTTCGTATCTTTCAAATGTCTTTACTACCGGGTCCAGGTTGTTATACGGCAGGGATATGGTATGCCTTGCCAGGTCCTTCGGTACCCCGGGGCTGCCGGGGATACCGAGTGTCGCTACGCCGGATCCCGCGGAAACAAGCAGGCTATCCGCATGTCCGTGATAACATCCTTCAAACTTAATAATCTTGTCTCTAGCCGTGAAGCCCCTTGCCAGGCGTACGGCGCTCATCAGGGCCTCTGTCCCGGAATTTACCATCCTGATCATCTCTATTGACGGGACCATTTCAATGATGATCTCCGCCAATTCCACTTCC
>SMTZ1_10001548_pt1 | contig 23266 bp, 14 predicted proteins | sample DeeMarSWOR136_30_FD_25667 | JGI IMG/M metagenome (IMG submission 25667) | reverse complement strand
AATACCTAATTTTAGTATCTCCTCTGACATTTGATAATGTCCTGTCCTTTCTTTTTACTTTTTTGTTTTCTTTTTGGTTTTGGTCTTTTTTCTTTTTGTTGTCTTTTTGCTTTTTGTTTTCTTCGTCTTTTTCTTCACCCTGCCCTTACGCGATTCACTCTCGCGTCGCAAAAGAGAATAAAACTCGTATGCATTCTCGACCGAAATCTGTTTGGTTAAAAAGCCTTCTGTCTCCTGCTCATCGGCCCCCGCATGGACAAGTTCGTTGCTTCTTAGATATTCTATCATTTTTGTTGTAAGCGGTATTGCGTGGCCCTGAAGGGAGGTAAGCATGCAGTAATTGACGACGAATCGACTGGTAGCATCAATCTTCTCAAGCACTCTTTTGGCCGGACGTTTGCCGATTCTTTTTAGCGGCGCCAGACTGGCCGTATGGTATTCCTCAAATACAGCCCTTAAAGCACTCGTAAGTCTCAAAGCTATATCCCTTGTAACAGGCGTATCCTCGCCCAGCATTTCTACTATTTCTTCTGCTCGTGAAACACGTAAATCGTTCAAATCAACAAAATAATTACTAAATCTCTTGATTGCAGATTCCGCAGCCGACTCGCTCATATTTTCGCTGACGATAGCATAAACAAGGGCCTCCGCCGGCTCATCATAGAAGGCTTTTTTGACCTTCGGATATTTCCGCTTCAATGAGCCGTACAAACTTTGCACTTTTTTCGAATACTCTTTGCTATTTTTCATAAGTTGAATTGACTATTGATTATTTTTTTAACTTCAGGCACTTTAGCTCACTTCAGGCGCTTTTAACTTCTTTCTTCCTTCTTTTCCAGCTCACTGACCGCTTGGTCTATCAGTTTCATAGTCTCCAGCGTTTTTTTGAATTTCTCATCCCTATAAAAATGCAAAACAGGACAGAATTTGCTATGCCATTTACCGGCCAACAGCGATTGGATTCGGCTCCTTGCGTGCGTTATTCCAGCAAAAGTTTTGTTCTGTGTGGCTTCATCTTTGCCGAAAATGCTCAGATATACGTCGGCATTGCGCAGGTCGGCGGCGATATCAACTCTCGTAACACTCACGAGTCCCTCAATACGTGGGTCGTTAAGATGGTTGGCAATAGCGTTACTGACCGCTTCTTTTACCACACGAGCTACTTTTTCCTGCCTTCTCGTCGCCATTGTTTGGGTAAATGGTAGTTGACAGCCGGCAATTATTTAACCGTTTAACCAATCACCAATTACCAATTACCAATTTAAAGGGTTCTGGCTACTTTAACGATTTTATAGAAGTCAAAAACGTCGTCGACCTTGATATCCTCAAATCCTGCTATCTTAATCCCACACTCCAGGCCCGCCTTGACCTCGCGGACGTCTTCTTTGAAATGCTTTAGAGATTCTATGCTTAAGTCGTCTCTGATTACAATATTGTCGCGTACCAGGCGCAGCTTCGCATTCTTGCTCGCGTGTCCGTTACTGACATAGCAGCCGGCCACCGTGCCGACTCTTGATATCTTAAAGATAGTTCTTACCACTGCTCTGCCGAGCGTTTCCTCTCTCTCTTCCGGCTTGAGCATACCGACCATAGATTGTTGCAAATCTTCTGTTATACGATAGATTACGTTATAGAGCCTTATCTCAATCCCTTTGCTTTCTGCTTTTTTTAACGCACGGTCTTCACAGACAACGTTAAAGCCGATGATAATGGCATTTGAGGCCTCGGCCAGCACAACATCGCCTTCTGTAATGCCGCCCGGAGATGCGTGCAAGATGTTGATTTTCACCTCATCGGTACTAAGCTCAGATAAATATTTCGTCAAAACATCCACCGAACCCTGCACATCGGCACGGATGATAACGTTTAATTCCTCCGTCTTGCCCGCCTCTATTTGGCTGAATAGATTATCCAGAGTCACCTGCGTTCGTTTCGACAGCGAATTCTCCCGTGAGAGCATTTGGTTTTCGTCAGCAGCGGCCTTTGCCTTGTTGATATCATCAAGGCAGAAGAATCTGTCTCCCGCCTGGGGAACATCGCTCAGCCCCGTTATTTCCACCGGCATAGAGCTTGTTGCTGTCTTTATGTTTTTACCGTAGCTGTTCTTCAGCGTCTTGACTCTGCCATAAGCGCCGCCGGCCAGTACCACATTGCCCTTGCTTATTTGGCCTTCCTTAATTAGCAGCGTCGCCACCGCTCCATGCTTGGCTGATATCTTCGCCTCAACCACCCATCCTGTCGCAGGGATGGTATCATCGGCTTTCAGTTCAAGCAATTCGGCTATGTAATCGAGATGCTCGAGCAAGTCGTCTATACCTTCGCCGGTAATCGCGCTGGTTTTCACAACTTCAGTCTTACCACCCCATTCGGCCGGCGTCAAGTCCTGCTCTGCTAACTGTGAGTAAACACGATTTATATCGCACCCAGGCAGATCTATTTTATTCAGCGCCACTATTACCGGAACATTCGCCGCCTTGGCGTGAGCTATCGCTTCGATGGTTTGCGGCATCACGCCATCGTCAGCGGCGACCACCAGCACAACAACATCGGTGATATTCGCGCCCCTGGCACGCATGGCAGTGAATGCTTCGTGGCCCGGTGTATCAAGAAATGTTACCTTCTTATGGTCCCAGCTAACCTGATACGCGCCGATATGCTGCGTTATGCCCCCAGCCTCACCGGCCGCTACCTGAGTTGAACGTATCTTATCCAGCAAGCTCGTCTTGCCGTGGTCAACGTGCCCAAGCATTGTAGCAACAACAGACCGCTTCTTAAGATGCTTTCTCGGCCGTGCCTCAAATGAAGCACTTATCTTTTCTTCCTGTCTGCTCTTATGTCCTACGACAAGCTCTGTGCCGAATTCCAGAGCAACCAGTTCCGCAACGTCGTTGCTTATAACTTGATTGGCCGTGGCCATTACATCTTGTTCCATCAATTTGTGGATAATATTCACTGATTTAATTGCCAGAGCTGCAGATAAATCCTTTACTGTAATCGGCTCGTTTATAAAGGCTTTATTCGGCCTGACGGGAACAGCAACTTCTCGTTCGGACCTCGTTGCAATTTTCCGCATCGGTCGTAATCGAAGACTTTCACCGCCGGCCGCATCAAGCCGCGCGCGTCGTTCTTCGATATCCCTTTGTCGCCATTTGCTTATGAGTTTTGACTTCCTTGCAGTTTCCGCATCTCGCTCCTCTCGCCGACGTCCGTGGGTTCGCTCTTTGTATCGCCTTGGTAATTGCCTCTTCTCCTTGCCCAGTGGTAGAGTAAATCTTTCCTGCTTCTCCTCGCTATACATCAGCGGCTCGGTAACAGGCGCATCGTACTTGACTCTCGGCCTCGGCCTTGGTCGTCGTAATGGCTCCGGTGCTTCGATTCGAACAACCTCTGGGCCGCTCAAGCGTGCCGGCTCCGGTTTTTCCAAAATCGGTCCTGCGGGCAATATCGGCTCCGGTGCTCGCTGTTCTGGTTTCTCCCTTATCTGTGCTTCTGCAGGGACCGGCTCTTCTGCAATTGCCGCAGCCGCCTCTTCGGCTTTCTTTGCTTTTGTTTTCTTTACTTTTGCCTTCTTTACTTTTGCTTTCTTTACTGCCCGCTTCCGCTTGACCTTTTTTCTAATACGGGCCTTCTTCAAATCTACCTTCTCGGCCGTCTCAACCGTGGTTATATTCTCCCCCTCGCTGAACCATTCGTGAATGGTTGCCGCCAGACCGACTGATATCACCGACATGTGGTTCTTGACATCCAGACCCTCATCCTGACACTTTTTCACGATGGAAGTGCTTTTTACGCCAAGCTCCTTAGCCAAGATATAAACTCTTGTAGTAGCCATTCTTGTATTTCGTATTTCGTTTCACGATTCACGAGATACGCTTCACGTTTTCATTCTTCATCCTCTGCTGCTTCTTCTTGCTGGGCCAGCTCCTTTTCCGCCTTGTTTTGTTTCGACTCGGCTATAAGACGTTTTGCTTCTTCGGCTGCTGCTGCAACCAGTTTCTCGGCGGTCTCCGAGTCAATATTCAGTTCATTAATCAGCGGTTCGGCCCCTACATCATCCAAATCCAGAACGGATATAACACCCAGAGCTATCAGCTTGTCAACAACTGTGTCGTCAGCGCCCTCTACATTCTTCACGCAGCTTGTCAGTTGTTCAATTCCCTGATTATATTCCTCCGGCATTAGGATATCAATATCCCAGCCGGTCAGCCTCGCAGCCAGCCGAACGTTCTGGCCGTGCTTGCCAATGGCCAGACTGAGCTGGTCCTCATCCACCACCACCGTCGCTTTCCCCAGTTCAAAACACAACGCAATTTCGCTTATCTTTGCCGGCATCAAAGCATTGGCAACAAGCACTTGTGACGACTCGTTCCAACGGACAATATCTATTTTTTCGCCGCCGAGCTCATCAACTATGTTCTTTATTCTGCTGCCTCGAACACCAACACAAGCACCAACGGGGTCAACCTTCTCATCGAGCGAGGCAACCGCAACTTTCGTTCGGTAGCCCGCCTCTCGTGCCAGCACTCGTATTTCGATTATTTTTTCAGTAATCTCCGGCACCTCTAACTCAAACAATCGGCGAATGAATTCAGGGTGTGTGCGGGAGAGAATGATTTTGACCTGATTCGAACTCTCTTTTACATCAAGAATCAAACATCGAATTCTCTCGCCGGGACGATGCGTCTGGCCCATTATCTGTTCGCCTTTTGGCATAAAACCTTCTGTCCAGTGGCTCAAATTAACAATGAGTGTTCCGCCTTCGTATCGCACAGCCGTGCCGCTTATGATTTCACCTTTTCGCTGGACAAACTCCGCATAGATACTCTCTCTTTCGTCGGCCCTTATCTTTTGTATCATTACCTGCTTGGCTGTCTGAGCGGGGATGCGGCCGAGCTGACTTATATCGATTTCTTCTTTGTCCTTGAAGGCGCTCACCTGTCCGCTGCTCCGGTCGATATGTACGACTATTTCGCTCTCCGCCTCGCCAAAATGCTTCCTGACCGCTGAGACCATAGCTTCTTCCAGGTCGACAAACACGGATTCCCTGTCGATATTTTTATCGCGTGCAATGTTGTCAACAATTCTTACTAATTCCTGATTCATCCTTTGTAATCTTTCTAAACCAGCGCTAATTTCTTTTCTCTTTCAAACTCAGCACCGAAAATTTATGCCGGACAAAAAAAGTGGAAACCCACAGAGTTTCCACTTCAGCACGCGGCGCGCTTCCAGGATAAGGTCCCCCGGCACGCCAAAACGAACAGAGGTTGTAGTTTGCATTTACACTACATCATCTGCCTCCAGTAGGGGACCCCATTTTGCAAACCGTCGCAAAATGGGAACCCAGCAACTATCCTCGTTCGCCTCTCGGAGCTGAAGCAGCAACACCGAGTTCCAGGCCACCATTTGCGCAAAGCTGTCCGGCATCGACGTCTTGCCGGACCCGGGTTGGTTCTTCCTCTACTTTGCACTGTTTGCTAATCCCGTCAAAACCATTTAAGCGCCTTTTTAGTTTCAAATTTAGCTTTGGTAGCCGTTAATCTTTATAGCCAAACCTTGTATTTTAATCGTCCAACTTCCTAATGACAATAACTTTTTTGTGGAATTTGTGTAATTTTTGGCCCAAATTCCGCCCCTAAAACGCATATTTGACGGTAAAAATGGCAAAAAATCCCTCAAACAACTAAAAATTGATGTTGTCTGTATTCCTTTGAGCCATCTAAAAAATTTTTCTCTGCCACTATTTCTTTGGCACAGTAGGGTGCTTTTAATGACCTCAGACAATGCTGTAAAATTTCACAGATTAGATCGCATATTTCACTCTTATTTGAAGATTGCCGTAGCTAAATTCGTTTACAATTAGGTCTTAGACCAAAAAATTTGATATAATCTGCAAAAACTTCTGGACACAGACGACATTTATCATCACACTAACCCGATAGATAAAACTGATTTTTACAGAATCTTTGTATAACACGGGAAGAATTGAGGGTGGATGAAAGTCCAAAGCAGTATATTTACGACTCGCTCACTCAAATACTCCGCACTTCGCAGGGACGGAGAACGTTAAAGGCGGTTAACTTAAATAAAAATGGAAGGAGTGAATTATGAAAAGGTCTTGGATAATTGCAGTCACTTTTGTAGTGTTCACTTTTTATGGGGGTAGTCAATTACCTCAGGCTATTGCTGCAGAGAAACTGACGTATATGGACCTTATTGGCCGGCTCACCGACTTGGAGCACTTGGCAACGTTGCCCGCTCCGGGCGAAAAGTGCGTCCAATGGTCGAGCTATGACCGTAGCAGTAAGTATGACGAAACTTCCGGCAAGTACATTGATTGGTCGGCTAATGGCGATGGCGATGGAATTATCAGAAAAGAAAATGGAAAACTTGTCTTTGCTGAGATGAAAGGCCCCGGCGTCATCTGGCGCATCTGGTCGGCATTGGCCAACCAGGGACACGTAAAAGTTTATCTCGATGGCGTCTCAAAGCCTGCCGTAGATCTTCCGTTCGACGGTTATTTCAACTGCGAGTATGAGCCCTTTACGCGCCCCGCTTTGGTGCACACGACGGCGCGTGGACGTAATTGCTACGTCCCTATCCCTTTTCAGAAATCTTGCAAAATCACCGGCGAAGGCGACTGGGGCAGATATTACCATTTTACATACACTACATATCCGGAGGGTACAATCCTGCCAACGTTCAAACGCGAGCTTTCTGCAGCTGAATCAAAAGCTCTCGATAGGGCGAACGAGATCCTTACTCAATGTTCGGCCGACCCGGCTGGCATGCGCCGCGGTGAAGTAAATATTGAACAGGAGGCCCCAACAGTTGCTCCCGGTGCCACAGTGACAATTGCGAAGTTGAAAGGCAAGCGCGCAATCACCCGTCTTCAAGTCTATGTGGTGGATTTACCTGAATCTCCTGACGACCGTGACGTGCTTCGCGAGCTTGTCTTGAGCATACGCTGGGACGGTGAATCGCAGCCGAGTGTCTGGGCGCCCTTGGGAGACTTCTTCGGCACGGCCCCGGGCGTGAACAAATATAAATCATTACCACTGTGTATGACCGACGGCCGATTCCGCTGCTACTGGTATATGCCCTTCGAGAAAAGTGCTCAGATACAATTGACTAATGATGGGAATAAGCCACGTACAGTTCAATTTACCATTACCCACGCTCCAGTCACAAAGCCTATTGAAAAGCTCGGGAGATTCCACGCGAAATGGCATCGTGATGCTTTTCTACCCGAAGAGCCGGAACGCAGGGCAATCGACTGGACTATGCTAAAGACAGAAGGGCGCGGGCGCTTCTGCGGCGTAATGCTCCACGTCTGGAATCCGCGAGGCGGTTGGTGGGGTGAAGGAGATGAGAAATTCTTCGTCGATGGCGAAAAATTTCCCTCTACTATCGGTACCGGCTCAGAAGACTACTTCGGCTATGCCTGGTGCAATCCGACGCTCTTTAGCAACTGCTACCACAATCAGACAATCAGTATGAATAACCGAGGCCACGTCTCCGTAAACCGCTGGCACATTACCGACAATGTCCCCTTCCAGAAGTCTTTCGAAGCTGCAATTGAGAAATACTATCCCAACAACAAGCCGACACTTTATGCCGCCACTGCATACTGGTATCAGGCGGCAGGTCAAAGTGACTCTTACAAGCCGGTGCCCGTTACAGAGCGAAAGGGGTACTGGACTGCTATCGAAGTTTTCAAGGTTAAAGGTGCGTTGGAAGGAGAAAAGCTCAAAATTCTCTCAAAGACAGGAGGAACCGCCAACCAGCAAGACTTAAGTATATTCGGTGTAAACTGGAGCGGTGAGGCACACCTCTGGTGGATTGAAGGAAAGCCCGGCGATACGCTCGATTTGGCTGTACCCGTCAAGAAAACAGCAGCGTATAGATTGAAAATGCAGCTCACAAAAGCGATTGACTATGGGATTGTTCAGTTATATCTCGACGGCAAAAAGCTCGGCGACCCAATCGACCTTTACAACGATGGCGTAATTCCTACCGGAATTCTGGATATGGGCATTCACGAGCTCAATAAAGGCGAGCATAAGTTGAGGGTTGAGATTGTTGGTGCAAATGACAAAGCCGTAAAGAAATATATGTTTGGAATTGATTATTTGCTCCTCGAAGAAGTTAAGTCGGGTTTTTATCTGCCGGAGAATCCATCTTATACAATCCTCGATTCGGTGCGCGATTCGGTGCGCTTTGCGGAGGGCACCCTCGTCCCTTTTGACGGCAGGCTGGCCTGCAAGTCCAGCTTTGTGGACCAGGCCGGCAATGTAATGGATTGGCACGATTTCGGAAACCTCGAAGGTCCGGGCTGGGCCGCAAATGCCGTAGGCGGCGCTTATGAGCTATATTCATTCGCAAATCACGCAAGAGACCCCTGCCTTGCCGAGAAAGCTGTCTTGCTGCTCGACCACGTCTTGGAGGACGGATTTATCAACTATGAAACAGGATTCATCACCGGCTACCGGCTCACCACCACAAACAAGCTCTGCCTCAATTACCAGCACAAAAGCAACTGGTTCTGCCCCGGCTCTATGGCCAAAATTGCATATCAACTGCTCATCTTCAGCGACCTTCTGGACAACCCCAGACAGCAAAAGATGCGCCAAATTGCCCGCAAAACAGCAGCTTGGATTGACAAAAACGTAAAATCCACGCCTAACGGCTGGTACCCGCGACGCTGCAAACCTTCGGGCGAACATTACCCCAACAATGCTTACGGCCACCCCGACATCCTCTTTGAAAAAAGCGCAGACGGACTCTTTATTGTCCAGCTTATGACCGAGCTTACCAAACGAGACCTCGCCGATTACACCGATAGAATCAAAGAAAAGGTAAAGGTATTCATAAAGTTGGGCGGAATCTTCGGCAGTATCAATCACGATACTTATGATGAGCACGAAAATGTTGCCTATGCGGTCGCATTTCGTGTCCTGAGAGAGGCGGCCAAATTGCTCGGTGACGAAACAATCCGGTCTTTCGCCTACGACAAATGTCTTGCCGGTCTCGACCAGTTCAAAATGAAAGAGGATAGAAACGGCGTGCAGACAAAGGGGCTGCTCTATATGGAAAAAAGCTGGGATACGGCCTATCTCTGGGAGAATGCTGAAGCGGCCTTGGCCTACATTGAAGCTTATCTTGATACCAACAACAAATTATATCTTCTTGATGCGCTCACCATCTTGCGGGCCATCGCAAAACATCATCACGGAGAATTCGGCTTCCTCACCGAAGGAGTGGACTGGAATAATCATGTAGGCAAGCAGCATCATTTCAATGGTGCCGAGTTCGGAGACATCAAGTACACCGAGCCACTTCTGAATAACTTACATATTGTAGAGCCTACTCTGCTGATCACATTCGAAGTCAGGTGATAAGTGGAACCAGCAAAGTTTCCGTGCCGCCTTCTAAAATGGTAAGTTGGCGGGTGGGACCGCCACAGCTTCGCCCCGTTTCTTTGTCGCTATTGGGATTTGCTCTTGCCCAAGATGCACTACATGGGCGGTGGCTCGGCCTCATAGCCCAGTGCACTTAGCGCATCTTTTAGCTTTTCAATGCTTTTTTCCAGCGCATCTATGGACTGCTCCTCGTGCTGTATCGCAGAATGAATCTTCTGCTTTGCTGTAACTATGTCGCCCTTATTCAAATCACCGTAATCTCCGCTTTCAAACAGCTCCTCAAGCGTTTCGTACGCCGCCCATTCCTGAGCTAACGCGGCCAGTAATTCTTCAAGCAGCGCTGTTTTGCGTTCGACTGCACGGTCGGCAGCCAGTGTGGCAATCTGATAGAGACTGCAAATACTTACCGGCGCATCGGAATCTATCCACGCCGGGTCACTCTCATCGGCATCCGGTGTTGAACCCAACTGCCCATCGTTACCGTTGCCGGACAGGTCATATATAAACTGCCCCTCGCCTTCATCAAAGTCCCAGTAACCAACCAGCCCCGGCTCATCGCCAGCCAGCCGCCTGTGCATATTTGCCCGGATTTCTTCAGCAGTCAAAGCTCTTTGATAGATGGCTACTTCATCTATTGTGCCTCTAAAAAATCTCTCTGATAAGCCACTGCTTTCAATACGAGTGCCGATTAGGAAAGGATATCCAGACTCTAATGAGCCAACAAGGTTGGGATTTGTGCTACTGCCAGAGTAATTCCCATCTACAAAGATGCTTGCTTCACCCGCACCATCCCAGGTGCAAGCCACATGATGCCATAAACCATCGTTTACACTTGCTTCAGACCTAAAAAGAATATAATTTCCGATCCTATATTTCCCTATATGCCATTCAATCTTTCCTGCATCAATTCTAAACGAAACGTTTCCAAGGGTATAGCGATAATTGTCAAACAAATATCTCTCTTCACTTTGGGTGGTCTTGAGCCACATTTCTATGCTGAAGGACTGGGTTGCATATTCCAAACCTAAATCAGCAGCACCAGCTGGTAACTGCACATAATCATCCTCACCATCAAACTGCAAGGCGGTTCCTGTCGGACAAATGGCCAAAATATCAATTGCCTTCTCAGCATCGAAAGTAACATCCCCCTCTGTATAACTGGCTAATATTGTCGCCGACTGGTGCTTAACAATATCTTGCGTTCTCAGGACTCCATTCTCGTCAATATTCGCTGCCGTATTTGGCTCAACCACCCACAGAGCCAAATTCGTTATGTCCCTTGTGCTGTTATTATCATAGTAAGCAATGGCTTTATAAATAGCGCTGGAGTTCCCCGCCACATTATTGGGTCCGATTATCTCGAGGCCAACCGGCGGTTCGGGAAAAACACTGACGGTAACATTGTCAAAATAATCACTTCCCGTTGTAGATCCACCAATGCACATATATGGTAAATCCAGACCAGTATATGTATCGTCTACATTACTTCCGAGTAACTTACTCACTGATGTAGGGTCGAAGTATGAACTCCCACGACAAATCCCATAAAGGCTCCACCGTCCTGTAGAGGGGTCGTATGTAATTCGAAACGATCCTTTGTATGGCAAGTTGGGCATGCCGTTTGTAATATCTATGATTGATTTAACGGAACCTGGACCGCTATGACAATAGAGCATCATTCTATCACCGACATACCCCCCTCCGTCAAATACATACGAAGTTGATGTATAAACCTGGGAATCAGGAGCATCGCTTGCTAAACTAAAGAAAAAACTGTTATTGAACATTCCATTTTCATTAGACACGTTGAAAGACCAGCTTACTAACCCAAGATTATCTTTCAGTGTGCTTGAGTAAGGAGCCGCAAATTTCGATGCATGTATAGCTGCGTAACCTTTACTTGGAGTCGGAGTACTCGTATTAATCCTAAGCTGGCCTGAAACTACATCTACCGAATATGGGCCTTTTCCCGCGACTACAAACTCGGATAACGAGGCATTTCCAGAGTTAAAATTATTTGAATAGACAGTTTTTCCCTCAACGACCGAAGATTGCCCGCACAGAGCCGAAAGCCCCAGCACCGCCGCGAAAAATAGACTTGTTCCTACCCTTTTCATTTTCGTTTTCCTTCAAAAAATTGTTTATATTTATAGCGCACAGATAGCTTCTTATCAAAACTTGCCGGAATAGGTGCGTTACACTTGCATTTGACCTCCGAGTCCGACCCTTAGAAATCAGCTAAAGGCAATACAATTATATCTATTATATGCCATTTACTCCATCTACCGGTATAGACGCTTATTGTAGCCCAACGTTATAGATAATAGGTGTAAATTTTTTGTAAAATTTTGACCTTTTCGATGTCCCGCTCTGTGCCCATAACGACGAATCAGCCGTTTTCACCCTCACTGTGACAGGAAAATTACGAAAAAACCGCGGTTAAAAATCCTGAAATCTGTGTTCGTCTGTTGCCTTTCTGGTACCAGTTTCTATTATGTATTATGCGCGCAAAAACCAAATTGCTCACACATTTTTAATATTTCCCAACGCAACCCGCATCATTTCAACCGCCAGTTATACGGGCAATAGTAAAGCCATTCTTCAACAAACAATTTTAAGTCAACGGAATCTACGCCATCCTTTTGGTTCAGGTCGGCTCCACCGCACCAGTCGTTCCCAGGATTACAAGGTGTCTCCAGCCAGTTTTCGGCAAATCTTGAAAAGCTATAAAAATCAACAAAGCATAATGGCCCGCCCGGCCAGAAACCGCCTAACAGTTCATAGCTGCCGCCGGCAGAGTATGCCGCATCCGGCTGACCGATTGTGCCGGTCAGTGTGTAAGGGCCACCGCTGCTCGTGCCGCCGCCGCCGTCAATCGTGAACCAGTCCAGCACGTAGGCACTTTCGCTGCCGGCAGCCGAAACCGTCAGGACCAACAAAAGCATCATCGAAACGGCCAGTTGAGTTATTGTTCCTGTTGTTTTATGCTTCTTCATTGCTATCTCCTGGGGCCCCCAAACAAATTATTTCGGGTTTGGGGAAGCCCTGATTCTCTCCCTTATGATTCCATAAGACTCCTGTGTTACTCGCCGATGGTTACGCTGCCCACCGGGACTGAAAATGTCATTCTTTTACCGTCTTCGCCGGCGGTAAAGGTGTTGCCGGCTGCCGCCGTATACGAACCGGTAACAATGCTCACTATCCCGTTATCGAGTACCGCACTGATTGCTTCGGCCACTGTATCAAAAGGCCGAAAGACAGTTCCATCTTCTGGGGCGACCAGATCACCAGAGTCGGCATAGACCACGTTCGAGCCGAGAAACGTCTGAATCGCGTTCTCCAGGTTATCATGCTCAAAACCGGTTCCTGTGTTACCGTTATCTGGTGGGTTGCACCCTGCGTTGGTATGGATACCAAGCGTCGTTGTGGTCCCGTAAATGATTACGGGGCTGCCGGAGCTGCCGCCCATTGTGTCAACGGTATATTCGATAAACACATCTGAGGCACCCTCGACTACCTCGCGCAGGTAGGCGCCCCAATGTGTCTGCTGTGTCTGATTATCGGAATTCAAGCCGCCGGTACTGCCGGGCGGCATATTATCCTCGCCGCAGCCGGTGATACGAACGTTTGTTGGACTGTGGTCCCGCGACATACGGTAAAAAGCGTTCTGTCCCTGTATCGGTAGCAGGCCTGTATTGGAATTGGCATTGCACCCAAAAACCGTCCAATCGTTACCAATTTCTCCACCACCATCATTGAAGAAGACGATACTACTTGCGTCAATGGGATACTGGTCTTCCGGGTCTGGGTGCTGGATAGTCCCGTCAGATAAAGAATCCGGAACGTTGAACTCCAGCGTTTGCATATGTGTGCCGGTTCCATCGGTGCAATGTCCGGCCGTAAGGTGCGCTCCGTTCGAAGTAATCCAGCCGGTGCAGCCCACCGGTACAATCCGGCCTACTCGCGGGTCCGTGGAGCGAACCCTGTCGTCCTCGCCTCCGCATATGCTTGCGATTCCCACATCTCCCGCTGTCCCAACGTCTCCGCCACCAGCCCATTCACCAACGGTGATTTCTTGTATCTTAATAAAGACATCCGTCTCCACCGGTGCCACGTAGAGTTCAACTTCCACCGCGTCACCATTGAAAAAGGCACTACTGCCGTACCAATGGCCGAGACTATCGGCGTCGAGAATCTGCACAGCGCCGTCACCCAGCGAAGTAATCCTTACAAAGCTCTGCTCGCCCAGGTCGTAATCGACAAAGTGTAGTCTGAGCCACGGGACCCCCGCTGCTTGAACCGTTTCGCGGAAAAGCGAGGCGGTCTCTGCCTCAAGTCCTTTCTGCACACCTGAATCCAGCAGGTAGGGCTGTCGGTGGTGCGGAATTGGAGCCGGCTGAGCACAGAGAGGGACAGCACCGCCACCGGCCAACACAGCAAGGGCAATACTAATTATCGTTATTTTCTCAAACAATCGCATATCGTTCATCTCCTCAAGTTTCGGTTGTAACTCATTATCAAATATCCTCTTTGCGTATCGCCTCGTTATTTATTGCAGCGAAACGAGCACCAGAACCAGACCTTTACCTTTTTCAAGCGATGTCATCGCCTTACCGATGATGGCGCCAAGGGCCCTCGTATGGTCGGACACCTTCATCGCATGTCCGGGAATACTCGACGTAGTCAGCAGGTCGCCGGGTCGAATCGCACCCGTTGAGGCATCTGCCCAGCAGTACACCCGCCCGCTCAGAGCCACGGGATATACGCCGTCAGCCGCAGAATCCTTCTGTCCCATCATCATCCCCGGCTTGATGCCGCCTGCCCCGCTGATGATACCTGCAACCTTGTTGTCATACGCCTCGTTGCTTATCAGCAGTTTGCCCGGTCGCTTTGGATCAATGCTTACCAGCATTCCGGGTTTGACGGCGCCTTTAACACCGTCGATATCAAACTGCTCGGAAAGGTCGCTGCCGCCGGTAATCTGCAGTTCCTGTGTGATTATCCGCCCATCGCCGTTGAAGTCGGCGTCAATCTCAATAGTCGTCGTGCCATCCGCCTTGGATAGCTTTATTTCAGAGCCGGTGGTGCTCGACTCCGCAGCGACTATTCTAACCGTTTGCGTCCCGTCATTATCATACATTGAAATTTGCCCCGCCGACCCCAGCCCATCAGCTTGCAGGACGACCGCATCATTGCCGCCGGCGTCAACCACTTTCGCATTTCCCACTACGTGCAGCTTTTCACCTGGACTCGTCGTACCGATGCCGACATTGCCGTCCGAAGTAATCCGCATCCTTTCTACTGGATTACCGACGGCTGGCCTCGTTTGGAATCGCAGCGAGTTCTCCCCGTGGTAATACGTAACCGCTCCACTATGTGAGCCCTCTCCGTCATAGAACAATAGTCCGCCCCAATTGCTCGAATTAATTCGAACATAGTTATTAGCTTCACCGGTATCTCCAACTTCTAATTTGTAGGAAGGTTCTATTGTCCCGATGCCGACATTGCCGGTTGAAGTAATTCTGAGTAAATCAGTAGCTTGTGAGATATTGCTATTGTAAGCGATTCCAAATGCGTCGTCCTTGGTTATCCCTATGTTAAATTCGTTATTATTTGTATTTTCAAACCTAATGGCACTCGCCGAACTGGTGGCTCCTGTGGTTCTGAACACAGCAATCGGATTTATATTATTAACTGGAGGCTCGCGTTCTACGGTGAACGTAAAATCAGGAGACGTCGTGCCGATACCGACCCTGCCGGTGGGAATTGAATACATATTATCCCCCGACACCATCCAGTCGTTATCTGCACTGGCGTTCTGGGCATAAATCGCATAAGGCGTGGGCGTTACTTCCTGTCGCGGCAAAAGAGGAGTATATGCGTTGGAGTCCTCAAGCTCCCCAGGCCGAACGCCAATTTCCAGCCAGCGGGCATCGCCGGTAAATGCGCTGGTACCAAAGTTCAGTACTGCTGTAAAGTACCCGTCGAGGACGTCAAGCTCGTTTATATCAATCGTGCTTCCCACTTGCCTGCCGATACTGACGTTGGGGTCGTCGAAGAGCTTGAACTGGAAGTCATACAGCCCGTCTGCGGCGTTGTTAGCGTCTATGAGCCGGCCCTGATAGCTAAACGCCGTACCCATTAACACTGCCTCGCTGACCTTAGCCGGGCAGAACACAAGGCACACCGCCAGAAACAAAATTGCTGAGATTCTTTTCGTTTTCATCTTTTTACCCTTTCAAACTTGTCCACGTGTTTTTTGGAAATTTACTTTTTTGTACACTATTATTCCTCGCTATAGAATTTCTAACGGCATTGACGGCACATACTATGCGCACCGATACTTACTCCTCAAATTTCCCGAAAATGGTCTGATAAAATTGCATTTTTCATCACTTCCTTCTGGCGGAAAACCAATGATAACAACATTGTACACGTTTATGTACCTTGCTGTCAAGGATATTCACGCCGAACCCTCCAATGGCCGCCAAACTCCGTACCTTCTCCCCCATCACGCAATACACATCACGCAATACACAATACGATTTACTAACCGAAGGCCTTTCGCAGCAGCGCTAGGCTTTTTGGCAGTGCCGTCTGATAGTCTTCGTTTCCTTCGAATTCCAGCGACACATAGCCCCGGTAGTTATGTTTGCGCATAATCTCGGCGATGCGGCCGTAATCCAAATCGAGCGTGTACCAGATACCGCCCCCATAATAGGTTTTGGCCTGCATAAAGACGGCCTGCGAAGCGCACCGCTCGAGTTTATCATACGGCTCTTCCAGAAAATTGCCCGTGTCGAGCAGCACTTTTAGCCAGGCCGAGTCGATGGCATTTATGATTCTCATCAGCCCTTCAACAGTGCGCGACAGGCCCCAGTGGTTTTCCAGCCCAAGCATCACCCCGCACTCTTCAGCTTTCGGCAGGCATTTTTCAATACTGTCGATGACCCATTTGAACCCGTCGTCATCCGTGTATCCCGGCAGGGGCGTCTCGATGCCGCGATTTTTCATCAGCTCATCGAAGCTCTTTGTCGTCCCCCATCTTCCCGTATTGATGCGTATTATAGGTATACCGAGCCGGTACGCCAGCTCAATGCACTTGATAGTGTGGTCGATGTTTTTTTGTCTCTTTGTTTTGTCGGGCGAGACGAACCCCTGGTGAGTGGAAAGACCGCACAGGTCCATCCCGTTGATAAGGGCACGGCGTTTAAGGCCTTGCAGGTAATCGTTCGATTCTTTCTCCATTTGAATATGGAGTATCTCGACGCCGTCGAATCCCATCTCTGCCGCTTCATCGATGCACGTTTCAATCGGCAACTTCAATCCACTTTTGAAACGCCAGAACGAATACGTGGATACGGCAATACGGTTGGCCCGGCGTGTTTTTTCACTTGAATCGGCCTTTCCCACCGCGGCTCGTTCCTTCGATATACCGCTGTATGAGCAGGAAGTCAGACCTAAGACCGAGGCCGCCGCAGCCGCAGAACGCCCCAGAAAAGTTCTCCGCTTCATCGATTCCATAACATTTCTCCTGTAAACACATCGTTCTTTTACAACAGAATGCAACCGATTGGCAGTATAACAAAATCGTCCCCTTTTGTAAAGCATCACTGCCCCCACGCCGAGGAATCTATTGAACACAGCATCGCTAACCTATCTCAATTGTAAAATCTCGAAGTCGAAGATCCGGCGCCGTTTGACGGAATCCGGTGCCTGTTTTGCTGAAGGTCCGGCCCCTGCAAGTCCGGCCTCTGGACGGATTGGACGGAACGAAATCCGGCGATGTTTGACGGAATTAACCAATTCACAATTCGATATTCTTTATTTGCCCGCTTGGCACACTCAAACAAAAAGGGCCGAAAGCAGTAAACTTACAGCCCTTAATGTAATCCTGCATTCCGACCTGCTCATTGTCTAATGACTTCAATGCAACAACCGTCGAACATAGCAAAATCAACAAAGTCAACCACAGAGTTGTGGTCAAGGTCGACGCCGCCGCAGCATCCGCGCGAATAAAAGGCTTTTAGAGCTTTTCCTAAGTGTGGGCAAATAAAAAAGGCTGTGAGAAAGCTCACAGCCTTTGAATTTAATAAACTACTCAATCACAAAACTATCGTCTTCGTATTCTTAATAAAGCTAATGAGCCTAAACCAAACAGGAACATGGTTGCTGGCTCAGGTACATAGGCCCCATAGGCACTCATATCCTCTGGCCCACCACCGAAGAACTTTGCGGCGCCATAAGCAGGGGTGTGTCCATCGTGCTGAGACGACAGGGTAAAGAAATCGGTATCTGAGTATGGCGGAGTCCCGGCATCAATCTTTATCTTGAACGTAACGGTTTCCTGCGGTTCTATCCACTCAACGTTTTGATTTGTGCTTATAAGACTTATATCGAACAGGCCAAACCCACCGACAAGAATGTTATCCATATCAAGCGTCAATGTCCAATCATTCGTGTTACCGCCCACGACCGACTCAAGCGTTAGGTTCGTTATGGGCGCACCGGTGTTGAAATAGAGCTCACTCATTTTAAAGGCAAGGTCTCCGGTGTTTTCAGGGGTCAAGTTTGTTACGGCAAGCGTTAGCTCCCAATACCCAACGTCGGCGACAGACAAGTTCATGCTTGCATCCAGCCAACTTGCCGGAACATTGGGCTCATCTGAAGTACGGTTACTGAGCGGTATTACTGCACCTTGAGATGCTGTTGGTAAAAAAAGAATATAAACAGAGACAATGACTGACATGAAAACTCGAGCTTTCATACTACCATCAATCCTTAACTCTTCGCTTGTTATGTTTCTCCTGAATAAATTATTTAGCATTACAGTACAGGCACTTTCGCATTCAACCATGTACGGCAGATTTAGAGGAACGAGCCAAAAATCACGACTCTTCGGCTGTTCACTATCTTCTGATTATAGGATTTTTGATTTCCAAAAAACAAGCGTGGAAACTACGGGATTTTGTAGAACCACCCCCGCTTTCTGTTAAAATAAGGGCTATCTTCAAAAAAAATTGTTAAGGGAGGGAAAAAACTATAAGGAGTAAAAGGGCCGGAGAAAAAGCTAAGGCCCATTTAAGGAGGAAACTCCAGCCCTTTCGAATTGGATTGCTATGAATTTCAGCTTCGCTTTACATCCCTGCTGCAAAAATTTATGAGTATCACGGCAGTTTTGCGCCGTGTTTTAATTCTGCTGGGCCCGACATGCCTTCACCAACCAGGCCCAGCGTGGAGGATGTGATTAACTCACTGCCTGAATAAACGCTCTAACACAACTTTACGCTTCTTATAAAATAGACGAACACGAAAAAAATAACAATCGTGGAAACTACGGGATTTTGTGTGGAAACTACAGAATTTTGTACGGATGAACATACAGCAGATAGGCGGGTGAATAACTACTTATATGCGACTTGTTGTGTTGAAAAAGGGCTTTATGCCGTTACTTATTTTCCGGCAGTTCAACAAGCCCCATCCCAGCGGCGCGTTTGGTCAGGTCAACAAGGTTATCGACACCGAATTTGCGGAAAATGTGGCTGCGGTGGTCCTCGATGGTTCTTATAGAACGGTGTCGCAAGCGAGCTATTTCCTTGTTGCTTTTACCATCCAGAATGAACCGCAGGACTTTCATCTCTGTCCTGCTGAGCAATTTGCCCAAAAGTGGGTCGCCCCAGGGATTTCGCTTTAGCACGGACTCAACAGTCGATAAAAAACTCTGCCTATCCAGAGGTTTTTCGATAAAATCCAATGCACCTGCCTTGACGGCCGTGACCGCCATCGGTATATCGCCGTAGCCGGTTATAACCAGAACCCTAAGCGATGGAATAAAGCGTTTCGCCTCGGTTAACAGCTCTATGCCATCCATTTCAGGCATTTTCACGTCCGTAATGAGTAAATCGCACGTTTGGAAACGTAATTGCTCAAGGCAGTCCGCTGCACGGATAAAACAGCTGACTTTAAAGCCGCGTTGTGCAAGGGTTTTGCTGACTACCTTGCCTACGTTTGGCTCGTCATCAACAAAAAAGATGTGTTGTTCTATGCTATCTGTCATTGCTGCTCAGTTACGACCTCCTGCCTTTATTGATAGGCAGGGTGACGAAAAAAGTTGAACCTTCACCGGCTTTGCTTGCGACGTGAATTTTGCCGCCGGCCCGCGATACGATGTGCTCTACAACGCAAAGCCCCAGACCTGTTCCTTCACCTGCAGGTCTGGTAGTGAAAAACGGCTCAAAAATCCTATCAAGATTCTCCGGTGCAATACCACAGCAATTGTCGGCAAATCGCAGCTCAATGTGCTCATCTTTTACAGTGCCATCGATAATAAGCTGGCGATTCTTTTTGCCGTCAGCCGCCTGTATGGCGTTCTCAACGAGGGCAAAAAATAGCTGCTCTAAGTCTTTCTCGTTTGAATATATAGACGGCAGTTTGTCTATACCTTTGAGGTGCAGGCTAACTTTCGCCCGCCGCGCACTTTCATTCAACAACTTCACGATTCTCTCGGCAACCGCCTTCAAAACTACTTGACTGACATTTTTTTCTGAGGATTTCTTCGCGAAATCGCGAAAACTGTCAACTATTGAAACTACCTCCGAAACCCCACTTAGACCGTCCTTGAGGTATTCTGTAACAGTATCCGGACAGGACGTTGTTTCCAGGTCAGCCAATGAATTCTCAATTGACAGACGAACAGATGTAAGAGGCGAGGTCAGTCTATGAGCTATAGTAGCGCTTAAGGTCCCCAGTGAGGCGAGTTGTTCAGCTCGAGCCGTTTTTTCGCGATACTCGTTCAGTTCCTCTTCTGCCTTCTTGCGTTCGGTGATGTCTCTGTGAGTGCCGGTCATTCTCAAGGGCTTACCATCATCATCCCATTCGAAGACCCTACCCACGGATAGAAAACATTTCCATCCTCCGGACTTTGTCCTCATTCGGAACTCTGCTTCATAAAAGGGGGTTTTCTTTTCGAAGTGCAAATTTAATATTTCCATCATCTGCGGTGCGTCGTCCGGATGGACCAGTCTTTTCCACGAATTGGCGTTTGGCTCGATTTCTTCCAAACTGTAGCCGAGCATCTCAGCCCACTGTCGATTGTAAACAGCCTCACCCGTTTGTACATTCCAGTCCCACAAGCCGAGATTCGTTCCGCTTACGGCCAATTGCAGTCGCTCCTGGCTGTCACGCAGCATCTCCTCCATCTGCTTGCGCTCGGTGATGTCCCTGAAAACACCCATAAGATAGCTTTTTCCGGCCAATGTTATTGGAAACGAGTTAATATCAGCATAAAAAACACTACCGTCTTTTCTTTTCACCGGAATATCTCTACCGAGCGTAAACTCTCCCCTCGCTTGTTTCTCAAACTGTTCCATAACATAGGGCAGGGCTTTCTTGGGATGGATGTCCATAATTCTCAGATTTTTAAGCTCTTCCCGATTATAACCCAACATTTGACAAAAAGCCTTATTGGCGGTGTTGATTTTTTTGCTTTCCGCATCCGCTACAAGTAGCCCGTCGGGCGCATTATCAAAAATTGTCCTGAATCTTTCTTCGGATTCCCTTAACTCTTCGTCCATCTTCTTGTGCTCGGTAATGTCCCTGAAGTACCAAACTCTACCGTAATACTTGTCATTTGAATCCAGCAAAGGAGAAGAATACCTGTCAAAAACTCTGCCGTCCCTGAATTGTATCTCATCTCTACTTTTTTCATTTTTGTGAGCATAAAGGTATTTTACTCTCTCGAGGAACTTCTCAGGGTTTTTCAACTGGTATAAGACATGTTGAAGCATCTTTTCGTCGTCTCTCGTATCTAAAATCTGCTGATGTATATTCCACATCCGGCCAAAATTTTTGTTGAATGAAATAGATTTTCCTTCACTATCCACAACCAGAATTCCATCGATTGACGTCTCGGACTGTGCTTCCAGAAGAGTACTCTTAAACAAAAGTTCTTCCTCCCCCTTCTTGCGCTCGGTAATGTCTTTTGCCTTTTCGAGCACCGCAACACGGTGGCGCAACGTCTCCACCTCTTGCAGTAATTGCGATTTGCTCTTTTGTTCGTTCCGCATGGTTTTCGACGCTCAATTAACCAACGCGCGTTTTCCCTCGCTCCGTTAGCGTTTGGGCCGATACCGTAAATGCCTCGGCTTAAGTCGCATTAGCAGACGTAATTAGCATTAACGTCCTTTTCCATCCGAAAAATTTTCAGTTTCGCGCCGCGCTCTAATTACTTCGCTGATTGACCAAACAAACCTCCCTCTTGACTACGAAAATACCCAAAACCAGTAGAAACAGGCCCAAAATCGCCATCTTTCCCTCGTTTACAACTTGTAAATTAAATATAAAACCTTTATTTTAAGACCTGCAGTTCCCGAAAATAATCGTGGAAACTACGGGATTTTGTACTTAATAAGTAATGTATTGGAAATATGTGGGCTTGATCCATTACTTCTTTTTCTATCACCAAAGTGTGGGGCCTTAAAAGTTCCAAAAAAACCACCTAATCCCCTTCCTGAAAGAGAGTTATGAAAAACTTCTCATCCAGAGTGCTCAAAACATCCACATCAAAACATTCACTTTTGTGTAAAATTCCTCGTTCGGTTTTCGCCCTGAACTTTTTATGGAAAGCCTCTCTGTTTGTTTAATATGAAAGTTCCTAATCTCTTGTTTCAAAAGGCCTTAGACTAGTGTGCGGCTCGGGTCGCAGCGATCGTAACTTCTGGCCGCTATGATAAATCATCAATATTTGATAGAAGATACGTAACCTAACTGTCTTTTAACAAGACATATAACTCTTTAGGGCCCAGGAGCTTGCGCACATTCAAACCGGTTGTTAGCACAACATCTTTTTAGTAGTGCAACCACCAAAGATTGACCTCGTGATGCCTTTCGCTAAACTTCTTTCTTCAGCCTGGTCAGCAGCAGACCTTGTAATTTGTGCAATTCCAAAAGATTGCTTACATATTCTGCCGCTTTTGTTTGGCCTTTTTTGGGATTTTTCGCTGGAATTGCTCCCTTTGTCTTTTTTCTTTTAGATTTTGCCATTTTTCCTGTTTCCTTATTGACAAAATTCACATTTGGGTTTAGATTTCAGATTTTCATAATTTGCTTTTGCTCATAATTAACACAAACGCGAAGGATTGCAAGAATAAATTTCGTAAATATGTAAAAATAATGGAAAATTTTGACGAAAAGGCGATAATCGAGCGAATTAGCCTCCTGCGTAAGCAATATTCAGGCAATAGGGGCAAGAGTGAATTCGCACGGGCTTTGGGCATAAGTGCTTCTACTTACAGTTATTATGAAAATAACAGGATTCCTCCAATTGACATTCTTTTGAAAATATGTGAGGTTACGGGAGCGGATTTGGAATGGCTGCTGACAGGAAGCACTAAGGAAAAAAGATTCGCATTTGGGCCAAATAGCGGAATTCTGCAAAAGCTGGACGACCTGTTTACCGGAAATCCGGAATTGACCGAGCCGGTTCTGGCTTTTATTGAGCTATTATGCGAGAAAAAAGGGATTGAAAAAGAGTTTCGTTCCAAAGTTTTGCCGGCCCGGCCGGATCGGCCGGGGTGGATTCCGGTGCTCGGCAGAACTGCTGCGGGGATGGTTCATTTTTGGGACCAGACATTTCTGCCGGAGCCGAAGCAGGCTGTAACAGAGCTCGATGAGTTGGTTAAAAAGCACATCGGCAAAGCGATTATTGGCTCTGTGGATGGGATGGTGTCGATTGATTTGCAGGCGAGGCCTTTGATGGATGGTCTTAAAAGGCCTGAGGTCAATCTTATTCAGGTCAGCGGGCAAGAGGCAGACCGAATAGTCGAGTTTGTCCAGTGTGAGGAAATTTT
>SMTZ1_10001547_pt1 | contig 23271 bp, 10 predicted proteins | sample DeeMarSWOR136_30_FD_25667 | JGI IMG/M metagenome (IMG submission 25667) | reverse complement strand
CAAAACAGTAGGAAAAGCAGATTTAATTTTAATCTGTCCTGCTACTGCAAATACAATATCAAAAATAGCATATGGAATTGATGATACACCTGTTACAACAGTAGCCTCTACAGCATTTGGATCATCAATACCAATTGTTATTGTTCCAGCTATGCATGAAAGCATGTATAAACATCCAATTTTGGAAAAAAATGAGGAAAAATTAAGAGAATGTGGCGTTGAGATTTTGGGGCCAAGAATTTCTGAAGGTAAGGCTAAAATTGCTAGAATTGACAATATTATTGATCGTGTTATTGATTTACTAATTTCTAAGAAGGATTTAGAAGGTAAGAAGGTTCTCGTTACAGCTGGTCCTACTAGAGAAGCAATAGATTCAGTTAGATTTGTTTCAAATAAGTCATCGGGAAGAATGGGGATAGAACTGGCAAAAGAAGCTTCTGCCAGAGGTGCTGAAGTATTGTTAATAGCTGGAGAATGTATGGTGAAACTTCCAAATTATATCAATACTATTCACGTTATTTCTATTGATGATTTTATAAAAGCAGTAAAAGAAGAAATTTCGTATGGTAATTATGATTTCTTTATATCAGCTGCTGCAGTAAGTGATTATAAACCAATCGAATGCATTGAGGGAAAAATTTCATCTGATAATGTAGAAGAATTACATGTTAATATGAAATTAACTCCCAAGATTATAGATGTTGCAAGAAAAAAAGATTATAATTTATTTATCATAGGATTTAAGGCGGAAACAAACGTATCACGAAGTGAATTAATAGAGCGTGCTTATGCAAGGCTTAAAAAATCAGAAATCGATATGATCGTCGCCAATGACATTGGTAGAGATGATATCGGTTTCAGTAGTAAATATAATGAAGTATACATCATAGATAAAAATAAACGTATTACTCATGTTGAAAGAAATACTAAACGTTATATTGCATCAAAAATTATAGATGCCGCTCTCGAGAGTTATCAAAGTAGAAAAATTTAACCTCTTTTTCAGTAAAGTATTCTATAAATATACATAATATTTATCATACTTTTTTGAAAATTACGTTCTAAAGAAAATATTTAAATATTAGATTAATTACTGTAAAAAGTGAAGAATCAGTTAAATTCTGTAATATTAATAAAAATCTAAAATATTAGATGAATATTTTGAATTCATTGATTTTTTATATAAAATTATATAACTTAAGTTTGTAAAAATAAATAAAACTAATTTAAAAGAGGTGTCTTAGATTAAATCAAAAGAAGAAGGTGAAATAAAGCAAGGGACAATCGCCGAATATATGCGAAAAAGAACTCAGTTAGTTGGTTTTGAGTTTGGATATTGGAAGCATGTACAATATTGTGCAGAATTTATTGATAATGCTCTTGATGCTATTGAGAGTTTTCAATGGAGAGAATTAGAAAATCCAGATTCAAAAATTAAATTTTCCTTAGATCAAGATCTATTTTTAGAGAAATTCTCAATTCTTGAAACTGTAAAAGAAGAAAAGAAATCTCAGCATTTAGATGACGAAGCAAAACAAACACTTATGCAAGAATTCGTATTAGAATCAGAAGAGCATAAAGGACCTATTGTCCACGAGCTTGAGATAAAAGAAGAAGAATCTGGAGAGATAATTGACAAAGATGAGTTAGAAATAGAAGAAGAAGTAAAACGTATAATTGAAGATATGGATGAAATCCTTAGACCAGTTGAAAATATTATTGATGTCGAACCAATTGTTATAATAAGAATCAAAGAATATGACGCTCCCTCGTTTTTAACATCTGAAATAAGCCAAAAAAATGTAATGAGTTATACATTTGAAATTTTTGATAATGGTACAGGAATGTCAAAGATTGATTTAAGAAAATTTGGACGATATCTAGCCTCATCTAAGTCTATTGAATTAAAGCAAACAAGAGGAAGCCAAGGATTTGGTGCACCTAGTGCTTTTAGTGATGCTCAAAATACAACTGGTAAACCAATTATTACAGTTTCGAAATCTGCTGATACTGTCTACTCTACTGTTACAGAATTTTTCACAACATCTAAGAATGAAAAAAAATATTTAATCCACCCAACTGAAATTGATAGTCCGTTTCTTCATGGTACATATATAAAATTGAATTATTTGAACGTAAAATACGTTAGAGGTTATGTAGATAAATATATTGAAGAAACTGCTTTCATGAATCCTCACATTACAATTATATATATTGATCCTTTTGGTAAAGAAAAAATTTATCGACGATTAGCTTCATCTTTCCCAAATGAACCGAAATATGCAAAACCACATCCTTCTTCGGTTAATATAGGTGATCTTCAAGACTTAATAGCAAAATCAGAAAACAAAACTATCAATGCTTTTTTAAAAGAAAATTTTGTAAGAATTAGTTCAAAGACTGCCAAAGAAATTATTGATTTAGCAGAAAAGGATCTCCAAGATAAATTAAATCTACTTATCCTTAAAGAAGGCTTTATAACTAAAATAAAAAAGAAAACTGATCAAATCTATTATTTGAAATTTGAAAAGAAAGTATATGGACGCTCAAATAAGCCAAGAGATAAATTAATAATTTATCAAATAGAATCTGAACAATTGAAAAATGATTATTGGAATATAATTTCAGAATATAATAAGATTGATAAAGATCAAGAAAAAATTAATAAAGAAATACAAAAATTCAATGAACGCATTGAAAAAACTGAAACTCAAAAAGAAATTAAAAATATTGAAAAAGAAATTAAAAAATTATTAAAAAATATAGAAAATGTTAAAAAACAAAAAGAAAAACTAAAACTTGAATTAAATAATCTATTTAAATCTACTGATAATACTAATCTAACGGAATTAAAGAAGCTCAAAAATCGATCGGATTTTGAAGATCTTGTCAATGAAGTGCTGATTTCTAAAGCTAAACCAATTGAATTAACCAAAGAACAATTTAATTCACTTTTTCTCGCATTTAAATCAATGAAATATATGGCACCTCCAACAGATACAGCTATTCCAGTAGGAGAATCAATTCTAGAAAATACACTAATCAAGGAGATAGGTTTAAAAATATCTGGTAATATTGATGATTTTGATATTCCTGTTGAATCAGTAAATCAAACTGTCGAACTTTTGAGAGAAGAAAACAATATTGATATTGATTCTAAAGAAGTTATTGATCTTAGCTCTGAGATATTAGGAACTATTGATCTTGAAGATGATAAGCAGGATTCCCAAGAATATATGCAATATATTGAGGATATTATATCATATGCTGAAGATGAATCTATTGAAAGTTATAGTGATATTTTTGAATATTTTATTGACACTTATACCAAAGATGATGATTTTGTTGCTGCTGAAACAAGAACTCCCACAAGTGGGAAAGGATTAGCTTATGTTGTTGAGGCTGTCATGGCATACTCAAGAAATATTGAAGTTCCTAAACGTTCTAGAGATGTATTATCTAGATTTGTGAATAGAACTCCTAAGTTAAGAGATAGTGCTGATTGTGCCATAACAAAAGCAGTGCAATCAGTTAATTGGAAGAATTATAATTTAGATGTTTATGATAATAACTTACCCAAAGGACCAATAAAATTATTAGTTAATGTTTCTGGACCATTTGTTCATTTAATGTTTAAATCACAATCAAAAAATGCATTAGCTGATGATGAAGATTTAATTAAAGAAATTAAATATTGCCTTGAAGCAATTGGGAGAAGATTACGAATATATCTCAATAGAAGAGCGAGTTTACGCAAAATTGAAAAAAGAGCTAGCTTAATAGATAAATACATTCCCATATTTGCAGAAAGCGTTTACAAAATTGCATCAAGAGGGGATAGTGTATTTAAAGCAAAAGTTAATGCTAATGAATTAGAGAATTTAATGAGAGAAGCAATAGGCAAGAAAACTACTGCTCCAAGCCCTACCGAAATACAAATTGAAAAACCTGAAATTGAGGAGAAGAAAATTAAAGTCGAAGAATCTGAGATTCAAAAAGAAGAGGAGCCCCCAAAAGAAGAAGTTCCTTTAGAAAGAGTCAAACCAAAAGTTGAAGTGATATCTAAAAAAACTCTTCTAAATTGGACCATAAAAGAGCTTAAAGAATATTGCAGTGAAAAAAGTATTTCCATTCCCTCTAAGGCAAGGAAAAATGATATTATTGATAAAATACTTGCTTCATTTGAGGAACCTATAGAGCAACCAGAGATCACACCCTCGGAAGAACTAGAAGAAATCAAACGTCCTATTCCCGTGAGTGTTAAAATTGAAAAACCTCCTGAAGAGGTAGTAACTATAGCAGCTTCTAAAAAAGCTCAACCAAAGCCTTCAATCCCTCAAACTACTCAAACTACCTTACCTATTATAACAACTGAAAGAATATTGGAAGTATTATCAAATGAATGGCAAACAATTAAACATCTTATTTTTAAATTAAAAATTAAAGAAATGATGGATGCACGATATCTCCAATTAAAACTCAAGGAGTTGGAGCGAAAAGAGCAAGTATTAGTTGATATAAAAATGGGAAGAAAACAATGGAAATTAAAATAAAGTATGTGAAATATATATGGCAAAAAAATCAAAAAATCAAGATCTGGATCTAAAAGCAGCTAAAATGTTATTTAATGAATATTTAGAGAGAGGAAGAGAAGAAAAGCCTATTGATCTTCCAAAAGGTACGGTTAAAATTGATGATCTAAAAAGAAAACAAGCATTAGAAAAACTTTATAAGCTAGTTGACGATATTATAAGGAAGATATATGCTACAGGACGTCCATCAATTACTTTACCCTCTAGAACTAGTTCTAACATCATTTGGGATGAGGAAAATGATCTATTACTCCTGGGAGAACAAATCATGGAAAAACAGTTTCATTCGCTTACTAGTGTTGCTGATATTACTAGATTAATGAGAGTTTTAGAAAAAGTAAATGAATTGCTAATTAAAGATTTACATGCTACTAAAAGGGAGATTTTTTATTCTGATGTGAAACTATTTCAAGATCAAAAAAATAGTGATAAAAGTATTGAAGATGTTGCTACTATGCTTTATACGACAAGAAATTCTACTCATATTGTAGCATCCGCAAAGGGATCATGTATTGGACGACTTCGAATTAGAGATAAAAATGATATCATCGATTTAGAAGGTCTTGGTAGTGGTGGTTGGACGATTAGTCCAATGCTTGATAATATCGAGATAATTGAATCAGATGCAGAGTTTATTCTTGTTGTTGAAAAAGATGCAGCAATGATTAGATTATCTGAGGATAGATTTTGGCGAAAATACCCTTGTATTATTTTAACAGCAAAAGGTGCAGCTGATATAGCAACAAGGATGTTTTTAAGAAGATTAAATAAAGATTTAAATCTTCCTGTCTTTAGTTTAGTAGATAGTGATCCTTATGGTCATTATATTCATTCTGTATATTTACGAGGCTCAAAACGTTTAAGCTATGAATCTCCTTTCTTAGCAACTCCTGAAATAAAATTATTAGGTGTTTTAACACGTGACTTAGATAAATATAAAGTTCCAAAAGATTGTAGGCTTCCTATGAATAAAATGGATATAAAAAGAACAAAAGAATTACTTAATGAAGATTTTGTAAAAAATAATAAACAATGGGAACAAGATCTTAAACTGGCACTAAACTTGAAAATTAAAGCAGAAATCCAAGCCTTGTCTTCTCATGGGTTTGAATTCTTAACAGATCAATATTTACCTGAAAAATTGACTACAGGTGATTGGATATGAGAATTTTTTACAAGAAGGGAGGTGGTGCTATTCAATTGATTGACAAAGAAAAAATGTTAGAGTGGCCAGTAGAATTACCATTAATTTTTATAGAATATATACGAAATAATCAATTGAAGTTGTATGAAGATACAAGAGTACAAAAAGAGGTTGAAGCTTATTTAGATGAAATTCTAAAAGATGTTGCTATTCCAAGATTAATTAGTGTATTGGAAGGAGATGACTTGGAGGAAATTATTTTAGCATTAACTAGAATCGAGGAAATATCGAATAAAAATATTGAAATGATTAATCCTATAAAACCTTATTTAGAAAAATTATCTAATATTGAAAATAAACAAATAGAGAAATTAATCCAAAATATCTCCACGCAATTTCAAAAAGCTGAAAGAAAAAAAGAATTAGCAAAAAAAAGAAAAGTTATGAGAGAAAAAGAGAAATTGTTCTTAGAAGGAAAAATAAACGGAGAGGAATATGCAAAAGCTAGAAAGGAATATTTAACATTAAAAGATTAATTTTAAATTATTATGAATTGGGATAACATAAAAGAAAATTTTTATAACTTTATTATTGAAAACAATGTAATTGGTCTATTTAAAGAACCTTTAACATTAAAATCTGGTAGACTATCTCATTGGTATGTAAATTGGAGAAATATTTCAGCTGATGTCTATTTATTGGATCAATTAACTGACTATCTTTTATCATATATTGTGCATTTAAATTTAAAACCTAATTGTTTTTATGGTGTTCCAGAGGGAGCAACTAAATTAGGAATAATTACACAATTTAAATGGGCAAAAAGGCAGGACAATTATGGTCCTAAAATGTTTCCTTTATCGATGGGAAGAGGACAAATAAAAGAACATGGAGATCCTAAAGATCGAATTTTTTTAGGAATCCCTATGGGAAAAACAATAATACTTGAAGATGTTACCACCACTGGAGATTCTTTAATTAAAACAATAAAAAACCTAAAAGAAAATAATATAGAGATTCTAGCAGCTATAGGATTAACAAATAGAAATGAATTAAGAAATGATGGCAAAAGCGTTGAAGAAATCGTTTTAGAAGAAGATATTCAGTATTATGCAATGAGTAATGCTATTGATTTATTACCTAAATTAAAACCAGAAATGAATATAGCGAAGAAGATAAAAGATTATTTCAAAAAATATGGAACTAATGAGAATAATCTATTTTCTTAGACTTAAAACAATTGTCAATTAAAAAAGTAATTTAAGCTGTTAAAAAAAAAGCTCTCCACTTTGAAATATTTTTATTTAATATTTTATAAAATAATTTTTCTGGGATTGTCAATCTTTTTTCATCATCTAAAGATATCTCTGCCTTAGCTAATTTTAATAATTTTAAAAGTCTACTATCAATAATGTTCGACGCATAGGAATTATATCTATCCAAGTCTATCTTAGGTTTATAGTTCTTATTTATTTCAATTTCCAAGAAATCTTTGAACTCTTTTATCCTATTTAAAAAAAAGTTATCATTTGTAATAATCAATTTAGTATCGTCTCTTTCACTAATAGCATAACGTTGAACATCAATATTGTCGCATTTACTGGATGGAGCTATCCTTAAAACATCATTCTGAATAAAAATAATTGCAATGAATAATTTTAATTTGTATCTTTTACCTTTTTCAAAAGGACCATAGTTTTCTCCTAATAAAGAAAATCCATTATAATTATTAATACACTCAACAGTAATATCTTCATTTCTAAGCATAAAATTAAATCTAGCCAATGAATTTGTCAAAGATTCTTCAATTTTTATCATAATCTCTTCACCAGATACAAAAATATAAAAAAACTTATTATACTATAGAAAAGTAATACAGAAGAAATAAAAATACTATTAATTAATTAACATCTCTAAATTTTTGTGAACATTTTGATTGCTGAGGTTATTCTTTTAATTATCTTTATAATTTTTTTCATTCTTGGATTTTATCTTATTTATAAGCAAGTCGCTTTAGTTAAAAAAGGAGAATTCAGTACAAAAGATCGATTTCAATGTTTCTTTTATGGACTAGTGTTTAGTTTATCTGTTATGGTAGTAATAGCTGTTGGGTTCATTTTTGCAGTGGAGACTCCTGAATTCTGGCAAACTACTCCTCCCAACATAAATCCGAACTTTTTGCTTATCCCCTTCATTTCTTGCTTACTTTATCTTACTGTTTACCCTATTATCGATTTTCTATTTATAGCTTTAAGTAAGGAATCAGATGAGGGATTAACTCAGTTTCATAGGTTTATAAGCATAAAAATAATAAATAGATACAACAAAAAGTCAGTTGCTGTCATATTAGCGTTAATTTTTTATATTATGGTGTTCCTTTTACCTCCGATTCTGCTATCTCTCATTGGATTACCGCTTATAATAATTTGGATTACCTGGGTTCTAGTTTATCCATTAATGATGTTAACATTTTATGGATCAAAAGGTTATATTGCGGGCATTACAAACGCTTATTATCAGATTCCCGATATTAAAAGATCTATTTTTCTTAACTTTGAAGATCCTAAAAGAGGAATGCTTCAATTTAAATCTGCTCCAGGACCTTATATTATTTTAGGATTAATGTTATTTGTGTTTGTATGGGCATGGATCTCTCTTATTCAAACTATTGGATTCTTCTTCACCGGATCATTAGCCATTTCTACAATGTCTTCAGGATTTGTGTTTGTGACGTTATTTTTTGGTATTATAGGCTATTTTACTCGCTTTTGGGGTAGAAAAATCAAATATCGTGGTATTGATATTTACTTTGCTGCCTATCTAATGGCTTCAATAGGAATTAATGTTTTGGTGAACTTCCTTATAGTTAATCATCATAAATTGTATTTTACATTTAACTTATGGAATATAACTAAAGAAATTGTAATTGGGAACAATTACTTAATGTTCACCTGGGCAGCAATTATAGAAGAAGTTGTATTAATAATAATAACTTCCTATTACTTTTTAGCCACTAGCAATGAATTCGTAAGAAATATAAGAATCTCAAAAATTACACAATGCGGTCAAACTTTTAATCCTGTCCCTTTATTCAATTTTATTAAAAATAGTAATCCAAAAATTAGAAAATATGCTGAAGAAACATTATTATTAATGTTTGAAAGAATTCCTTTAAAAAAAGATATAGATCTAAATAAATGGGAGTTCAAAAATTTGCTCTTAGATGGATTAAGCGATATTAATCCAAATGTAAGGAACATTTGTTATAAAATATTCATTCAATTAGAAAATGATGCTCCAGAAATCATTCTACCTTGGATAATTGAATCGTTAGAATCTCCTAATTATGATAAGGTAATCCAAATTACCAAATCTCTATTAGAAACAGACATATCACTTATTAAAGAAATCCCTCAGTACTTAATTGCAGATCTCATTAAAGATCCAGAATGGAGATTAAAATTATTAGGTTTAAAACTACTTTCTAGATTAATTAAGACGGCGAATAAATTAATCTTAGAGATAGATTTTAAGAAGTTAATTGATCATCCATATAGTAAAGTACAAGTAGAGATTCTTAATATTTTAGCTGAATCTTCTTTAAATGTGCCCTATGAAATAATAATTGACAAAATTTTTCACCAGAATAATGAAATTAGTGCTGCTGCGATTAGAAATATAAAAAATATTCCCTTAGAACAAATTAATAAGAAAATGATTTCTAAAATTATTCCTTTAATGGAAGATCCTTCTAGTGCTGTTAGAGCATCGATCTTTGAAGTGGTTGCTAGAATTGGAAAATTCAAAAAGTATAATGTTCCAATCTTTCCATTCCTAGAAGGAATTACTGATTTGAGTGAAGATGTAAGAAGATCTTCAGTTTCTGCTCTCGAAAGATATTATCAAGAGGTACCATCTTTATTGAATATTGATAATATTATAAATAAAATCGATCCCCATAACTCTGATATTTTAAACAGTATTATCTCTCTCCTAGGAAGATTATGGGAGTACAATCCTGATAAAATTTTAACAGCGTTATTAATCTTTATAAAATTTGAAAATGAACAATTAAAAGAAAATATCTCTGAAATCTTAGTAGAAAAATATAAATCTTCTCCTCATTTAATAATGCAGAATTTAATTAAGATCCCAGATATCTCAGGATTTATCTCAAAAGGTATTATTTCAAAGACTTTAATTAAAATTGGTAAAAATGATCCTGAAAATGTAATTCCAAAATTAACTAATTATTTGGAAAATTCTGATGATGATATAAGATTGAATTCTATTGTCTCTTTAGATGGACTTGTGGATGATTTTGCTCAAAAGATCAATGTTAAAACTCTTCTTCAACTATTACGAATGGATAAAAATAAACAAATTAAAAAGGAAACTTCAAAGATTATATCAAAAATAGCCAAGATGAACCCTAATATAGTCATGCCTTATATTTCTGATTTTATTGAAGTTTCAATTGAACAGGAATCATCTGTAAAAATTGTTCTTATTAAATCCTTATTAGATATAGCTAAAAATTCTCCTGAATTAATTCCTGTTAGATTGATTTTTAATTTACTTGCAGATGATGATTCTTTTATCAGAGAAACTTGTACAAAAATTCTTGGCTTTATAGGATACAAAGATCCATTATCGGTGATAGATATTTTGATTAATAGAGCAATGATAGATAAGGAGTGGATTGTAAGAGAAGCTTCTGTTGCTAGTTTAGGTAACATTATTAAACACGTTGAGAATAAAGAAAAAATTATAGAAAAACTCATATTTTTACTGGATGATGAGCAGAATTGGGTTCGAAGATCGGCATTGAATATATTAGCTACCATCAAGGAGGTTAATCAGAATCAGTTGCCATTTAGTAAATTATTAAAGTGCTTAAAAAATAAAGATTCAAATGTAAGAGAGGCAGCAGCAAAGTTGTTAAGAATTTTTAGCAACCAGATTGATCAAGTTTTTGACGAGATCATAGAATTATTAGAAGACGATTCTAAAGAAGTAAGAGAAAGTTCAATAAATAGCTTTGTAGATATAATAAAAAATGTGGGACTTAATCGAATAATATCAAAATTATTAAAAAATTTAAGTGATGAGGGCTCCTTAGAAATTCAACGTTCAATTGCATTAATTTTAGGACGAACAGCAAAATATGAGGATGAAAAAATCAAGAAAAGAGCCATTGCATTATTGAAAATAAGGTGTGAAATGAGTCAAGATCCCGTCATTTGTAAAACTTTACAACAGTTAAAAGAGAGTTAAATACTTTTTCTAGCTTATTTAACTACAAATCAATAAATCGTGAAACAGTCTTGTAGTTTAAATAGATGCTTATTTACTGTTTAATAAATTATGTCGTTAATATGAATGATTAAAAAATTATCAAGTATATTTTAGCCATATCAACAGATATTGATGTGATTTATAATGACAACCCCTTTCTCAACCTCTACTCAACCAATTAATAAGATCCAGCGCTTTGAAGATTTTTATCGATTATTTCAAGAAAAGCCAGGTGATCATAAATATCAAGATCAAATAAATGTCATTTTTTCAAAAGGAGGAAATGCATTAGTTATTTTTTACGAGGATTTGCTTGCTTTTGATCCTCAGATTGCTGATATGCTACAAAAAGATCCTGAATCTTTATTAGAAGATGCAGTAGAAGCATTTAAGAATGTTTTAAAATTCCAAGGAGTTGCACTGACTAATCAAGAATATTTTGTGAGAGTTACAACTAAAGATAAAAGATCCCCCCTTTCAACCCAATTAAGAATGTTAAGAGCAAAAAATATAGGTAAACTTATTTGGTCTAAAGGAATTCTAGTTAGAAGTTCTCCAATAATACCTAAATTAGTAAGAGCAACTTTCGAATGCACCTTATGTGGAGCTCAATTTGATATTATTCAACTAACATCAAGAATAAAATGGCCTAAATTTTGTATTAACAAAAGATGTAAGGCTAAAACCCAATCAGATTTCAGATTAATATCAAAAAAATCAGAATTTATTGATTGGCAAAGCGTCATGATTCAAGAAATCCCTGAGGATTTACCTCCTGGAAGAATCCCAAGATCAATTCAAGTAATATTTACACATGATTTAGTTGATTCTGTTAAGCCAGGAGATAGAATTAATATAATGGGTATATTTAAATCAGTTTTAGCTCATTCAATTAAAAGTATCAATTCTAACTTGTTCAAAACTTATATCGATGTCAACTTCATAGATCCTGAAGATAAGGGAGATGACATAATTGAACTTTCTAAAGAGGATAAAAAAAAGATAGAAAAATTATCGAAAGAACCAATGATCCAGAAGAAAATTGCACGATCAATTGCTCCAAATATTTATGGAAGAGATCAATTAAAAATGGCATGTGCTTTATGTTTGTTTGGAGGGACAAGAAGAACAAAGCCAGGTGGAGGGTATAAAAGAGGAGATATTCATTTTCTTGTTGTAGGTGATCCTGGAACTGGTAAAAGTATTCATTATTCCGAACTTATATACATAGGAAATAATACCCAAAGAACTCAAGACTGGAAAGTTAGAGAAATTGGACAATTTATTGATGAGCTAATTGACGAAAATAGACAAGCTGTAATTAATAAAGGAGATACGGAGATTCTTAAATTAACGAAACTATCTCCATATTATACCTTCTCGATAAATCCAAATAGTTTAAAAACTCAAAAATCTAGAATTAATGAAGTAAGTAGACATAAAACAGATCTTCTTGTTAAAATAAAAACAAGATCTGGTCGAGTTATTAAAGCAACTCCAAATCACTCATTTACTACTTTGTTAGATGGTAAGCTTAAAGTAATTGAAGCAAATGAACTTAATAAAAATCAATATTTACCTGTAGCAAGAAAATTAAATATTGAAGAAAATCTAAATATAATTAATGTTGCTGGATATTTTAATATAGAAAATATTGTAAGTACTAAGATAATTCGAAATCAAATTTCTTTATTTAAGAGAAAAAAAACAACTTTAAGGGAAGCAGCTCAAAGATCAAATATCACTGAAGGAACATTTAAAAATTATACTAATAATCCTTTTTCCTTGCCAAATGGAGAGTGGATAAGACGAAAATATGATAATACATGGATTCCAAAAAAATTAGAGTTAAATTATCAATTAGGTCAAATTATTGGCTTATATCTAGCAGAAGGAGATATTCCTAAAAATTCCATACGATTATCTAATACTAATCAAGGGTTAATTGATTTACTTGAAAATGATATTACAAATATTTTTGGGAGAGTCTCAATATATAATTATGATCATTCTGTACAAATTCATAATTCTAGTTTAGCAAAATTGTTTAGTATTTTATTTGGAAAACAAGCAGGAGATAAAAAAATTCCAAGAATGTTTTTATTTACGCCTTTAATTTTTCGTCGTAACCTAGTATCAGCTTACTTTTCAGGTGATAGTTATATTGAAAAGGGAAATTTATTCATTTCTGCAACAACTAAAAGTAAAAACTTGGCTTTTTCCATATCAGACATCTTAAGTACATTTGGAATTTTTAGTACGATTAATACTAAAGTTATCAAATCAGGACCTTATGAAGGAAATGTATATTATGAAATAATTCTATCTGGAGAAGAAGTAATTAAATTTCATAAAAAAATTGGATTTTTATCATTCGAAAAACAGCAGCGTTTAGAATCAGCTATTCATTTAGCATGCCAAAGAAAAAGATATCAAGTTAAGGATATTATACCTAATTTTGGTAATATTTTACAAAATATTACTATAGATTTAGATCTAAAAAATATTAGAGGTTCAAGGGAAAGAAATTTTCTTGGTGAAATTCGTGGTAAAACTCAAAGACAAAGAGCTGGAAGATTATATCTCAAATCAAAAGTTGAACAATTTGAAAGTTTATACTATCAACAACATAAATCTTCGGGGGATGATTTAATTTGGCTAAAAAAATTAACTGAATCAGATATATTTTGGGATAAAATTGAAGATATAGAAGTGATATATGATAAGTCATACGTTTATGATTTAGGAACGGATGATGATCACTTCATCATAGCTCAGGGTAATCTTATTGTCCACAATAGTGAGATTCTAAAAGGTGCTGTGGAAATTTCACCACGAGGCCTATATACTTCTGGAAAAGGTTCTACGGGGGTTGGGCTTACTGCAGCTGTAATAAAAGAAGCTGATACCGGTCAAATGAATCTCGAAGCTGGGGTAGTGGTATTAGCTAATGGAGGAGTTGCAGCAATTGATGAATTTGACAAAATGGATACAGCAGACCGTTCAGCTTTGCATGAAGCAATGGAACAACAATCTTATCATTATAATACTGAAATCTTAAGTGTAGATGGTAGACAAATTGTTATTGGAGAATTTATTGATAATTTAATGAAGCAAAATAAAGATAAAATACTATTTGGTAAAGATTGTGAAATATTATCATTTAATAGTTTAAAATTGTTTACAAGTGACTTTCATAAAATATATAAGACAAATGTAGATCGAATAAGTCGACATAAAGCCCCTAGCTATTTTTATAAAATTACATTTACAAATGGTAGATCAATAGTTGTTACACCCGAACATCCAATGTTCACATTTCGAGAAGGCAGATTAAGTTGTATTAGTGCAAAAGATTGTGTCAAAGATGATTTCATCCCTATACCAAAATATTTACCAAATTCAAGTGACATTATTGAATTACATCGTAATAATAGGCAAAATCATCCACTATCTAAAAAAATAATCTTTCCAAAACATTTAACTCTTAAATTAGGGAGATTATTAGGATATATAGTAAGTGAAGGCCATAATTATAAAGGTTCAGGAGCAGAGATAGGATTCTCAAATATGGATGACATTTTAGTTAAAGATTTTTATGAATTGATGAAAGAAGAATTCAGCATTGAACCTTCTATAAATGTAAGGGATGATGGATTGAAAACACTTAGATACATATCAATTAATTTATATGAATTTATGATAGAGAATTTTCCAGAAGTAATGAAAATCTCAAAATTTAAACGTGTGCCACATAAGATATTATCAAGCAGTCGTAAAATAATCAAGGAGTTCTTGATTAGTGCTTTTAAAGGTGATGGAAGTGTAGAATCTACAGCAATATGTTATCGAACTGCTTCTAAAGGTTTATGTGTCGATTATCAAGATTTACTCCTGAAATTAGGAATTCACTCTCGAATAACTTATGATAAATATAATGATTCCTTCAAAGTCTATATTCGTGCTCAGTCATTAATTCGATTCTATGAAGAGATTGTTCAAAAGGATGATCGTAGAATTGAAAAAATTAGAAATATAATTAAACCAGATCTACCAAAAACTCATCATCATGACATATTTCCAAATTCTGTAATTGAAATGATTATTAATCTTAAGCGTAAATTAGCTATTGCTTACGATGGATATTTCCATCGACACTTAAAAAAAAATCATGGAATCACTCGCAATGTTTTTCAAAAGGAGCTAACTTTAATCAAAAATAAATTCTCAGAAATTTTAGAAACATTAAAAAGAGTTACTGATATTAAAGAAATAAGAAATAAAACAGGCTTTTCTCAAGAAACTTTAGCTCGAGTTGCTGGGCTTAATCGAGGTAAAATTGATTATTATGAAAGAGGAGGGTATGATAAAAAACAGAAGGATAGATTTAGATTACAGATCATTTCCTCTCTTAAAACTAAAATTGAAGAAGTTGAAAAAGAAATCAATTATTTAAATTCCTTATTAGAATCGGACATTTGTTGGGATAGAATTAAGAAAATTAATTGTATTCAAAATAAAGGAAAGAATTTTACACCATGGGTTTATGATATAACAGTTGAACCTAATCACACATTTATTAGCCAAGGAGTTCTTCTACATAATACTGTGAGTATAGCAAAAGCAGGTATAGTTGCAACTTTAAAAGCACAGACCGCAATAATTGCTGCTGCTAATCCTTATTCTGGAAGATACGATAGGTATAAAACTCCAACACAGAATATTCGGTTACCACCTTCTCTATTATCTCGCTTTGATCTCATTTTTATAGTAGTAGATAAACCCAATCCCTCTGAAGATGCACAGATGGCTGAGTTTATTCTAAAAAACTCCATGATTGGACCGGAAGAGATATTTGAAGAAGAAAATAATATATTTACTCCCATCTCCAGAGAGTTACTTAAAAAATATATAAAGCATGCTAAAAAAACTTACCATCCAATTTTAACAGATGAAGCTAAAGAAAGAATAAAAGAGTTTTATTTACAACTACGTGGTCAATATGATAGTGAAGATGCGATAATTTCAATTTTAGCGAGAAATTTAGATGCTCTCGTAAGATTGAGTGAAGCTTATGCAAAAATGGCATTAAGAGATAAAGTATTAAAAGAAGATGTAGAAGAAATTATAAAATTATTCCAAAGATATCTCAAAGATACAGGCTATGACGAAACATCAGGAAAAATTGACATGGATAGAATATTTGTTGGCCAATCAAGAAGCAATCTCAATAAACTCGAAACTTTAATGAATAGATTAAAAGAAATATTTGAAGAAAATAATTGGAAATCACTTGAAAAAGATGGGATAATTCAAATTCTTGAAATAGAAGAAAATTTAGATAAAAAATTTATAGACAATGCTATTGAAGAACTAATCAAAGAAGGAACATTATATGAACCAAAAAGTGGATTTATCCGTTTTACAAACAAAGAGGAATAATAGCCCTTTTATTATTTTTTTCTTGTTAACAAGAATAAAACGATATTGCATGTTTAGAAATGATTTTAAATGCTAATTCCACATTTTCTCCAGTTTTTGCAGAAGTGAAAAAATAGGAAAATGAATTTATTCTTTTCCCTAGCGTCTTAATTTCTTTTTCATTTAACTCTGTATCTAAATCATTCTTATTTGCTAGTAATATAATGGGAGCATTAAAACAATATTCTCTTATATCTGGAATCCAAAATTTTTCAATTTGAACAAATGTATTTTTTCGTGTTAAATCTCCAACTATTATCACACCTTTAGCACCAGAATAGTATGCATGTCTCATATTAATCCAACGTTCCTGTCCAGCAATATCCCAAAGTTGAAGGGTCGCTAATGCATCATTATCTAAAACTAATTTTTTAATATAAATGTTGGTGCCAATACTTGTACGATAATCTTTTGTAAATTGCCCAGTTATGAACTTTTTAACCAAACTTGTTTTGCCAACAGCTGGTTCTCCAATTATAATGATTTTTAACGTGTACTTGCTAGTCTTTTCCATATATAATTAAAATTATGCAAAAAACTTTTTTAAGTTTATATGTAAATATTAAAATAATTAAATTCTAAAATTATTGCATAGAATTGAGAATTTAAATGATAAGATAAGGATTCAAAATTATGACTACTGGTATAGTATATGATGATATTTATCTCCAACACAGAATTGGAACTCATGTTGAGAGCCATTTAAGACTTATTGAAATTATGAATTTTTTGAAAACTAAAGCACTTTTTCAGAATCCAAGTTATAAGTTAATTACACCCAGGCAAGCAACTTTAGAACAAATTAATTATGTTCACGACGAGAGTTTAATAAATGAGGTGAAAGAAGTAAGTACTTTAGCTGAGGCAACAAATCGTATCCAATATCTTGATATGGATACAGCAGTTTCTGGAAAAACATATGAGGCTTCATTATATTCAGTTGGGGGTAATTTACTAGCTATCGATGAAATTTTAAAAGGCAATATTCAAAATGGATTTGCGTTAGTAAGACCTCCGGGTCATCATTCTAATTCTCATCGATGTGCTGGTTTCTGCATATTTAATAATATTGCTATAGCAGCAGAATATTTATTTAGAGAAAAACATATTAAAAAGGTGGCAATAATAGATTGGGATTGTCACCATGGTAATGGAACGCAGGATATTTTTTATCGTGGTTCAAAATCAAAAGAAGGGCAACTGGTGATGTTTAATTCTCATCAAGATGGTCGAACACTTTATCCTGGGAGTGGTTTTATTGGTGAAATTGGTGCAGGAAAGGGTGAAGGCAAAATTATTAATTATCCCATGCCACCACACGCTTCTGATGATGTGATCATTATTTTTTTTGAAGAAATCATTTCACCGATATTATCAGAATTTAAACCTGAATTTATTCTTATTTCGGCAGGTTTTGATACACATTGGACTGATGATCTCACCAACATGGGATGGACAATACAAGGTCCAGCCAATTATTTAAAACAAATTAAAAAGATTGCCAGAGAATATGCAAAGGATAGGATTCTAATTACACTTGAGGGAGGTTACCAAGTAGATAAACAAGCTAGAGCAGTATATAATTGCTTAAAAGTACTTAATGATGAAGAAAATTTAGTTCTTGAAGATGCACGAACATCTGAACAATTAACATTGGATTATTTTAACAAGAAATTAATTCCTGCATTAAAAGATAAATTAAGCCCATATTGGGAATGTTTTTAACTTAGATTTATGCGATAATTTATAAACCTACACATCATATTGTTAAATAAGGATTTTAATATATTTAATATAATAATATAAATAAAAAGAGGAGATTATTTTGTCCGATGAATATGAACGAAATGATATAGAAAATGAAAAAAAAAAACCAATATCTCCCCCTCCTATGCCACCACCCTCTGTTACACCACTAACTCCTCCTCCTTCAATAACTCCTGATTCCATTCCACCAGAGATGCCAACAACTATACGACCACCTCTAGAATCTACAATCCCATCTTATTCTGAACCCTCACCTCCCCCTACCATGCAACCCATATCTACAGCACCATTGGGCCCTTCACAGGAAGAATATACGTCTGTGATGGCAAAACTCGAAGGTAAAGATTCTTTAATAAATCAGCTACAAAATACAATTAATGAATTAAATACTCAAATCTCTAAACAAAATGCTCAAATTATTGAAAAAGATAGTCACATCAATAGAATTTCTAATCAGGTGCAATCATTTCAATCTTCAGTTGAAGCTTATCAAAATCAAGTGACTCATTTAACAAATGAAAATGCTCAACTACAAGCACACATACCAGGTTTACAACAGCAAGTTCAAGAACTTCAACAACATAATTCAATGCTCCAGCAGCAAATTGGACCTTTACAAGCACAGATTACTAAATTACAGGAAGAATTAGTGTATAAAGATAAACGTATTCAAGAACTTAAAGAACCTCAGGCAGTAATGCCCTCAAGTCTAGCTCAAGGAATAACGTCTCAAACCCCTACTTATAGTGCAAGTCCTTCCTTAACGAGTTCTACTTCATCAACCCAAACTTCATCTACATCTCTTGGAGCAGGAAGAAGAGTCTGCCCCAGTTGTGGAGCAACTGGTTTTGCTATAAAGGAAGTAGAAGATAAAACACGAATTATAAGTTACATTCCGAAGCCGATTTATGCTAAAAAAATGATTTGTACAAAGTGTGGATTTGAATTCTAAAAAATCGAGATTTTTTCATTTATAGGGAAATATTATTTTAGATCTTAAATAATAATTTGTAGTTGATTATCCTAAGAATTTTGTTCTAGATATATTTTTAGCAAAATTATTTTAATATTTACCACACGATGCAATTTTAATTAATATTTAAATTTAAAATATTATGTGGAAAATTATATATATAATAATTATAATTAATATTCTAAGTTTTTTCGGAAAATAACTGGAAAACTTATAGTATAATATGTCAGAATTAAGAGAAGAATTATTAGGTACTGCTATTAATAAAAAACGAATAATTGGGGTTTTATTAGTATCTATTTTATTAATTTCTATGTTTGCATTCTCTGTTTTTTTCTTCAGTTCTCTATTCGGTTCCCAAAGAACAAATCCTAATAAAGAAAAAGCAAACACAGATTATGAGGATGCTGAGACAGTAATACCTCCCCCCCCTCTTGATTTTCTAGAAGAGTTATTGAAATATTTAAATGATACTGGATTCCTCAATGATTTTATTAATTTGGTGGATCCAGAAGATTTTGCAGATATCCTTGCTGAAATGATGGATGGTGATATTGATAATTTTGATATTAGTGGCTTTTCAGAGGTACTTCTTCCTCTTCTTGGAGCCGCAGGATATTCGATCTTTGGAGAACAAGAGGTGTTTAGAGTTTATAATTCAAGTAGCCCATCGGGGAGCATGGATATTAATAAAATTACAGATAACTTGTGGAAATATGAAACTTTTGATGAGTATAATGGAGATTCCTGGAGTTCTACAGCTAATGTGTTTTCATATGATTTTATCTCTTTTTTAGATTATGCAACAAAATATTCATCTCAAGATATATTAAAAATAAAAATGCCCCTCACACCAGAACAAGGTCCAAATTCAATGGTTATTCCGACCTTATTCCCGATTCCTTTCGTCATAGAAAACAGTATATTTGCTCCGAATTTAGATTTAACTTCTTTAAGTCTAAATAAAGATGATTTTAATAGCACAATATTAGATCTAGATTTTTATACAAATGACGATGTTAATTTATCTTTTGAAATATTTGGATTGGATCTTCCTTCTGAACAAGATATTAATAATTCTGCCGTATTAGTTACTAACCCATCAGCAGATTATTTATCCCTATTAAATTATTTTACCCAATTACCTCCTGATATTATTAATTATATTAATTCCCATCCATATTTCGAATCCCATTATGATGCTTTAGATTCAATTATCGAAGATACTGATAATGCATTTTTTATTGCTTTAAAAATCAGGAATTATCTTCACGATAATTTTAATTTAGGTTTTGATGCAGTCATGAATGATCCTGCCGATGAAGGAGAAGATATAGTAGAATGGTTCTGTGAGCATGAAGAAGGCTTATATTCTGAATTCGCTTCAGCCTTCTGTGTATTTGCAAGGGCTTTTAATGTTGCAACTCGCTTTATCGATGGATTTAAAACAGAATCTTTTAGTAATGATACTTATACCTGGGAAGTTGACGAAATTTATGATTCTGAGGAGGGTGCTGAAGCAATTCTAATAAAGTATAAACATTTATATAATTGGGCAGAAATCTACATTCCTTCAGATATAACTGGGAATGGCAAATGGATTCAATTCGATGTTATGTCTCAACAGAGTCCACTCCCTCCTGCTCCTCCTCCCCCCCCTCCTCAATATAATCTTAATCTATATTCAAATTTTACTGCTGGTTTTAGAGGGCAAGTTACCAACTTTACAGCTATATTAAGTTCTCCAACTGGATCTTCGGTTGTAAATAAAACAATTACTTTTTCAGACATATCGACGGGTTATTCAGGTGAGATTGACACTGATGAGAATGGACGTGCTTCTTTATTAGTTGATATTGATAACTCTCAAATTGTTGGCCCCCATGTAATAGTAGCATCATATGATGATTATAATGTATCAAGTAATACTGTAATTTATGTTGTATATGGTAATGTTGATGTAATTCTTACAAATCCTCCAATAGAGATTAATCGTTCAATAAGTAACACAACTCTTATTCAAGGATATGTGAATGATCCTGTTGCTAATCAAAGAGTAGAAGGTGCTACTGTTGAATTTCTTTTATTACAATCTGGAACTAATAATAAGATAGCATCTCCCTTTGATATAATCTATACAGATACAGACAGTAATGGAGATTTTGACACATATATCACTTTAGATCCATCTGTTATGAGAGGTACTTATGATCTACGAGTTGATTTTAATGGTTCATGGTATAGTTATCCTTATGCCGTTGGAATGATAAATTCTTCAAGTAATCGAATTCAATTTAATGTAACTGAGGAAACTAAATATAACTTACTATTCTCTATTAATGGAACACCAACTGATTACCCTTTCACTCCTAATCTAAGCAACTTAATTAATGTTAAAAAAAACCAACAACTCAATCTTTCAGTAACTTTAATAGATGACTACACCAAAATCCCAGAAGCAGGAGTAAATGTAGAATTCTATGATTACACAAATGGAGATATCCCAATTGGATCTGATGTTACAGATTCTAATGGTATTGCATGGATTTCCCATAACACTGGTACAAACAAAGCTGGTCCTACATTGGTTTATGCTAAAACAATGCGCAATACCAATTATTCTTACTTTATTTTAAATGAATCGATAAATTTTCAATTCCTTTTTGGTCCGAATCCACGTGTTATTAATAGAACTGGGTCATATGGAACTCAATTTGATATCGCTTGCAATTTGGTCGATTATAATGTCAATCCAGTAGATTATTCTCAAATTGAGTTAAAAATGTATAGTGGAGTAATTGAAAGATCAAACTGGTTAAATCCTCAAACTCCTATATTTTATAACGCTGGTGGAATATTTAATATCAATAATATAGGAGTTCAATCGTATGCTGATGCAACAAATTATACTTTAAATCTCAACTTTAATGGTGACTTTTTATTAACCAATGATCCAATTAATCCGTATCCTTATGATTTTAATATCAATTATTTAAGTAATGTGTATGTTATACCAAATGAATTAAAAGTTCTTGATCCAGAAAATGTAAACATAACTCTTAGAATAGAAGGGCAACATACACGTATTTTCTATGATGATCTAAATCCTCCCGCCACCTATAATCAAAGTGATACAGCACATTTTCAAGTCCAAGTATCACACGTGTTTAACCTTGACGGAAATCCTGTGTATCTTTATGATGAATTTGTCTCATCAACTGTCCCTTTAGATACTTACTTTTTTCCTGGAGGGACTGGATCTTCTGGATTTGTTCAATTTAATATCTCCACGGCCTCACTTCATGCAGGACTTCATAGAATTAGAGTTCAGTACCATATATATAGTACTATTAATGTGACTTATATTATAATAAATAATACTGTGGAGATTTATGCATTTTCTTCAGATAGTGAAATTCTGCGAGGAGCTGATAATTTTCTTGTTTACGGTTCCCTTCAAGACGGTGGGGAATATTTAAGAGGATTAAATATCTCAATTATTCTATTAGACAGTTCTTTTACCGATGTTTCCTTTTATCTTAATTTAGCAGGCACTAAATCAGTTATCATTAACAATGATGGTACATACAGTTATTCAATTAATAGTATTGCCCAAACCTGCCCTCAAGGAAAATATTATATTATAATTAACTTCAGCGGTAGTTTAAGATACCCACGTACCGCTTTACCTGATGTTTTATTAACAAATCATATGATAAATACTAATAGTACTCCTATACCTTTGAATGTATCAGCTGGTACAAATATACAAATAGATACATATTATACAGATTCTGAAGATGACTATCCAGAGTGGTCGCATTTATGGATTGATAAGGATTGGTTACATGTAAATGGAACTTTAAGATGGGACAATGGTGGTGGAATATCTGGAGTAAATATTACTATCACAATAATAGATGAACGTGATCAATCTATTGTGACAGAAGTTACTTATGAAACAAACATATCTGGTGAGTTTAATGTGTCTATCTATATAGATCCTAGTGAGGATT
>SMTZ1_10014425_pt1 | contig 23275 bp, 26 predicted proteins | sample DeeMarSWOR136_30_FD_25667 | JGI IMG/M metagenome (IMG submission 25667) | reverse complement strand
CTATAATCACCTGCTGATGCATGCCGCCGGCGCCAATGTCGCCGGGCAGATTGCCTCGGTGGTGGCCGGTGGCGCCATGCTGATGCTGGTGCCCATGTTTAGTTAAATGGTGAGTTAAGCCGAAGAGCTAAATATATATCAAGGAGGTATAAGAAAGAACTATGGAAACCATGATGCTCGTCACCGTGGTCGTCTTCTGCATCACCATCGCCTTCGTCATCTGGGGCAAGTACGACAGTGCCATAGTCGGCCTTATCGGCGTGGTGGTAATGATCGTGCTAGGGGTGATGGACGAAGCGACCGCCTTCCTGTCGGTAGACTGGAATGTTATTGCCATCCTCTTCTCTATCTGGATAATTGCCATCTACTTCGGCAAATCGGGTATCCCGGAGTATCTGGCCATCAAGATGCTCCAGCTTTCCCGCAATAACATCGGTCTCTTTTTGATGCTTATCGGCATCCTGGCCGGCTTCCTCTCGATGTTCGTCGACAATGTGGTCGTCATCCTGATGATGGCGCCGGTCATCTTTCACATCACCCGCAAGATGAAGCTGGCTACCTTCCCCTTTCTGATGTTTGTCGGGCTCTGTGCCAACTTTATGGGCACCGCGTTACTTCTAGGCGACCTGCCGCCACAGATGCTCCATTCCGTGGCTGGAATTGAGTTCCCCGAATTCATCTGGCAGTTTGGACGACCCTCTTCCTTCATTCTACTCACCATAACCTTTTTGCTTACTGCCGTTATCATGTACCGAATCAGGTTTAGAAAGAAGCCGACGGAATATATTAAGAATAAAAATTTCGCCATCGTCTCGGTGGGATTTTTCCTGCTCACCATCCTGGCAATGTCCTTCCGCCAGGTGCTCGGTTACCACCTCGGCTTCATTGCCCTGATGGGCATGGTAGCCCTGGTCCTGGCCAATGAACTCTTTGCCAAGAAGCTGGAAAGCCCGACTGTTGAGGATGTCCTGAAAGAACTGGACTGGCGCGCACTATTATTCTACATAGTGCTTTTCATACTGGTTGGTGGTCTGGAGCACGTCGGCGTCATTGGACTGGTGGCGGCAGCTCTGGCACCCTACTTCGCGGGAAATGTGATTGTGGGCACCAGCCTGCTTTACTGGATAACCTCACCCATCGTCGCCTTCGTGGAACACGACGCCTACATTCTGGTATTTTTGAAGCTGATTAAGGACCTGGCGGCGACCACCGGCATCAATCCCTGGCCGCTATGGTGGGCTCTGGTCTGGGCGGGTACGCTGGGCAGCAACCTGACCATCGCCGGTGCCCCGGCCCTCTTCGTGGCCAAGAATCTGGCCGAAGGGGAAGATAAGGTTAAAGTCCTGCTGAAGGAGTTCCTGAGCTACTCGGCGCCTTTCGTCTTTATCAGCCTAGCGATTCAATATGTGCTGACCCTTATATTCTGGGTCTTTCCTTTCGCCTAAAATTATATAAAAGGCGCCCTTCTTGCATAACGACCTGAAATTAGGTAAAGTCAACCTGTGGGCAAAGAGAAAGCGGGTAGAACCATCTTTGTCTGCCAGCAGTGCGGCAAGGAGAGCCTCAAATGGCTGGGACGCTGCCCCAACTGCCAGCAGTGGAACAGCTTTGTCGAAACCACGATAGCGGTCTCGGCTCCCCAGTCTGTTTTACCCCTCCAGCCACCCCAGGAGCTATCCCGCGTCTCGCTTGAGGCTACCGACCGCCTTGCCCTTCCCATGGCTGAGTTCAACCGGGTGCTGGGCGGGGGGCTGGTCGCCGGCTCGCTGGTGCTCATCAGTGGCGACCCCGGCATCGGCAAGTCCACCCTGCTGCTTCAGGTCTCGGCGCTGATAACCCAGCTTGGAGATAAAGTGGTCTATGTTACCGCCGAGGAGACGCTGCACCAGATTAAGCTCAGGGCGGAGCGCCTGGGGGTAAGCGGGGAGAACCTCTACCTGCTGGCTGAGACCGACCTCAGCGTTATTCTAAGCCAGATTGAGGAGCTTTCTCCCGGTCTGGTAGTCATTGACTCCATTCAGGCGGTTAGCCACCCAGAACTGGATACCGGGGCGGGCAGTGTCACCCAGGTACGGGAGTGCACCCTGCAGCTGATGCGCTGGGCAAAGCAAAAGGCAGTGCCCATCTTTATTACCGGGCACGTCACCAAGGACGGGGCGATTGCCGGACCAAAGGTCCTGGAGCATATTGTCGATGTCGTCCTCTACTTTGAGGGTGAGCCGTTCAGCGCCTACCGGCTGCTGCGCTCGGTGAAGAACCGCTTCGGCTCCACCAACGAGGTGGGCGTCTTTGAGATGAAAGAGCAGGGGCTGGTTGAGGTGGACAACCCCTCACAGGCTTTCCTCGCCCAGCGCTGGGGGGGAGCGGTGGGCTCGGTGGTGGTGCCCACCCTGGAGGGTAGCCGCCCCCTGCTGGTCGAGATTCAAGCCCTGACCAACCCCACCAGCTTCGGCCTGCCCCGGCGTACCGCCAACGGCGTTGACTTCAACCGGCTGATGCTGATTACGGCCGTGCTGAGCAAGCGCCTCGGCTTGAAGCTGGGCGGCCAGGATATCATCGTCAATGTCACCGGCGGGCTCAAGATTGGCGAGCCGGCGGCTGACCTGGGCATTGCCCTGGCCATTACCTCCAGCTTCCGCGATGTAAGCGTTGACCCGCAGCTGATAGCCGTCGGCGAAATAGGCTTAAGCGGGGAATTAAGATCAGTGCCCCAGCTGGAACGGCGGGTAACCGAAGCCACCCGCCTCGGCTTCAAGCGCTGCCTGGTGCCCAGAACCGGCGCCGGAATCAGCCCCACCCCCAGAAACATCAAACTCGTCCCGGTCAGCACCCTGCCCGAAGCCATAAAAATAGGGCTGGTTAGAAGCAAAACCAGCCCCGATTAAATATTTTGAGCCGCCCCTGATAATCCCGCCAAACACTTTATGTAAAATTACTTATCTATTTAGGCAACGGAATAAGGCAGATAAAACGGAGAGGCTGGTCGCCTTTATTGACCAGGCAGTGGGGCTCGTTGGGGGCAATAAAGACGACGCTCCCCTTGGCAATGGGCGTCTCTCCCCCCTCCCCGACCACCACCCCCTCGCCAGCCAGGACGAATACCTCGTGCTCCCAGGGGTGAGTATGGTGTGGTGTGGCGCTACCCGGCTCAACCTCAAAGACACGCATCATGAAATTGGGCGCCCCGTCCTGAGCCGTAATAACCTCCCGCTTCAGCACCCCGGGTAGCTCCGGGGTAGCCTTGACCTCAAGATAGTTCTTAACCTTCATTACCCTCTACCTCAATAAAGCTGATTCATTATAGCACCTTATACTTGAGCGATATGGTAGATATAACGCTGGATTTGCTTTATAATCTAGACAGTTAAAATGGCTAGTCAAGAGCAGGTGGGGGCGGTTATTGCCGCCGCCGGCAGCAGCGAGCGGATGGGCGGGGTGGACAAAATGTTCGCCCCGCTGGGCGAAAAGCCAGTCTTGGTCCGGGTGATAGATACTTTCCAGAACTGCCGTCTTATCGACCAGATAGTGGTCGCCGTCAATAAATCTATGCTGGACAAATGCCGCAAGCTGGCCGCCGCGCAGGGCTGGACCAAAGTAAGCCTCTGTGAAGGCGGGAGGCGGCGCCAGGACTCAGTCGCCAGTACCCTGAGCCAGCTCAGACCCTGCCAGTGGGTGGTCATCCATGACGGCGCCCGGCCGCTGGTAAGCGAGGCATTAATTGAGCAGGGGCTGAAGGAAGCTAAAGAAACCGGGGCGGCGGTGGCGGCAGTTCCGGTTACGGATACCATCAAGGCCGCCGGGGGTGACCGGCTGGTCCAGGAAACGCTAAGCAGAGGCCGATTATGGGCAGTGCAGACCCCGCAGGTATTCCGCGCTGACATCATCAATAAAGCCTACCGCCGGATAAAGGCGGAGGTAACCGATGATGCCGCGCTGGTGGAGCAATTGGGCTATAAGGTCAAGCTCTACCCGGGCGCTTATGATAATATAAAGATAACCACCCCTGATGACCTGACTCTGGCTGAAATTCTATGGCAGAGGCGTGAAAATGCGTATCGGCATCGGCAGTGATGTCCACCCCCTGGTTTCGGGGCGGAAACTGGTGCTGGGCGGGGTAGAGATACCCTTCAGTAAGGGGCTCAGCGGCTGGAGCGACGGCGATGTCCTCACCCACGCCGTTATTGATGCCCTGCTGGGGGCGGCGGCGATGGGTGATATCGGCGGCCACTTCCCACCCGGCGAGCCGCAGTACCGGGATATTTCCAGCCTGACCCTGCTGAAACAGGTAAAAGATAAACTGACCGCAGAGGGCTGGCGGGTGGGCAACATTGATGCCACCATCGTCGCCGAGCAGCCCAGGCTCAGCCCCTTTATTGCCGAGATGAGGCAGAAGCTCAGCCAGACGCTGGGCATTGAGATTAATAAATTAAGCGTGAAGGCGACCACCGCCAAGCAGCTGGGCTTTATCGGCCAAGGGGAGGGAATTGCGGTGGCGGCCGTTGCTCTGATTGAAGGGAGCCAGGATGAAGGTATATAACACCCTGTCCGCCCGCAAAGAAGAGTTCTTGCCCCAGGGCGATGAGGTCAAGATGTATGTCTGCGGCATCACCCCCTACGACCACTCTCACATCGGTCACGGCATGAGCTATATCGTCTTTGATGTCATCCGGCGCTACCTTCAGTTTCGCGGCTATAAAGTGAAATATGTGCAGAATGTCACCGATGTTGACGATAAGATTATCAACCGGGCCAACCAGCTCGGCATTTCGTCCAGCGAGCTGGCGGAGAAATATGCCCGTGGCTATTTCAAGGATATGGCTGACCTCAACATCGCCCCGGCTGATATTTACCCCCGGGCTACTGGGGAGATAGCCAAGATTACCGAGGTGATACAGGGCCTGGTTGATAAGGGGTATGCCTACGCCGCACAGGGCAGCGTCTATTTTCGGGTCAGGAGCAAGGACGACTACGGTAAGCTGGCCCACCGCAGCCTGAAGTCAATGATGGCCGGCGCCAGAATTGAGGCCGGGGAAGAGAAGGAGCACCCGATGGACTTCGTCCTGTGGAAGGCAGCCAAGCCGGGCGAGCCGTCCTGGCCCAGCCCCTGGGGGGAGGGCCGACCGGGCTGGCATATTGAGTGCAGCGCCATGTCGCTGAAATATCTGGGGGAGACCCTCGACATCCACGGCGGCGGGCAGGACCTGATTTTCCCCCACCATGAGAACGAGATTGCCCAGTCGGAGAGCTTCACCGGTAAAAAGCCTTTCGTCAAATACTGGCTCCACAACGGGCTGCTCCAGCTCGGCGAGGAGAAGATGAGCAAGTCCCTAGGCAACCTGATTACCATCCAGGAAGCCCTGGAGATATACCACGCCGACGCCATCCGCGTCTTCGTGTTGAGCTCCTACTACCGCAGCCCCCTCACCTTCACCGATGAAGCTTTAGAAGCCGCCGAGAGCGGCGCGGAGAGGCTGCGCCAGACAGCCCACGGCGGCTACGCCAGCGGTGCCAAGAAAGCGAAGATAGACACTAAGACCTACCGGGACAGATTTATTGAAGCCATGGACGACGATTTCGGCACCCCCCAGGCGCTAGCCACCCTGTTTGATTTGGCCCGCGAGATTAACCGGGCCGATGAAGCCGGCTACGAGGCCAAAGAAGCCCGCGAGGCGCTTAAAGAGCTAGCCGAAGTGCTGGGCTTAACCCTGAAAGAACCGGAGTTGCCCCCGCTTGATGTTGAGCCACTACGAGAACTACTGAGTTCAACTAATGAATGGCGCCAGCTTGCTGGTTTGAAAGAGATACCCGTTGAAGAGACTCCCGATGATGTTGAAGCCCTGATGGAGCTCATTACGGCAACGCGAAGCGCCTTGCGGGATAAGGAACAGTGGCAGCTTGCCGATAAAATCCGCTCCAGACTCGAAAAACTAGGCATTGCTCTTGAGGATACTCCCAGGGGCACGGTGTGGAAGCGTAAGAGATAGCCTTTTGGAGGTGAATTATGTGGCAGAATATCGCCTTTACCCTGATTGGCATCGGCATACTGGTCTTGCTCGGCTGGGCGGTTAAAGACTTCTTTATGGCCAGTGAAGTCCCCCTGATTATCCGCATAGCCGTCGGTGCCATCAGTGTCGGCATACTGTTTCTTATCGGTATCGCGGCTAAAGACCGCATCGCCAAAGCCAGAAAAGAGAACTTCAAGGAGATTGAGAAATGATTATCACCACCTCGGCTCAGATAGAAGGCAAAAGAATCACCAGGACCATCGGGCTGGTAAAGGGCAGCACCATCCGCGCCCGACATGTCGGCAAGGATATTATGGCGGCGTTCCGGGGGGTGGTGGGTGGCGAGATAACCGAGTACACCAAGATGATGGCTGAAGCCAGGGAAGAGGCCATCCAGAGAATGATAGAGGATGCCCAGAAGCAGGGGGGCAATGCCATCGTCAGCACCAGGTTTACCACCTCAATGGTAATGACCAGCGCCGCCGAGATACTCGCCTACGGGACAGCGGTGATAGTGGAATAGACAAAAATAATTACCGCCGCTTCATCAGCTGCGCCCAGAGATAGCGCCACGGCTTTAATTTTATCAGCCCCACCGGCAGCTCCAGCTGGGTCTTCTCGCTTACCGGCAGCCAGTTTATCTCGTCAATTACCGGCTTCAAAGCGGGTAGCTGTACCTCAAGCCTGCCCTGAGACATTAAATCGTCAAGGTGGTGCATCATTTCCCGCGCTGACTTAATGCGCCACTCACTGGCGTCAGCCAGCTCTTTGGGAATAACCCCGTATTTTGCCTTCAGGTGGTTAAGGCGGAGTATGGCTTCATAGGCGGTCTCGGCAATCTGATGCTGGTTCATCCACTCGGTCTCGTAGTTGAGGGAATACTTCCAGCTCGGTGAAAGCAGTGCCTGACGGTGCTCTTTCAGTGTCCGAAACCGAATGCGATAGCCATGGCGCTCCGGGTGTTCAAAGCCGGGGCTGCCCGGGTCAATGAAGGGGGAGAGGGGGGCAATAAACAGGGAAAGCCGCCTGTCCCCCCTGAATCTCTGCAGCAGGTGCTCGCTGTAATTAACCGTAGCCATCACCGACTCCGTCGTCTGTTTGGGCACGCCGAGCATAAAAAAGACATCCAGCCGGCCACAGCCTGCCTCAAGGGCACCGCCCAGTGTCTGCTCCAGAGCCTCGGTGGAGTAGTTTCTCCCCGATGCCCGTCTTACCTCCGGGTCATGGGACTCGGGGGATATCTCCAGAACGAAATTGGGGCAGGCCAGCCCCATCTGGCGTATGATTCTGCTGGGGGCGGGGGTGAACAGTTCCAGAATAAACTGATTCTTCACCCCGCTCTGCCTGATGAGGCGCAGGACCTCCTCGGCGTAGTCTTCCCCCGCCTGGCACAGGTCGCCCAGGATAAAGATAGGGGCACCGCTGAAGCGGGCGATTTGCTTTACATTCTGAATAATCGCTTCCGGGGAGCGAAACACAATTTGACCACGGTTATAGCAATGCTGGAAGGTGTCCGCCGAGCCGCCGCAGATAACGCAGTTCTGGGTGCAGCCGCGGCAGGTAAAAATGGCGGTAACCGGATAGCGCAGCCAGTCTCTGAAGGGCAGACAGCTAATCAGGTCGCGGTGCCGGATGACCGAACGGATAACCGTGCCGTAGTTGTCCAGCATAATATCACCCAGATCGGTGGGGACATGGGAGAAGGGGTTCTCCCTGATTTTACCTTGGCTATCCCGCCAGACCAGGTTGGGCACCGCCTCCGGCTCCCCTCCCCTTTTGACGGCGTCCATCAATTGCCGCAGCGGCTCCTCCGCCGAGTCACCCCGGATGACATAGTCTATCTCCGGGTAGTCAATTAGCTCCCGGTAGAAATACGAAGAGGAAAAGCCACCCAGCACCACCCTGGCTTCGGGGTGGTATTTCTTCACCAGCCGGGCTACTTCAATGGCGCCGTGGCAGTGCACCATCCAGTGCAGGTCAATGCCAAAGACGGGCGCTTCCAGTTTGGCAATCATCTGCTCAGCGCTGAAATTTCTATCCCGCAGCATGCGCACCGCCAGGTTGACAATGCGCACCCGGTAGCCGGCCCGCTCCAAGTACTCGGCCAGGCTGGTAAAGCCGAGGGGATACATCTCAAAGACCGGTGACGGCGGCACCAGGTCGCTGACCGGCCCGTAGAGAATCGTCTGCTGGCGAAAGTCATAAATGCTGGGGGCATGAAGCAGAATCAAATCAAGCGACATGCTGACTCCTACTTAACGGCAACATGAATGGCGCTAACTCCCCAGAAGAGCCGGCGGTAGCTTACCTGCCCGAAGCCGACTCCCATTAATAATTCTTTAAGCTCCTCGGCGGTGTAAAAGCGGGACGCTGAGCGAGCCAGGTATTGATAGGCACCTCTTTGACCCGAGATTAGCCAGCCCAGCCCGAAGGCGAAAGAGCGCAGATATAGATGAAAGAGTTTTCGTATCAGCCCTACTTGCGGCTGGCTGGTCTCCACAATGACAAACCGGCCCCCGGGAGCGAGCACCCTTAGTACCTCATCCAGGTAGCGCTCAGCCAGCGGGTTCTGGTAGGTCAGATTGCGAAAGGCAAAAGAGATGCCCACACAGTCAAAGTAGCCATCGGGGAAAGGCAGGTGAGCCGCATCACCGTAGACAAAGCTAATCTTTTTCTCCCTGGCGGAACGCGCCGCCTTCTCCCGGGCTATCTCCAGCATAGACGGGCTGTAGTCAAGACCGATAATCTCAATATCACCGGCCATTTTAGCCAGCCGGACCGCCAGGTCACCGGTGCCACAGCCCAGGTCAAGGGCTCGCTGCGGTGCTGAGCTGAGGCACTCCCGGGCCGCCTTAAGGCGCCACCAGCTGTCTAGTCCCCAGGTTATCACGTGGTTAATCAGGTCGTAGCGGGGCGGCACCTCGGTAAAAATGCGCTGCAGCGGTTTCTTCGACTCTGATTCTATCTTGGCGCTCAATTGGTCTGTCCTCAAAAAATCCCGGCCAGGATATAGCCGATGCCGAGCAGCAGCTGGGTCAGCAGCACCACCAGCACGTTGTTGGCCATCGCCGGCATCAGCTGGTCCATCCCCGTCGGCTTCAGGGCACCCCTGATTGCCTTTACCGCAAAGGGAAGGGTGAGCAGGGCGATTAGGGCAAAAACGGGCATTACCCGGGCCACCACCCCGCCGACTATCCACAGATAGACCATTATCGTCAGCACAGAATAGACTATGCCCGCCTTCTCCCGACCCATAATGATGGGCAGGGTCTGGCGATTTCCCGTCCGGTCAGCTTCCACATCGGGGAACTCATTGAGCAGGAGCAGGTTATGCACCAGAATACCGGAGGGAATAGAAGCGATAACTGCCGGCCAGGTATAGCCTGCCGTCTGCACAAAGTAGGCACCCAGCACCGGCAGCGTCCCCAAACCCAGCCCGGCGGCCCACTCCGGCCATTTTGTCTTCAGTATAAACGGGGTGTAAAGCGCGATGCACAGGGCACCGGCCAGAATTAAGGGCAGCAGCAGCCAGCCCCGGGTAAGCACGAAGTAAATACCAATCGGTATCGTCAGTAGCAGAGAGACCACCCCCAGCCAGAGCACCTGAGTCGGGGTGAGCCTGGCGGCGGGCAGTATGCCGCTACCGCCACTGAAGGGGGTCTTGGGGGTAGCCAGATCGATGCCGCTGCGGTAGTCAAAGTAGTCGTTGAGCACATTGACACTGGTATGGGCCAGAAGCAGCCCGACCATGGCGAGCAGGGCAAAACCGAGGTGAAAGGCGCCGTCATACCAGGCAATACTAGCGCCCAGAAAGGCCAGCACCACCGAGAGCAGCAGGAACTGCGGTCTGGTCTCCAAAAACCATATCTTTAGCCTCAAAAGCCTCTTCTCCAACCAGGCATCGCCCTAGGTAAGCTTGATCGTCATCAGCGCTACAATGACAAACAGAACCATCAAGACGACGGTCAGTTGAAACAGGGTTTTTTCCACACCCCGTTTGGTGCGGTAGACTGTATCCGGCTGACCAAAGATACCCCCCAGCCCGCCACCACGAACCTGGAGCAGAATCGCCATTATCAAGCCCAGCGCCAATACAATCTGTGCCACATTTAAATAGGTCTGCATATTATTCTTCCAGCCTTTTCCTTAGTTCTTTCTCTACCAGCGTGGGGTTAGCCCGTCCCCGGGTAAGCCGCATCACCTGCCCCAGTAGAAACTTCAGGGACTGCTCTTTACCCTGCTTATAATCAGCCACCGCTTTGGGGTTAGCTTTAACCACCTCACCGACCGCATTCTCAATTTCCCCGCTATCGCTTATCTGGCTCAGCCCCTGCTCGGCAATAATTTTATCGGCTTCCCGGCCCGATTTAAACATCTCCTCCAGAACCGACTTGGCGGTTGCAGTATTGACAGTCCCCGCAGAATTGAGAACGGCCAGTCCAACGAGTTTGTCCGGACTTACTCGCTTTCTGAATTCTACGATATGAATACTTTTAGTATTCATTATACGGCTAACCTCGCCCAGAAGCCAGTTACTGCCTATCTTGGCAGATTCGGCTTTTGGTAGATTCGCCGGCGTACATGTAGCCGCAGCCACAAATTCTTCCTCGTAATCAGCCATTTCCTTGGAACTGGTAAGCAAATCGGCATCATAGAGGGGCAAGCCATAATCTTTCATAAACCGGTCGCGTCTGGCTTCCTCCACCCACTCCCGGCTCAACACCAGCGGGGGAAGGTCCGGCTCGGGGAAGTAACGGTAGTCATGGGCGTACTCCTTGCTGCGCTGGGCGACTGTCTTCCCCTCCTCCTCCACCCAGCCCCTGGTCTCCTGAACCAGCCTTTTGCCCTCGGCGGCCTGCTTGCGCTGCCGTTTGGCTTCATATTCCAGAGCCAGATAGACCGCCTTGAAGCTGTTCATATTCTTGACTTCAACCTTGGCCTTGGCATCGGGGCCGCCCTCAGGGCGAATGCTGATATTGGCATCGCACCGGAAGCTCCCCTCTTCCATATTGCCGGTAGATACCCCCAGGTAGCGCAGTATGCTGCGCAGCTGTATCAGGTACTGCCTGGCTTCCTCCGGAGAGCGCAGGTCAGGCTCACCGACAACCTCCATCAGCGGCACCCCGGAGCGGTTGACATCCACCAGGCTGTAGGACTTGCCGCCCGGCTCGGTGTGGTGGACTAACTTGGCAACATCCTCCTCAAGGTGGACCCGGGTTATGCCCGCCTTCTTTCTGGCGCCGTTAACCTCAATATTAAGGCAGCCTCCGGAGCCGATGGGGGCGCTGTACTGTGAAATCTGGTAGCCCTTCATCAGGTCGGGGTAGGGATAATTCTTGCGGTCAAAGCGGGTACGCTCGGCAATGGTGCAGTTCAGCGCCAGAGCTGTCATGATGGTAAATTCTATCGCCTGCCGGTTTATCACCGGCAGCACCCCGGGCATGCCCAGACAGACCGGGCAGACATGGGTGTTGGGTGGGGCACTGGCATAGTCCGCACTACAGCGGCAGAACATCTTGCTCTTGGTCAAAAGCTGGGCATGTACCTCCAGCCCGATAACAGTCTCAAAATTCATCGCTGGCCTGGCTCTCTAGAGACGCAATCGGTTAAATATTAGCCTATTTGGCTTACCCTTGTCTAGCTGACGGATAGTGGCCCAATCTTAACAAAGGCGCTGGTATAATATGTTATATGCTATAATCTTACTGCGAGATGGGGATATAGCTCAGCTGGGAGAGCGCTGCGTTCGCATCGCAGAGGTCGGGGGTTCGAATCCCCCTATCTCCACCAGATTTAAATACTCAGAGAGGTGATAGTGATGGCTAGCGAGGAGCAAGAACCTAAGAAAAAGGGAATCAGTGGACTGGTTTTCGCAGGTTGCTTGATGATTGGCTTTGCCATAGGCTTTCTAACCGGGAACGTTGTCGTCGGTCTTTTCGGTGGTCTGGGTATCGGTTTTATAGCTATGGCTATCGTGCGCTATAAAATTGGCGAATGGTAAGCTAAGCTAGCTAAACTATCACTATTTAAAACCATGCCCCTGTAGCTCAGGTGGATAGAGCAGCGGTTTCCTAAACCGCGTGTCGGGCGTTCGAGTCGCCCCAGGGGTACTTATTTATAGCTAACTTCGGGACGGATGAATTCAGCAAAAGAGATTTCAGCCGAGAGCCTCTACTTTGAGTTGCAGGCCTCATGGGGCATCACCAAACATATGGGCGGCTTAAAGGCCACCGATGAACTTATTGCGTTATGCCATATCACCCCGGATAAATATGTACTGGTGGTCGGCTGCGAAAAGGGCCAGTAAAGCGGGTGTCACCGACAGGGCTGAATTTATGCTCGCCGATGTGCAGGACCTCCCCTTCAACGATAACCTCTTTGATGCCGTCATCAGCGAATCGGTAACCGCCTTTCCCCCCGATAAAGAGAGAGCCGTCAGCGAGTATGTGCGGGTGGTAAAACCGGGCGGATATGTCGGGCTTAATGAGTGCGCCTGGCTGAAAGAACCGCCGCCGGAACTAGAAGAATACATGTCGCGTACCACGGGCGGTCAGTTTTTCACGACTGATGGCTGGCAGGAGTTAATCGCCGGCGCTGGCTTGAGAGATATGACGGTGAGAAACTACAAAATTAATGCCCTGAGCCAGTGGTTTTATGAGGTCAGGCAGTTTGACTCCAGTGCTTTTTTCAGAGCCTGGTATCTATTGCTATCCCAATATACCAAAAGCCCAGATTTCCGCAGAATAATAAAAGAGAGGTATCTCGCCGGGCTGTCCTTCAGGATATTCCGCCAATTCTTCCAGTACCTGGGCTACGGAATACTCGTCGGTCAAAAATAAGCCCTCTACTTAACGGTGACCGTCGCGGTGCTAGTAATCAGACTATGACCGAAGCACGCCCAGAGGTTAATTTCCCAAATTATGTTAATATAAGTAGCGTAGGAGTGTAGCTCAGTTAGGGAGAGCAGCGGTCTCCAAAACCGCCGGTCGGGGGTTCGAGTCCCTCCACTCCTGCCATGCCGAGGTGGCGGAACACGGTAGACGCGCTAGCTTGAGGGGCTAGTGGGCTTCGGCTCGTAGGAGTTCAAATCTCCTCCTCCTCCTCGGCACCAAAATGCGGAAGTAGTTCAGCGGTAGAATGCCTCCTTGCCAAGGAGGAGGTCGCGAGTTCGAATCTCGTCTTCCGCTCCAGCCGAGTTAAGCCAGCCAGAGTGCTGGCTTTTTACTTATCCGAGCGCCGCCATTTATAGCTAACGCTTCCGCCGGAGCAGAATGAACAACGCCGCGAGAATAATAATGGCACCGATACCAATCCAGGTCTCCATGACTGGTCTCCCTTCATTATTGGTCAACCCCGGCCGGGATACAGCTTACCCAAAACAAGGGAGCTATACGCCTTAGGGCGAGGCGTATAGCTCCAGTAAGAGGTGAGGAGGCTTTTCCTGGTCTGGAAAGGCAAATCAATCGGTGGAAAGAGGTAATAGCAAATACTGGCCACCTCTACCTGACCTCGACGACACCACTGACTAACCGGTCTATTTCCTGCTCCGCATCCGGGCCAATCTCAATACCCAGCTGGTGCAATCTCCTTACGGTATCCCTGACTCTGGTCTTATTCTCACTTAAGAAATCAAAAAGGGCGTCCTTGCCTTTGGCGGTAAGCTGGTAGCCGTTCAGGCTGCTCTCCTTAAGATAGCCCCGCTTTACCAGAGAACTGTATAAATAGCCAATATATTCCCCGGTAACATCCATCGGGCGCTCCACCAGCCTTTTACCAGCACTCTTGTCAACCGCAATCACCATTAAAATGACCATTTCACTGGGAAACATTACTCCCCCCTGATTGCCAGTAGTCCAATATAATAGCATATTATATGCTTATTGTCAATATTCAAAGTATATTTATGGTGACAATTGGGGAAAATTATTTCTTGAAACTGCCGGGGGTGGGGCAAGCCCGGTTCAGGCTTGCATCACGGTTAGTTTTGCCCTAAAATAAGGAAGCCCAATTGCCCGGTGCCAAAACCAGGCTGGTGGGAGGAGCGAGGCGACGTAGCCAAGAGGATAAGGCGGGGGTCTGCAAAACCCCTATTCACCGGTTCGAATCCGGTCGTCGCCTCCATTTTATTTGGGGACCAGAGGAAAGAATTACCCTTGAGTGGACCCTATTGAATCCGGCCAGCCAGGGTCTGGAAAATGCGCAGATAGTCGTGCAGGTATCGGGTGACCAGGAACCGCTTTTGAACCCGGCGCCGGCCGGCGCTACCGAGCCGGTATGCCGTCTGTCTGTCCCGCAATAAGCCGGTAATAGAATCAACCCACTCGTTCAGCGATTTGGCCAGGAATCCGGTTCTGTTGTGCAACACCTGCAGGGCAATCCCGCCGACATCACTCCCCACCACCGGACAGCCCTTCCACAGTGCCTCGGAAACAACCAGCCCGAATCCCTCGCGTATTGATTTCTGGACGACCACGCTGGCTGCCTGCTGAAAGGCATTAATCTCCGGGCTGCTCACCCCGTTCTGCCCCCACAGGATAAGAGTATCGCTGCGGTCACCAGCATAGGTGATGATATTCTGATAGCATGACTGGGTTTCCGGGTCATCATCAGCCCCACCCCCCATCAACACCAGCTGCAGGTCGGTAAATTCCCGCTTCAATACGTCAAACACGTCGATCACCCCGCAGAAGTCCTTCCACGGGTCGAAACGGGATAGCATGAAGATAAAGGGGCGCGCCGCGTCAACACCATAGCGCACCAGAACGCTATTTACCTCCTCATCACCGAGAAGGCGGTTCTGAGAACCGAGAGGGTCTATGCCCGGGGCCGCTGTAAAACACCGCGGACCCCGAAAATTCCGGGGGAAATACTGTTTCCGGGTAAAGATAGCTGCGTCGTAGAGCGCAACATAGGGCTTCAAAAATTCCCAGAAATGGGGCTGGGGGGTGGTGAGGTCAATGTGACAGCGCCATATCCAGATACTGCCCTTCTGATGACCGTTCCCCTGACGCAGCAGGTGCAAAACACCGGCCGGCTGAGGGTCGTGGACGACCACAAAATCATAGCTCCCGTTGGAACTCAGCAGCTCCGCATTAAGAGTATTGTACTTTAACCAGGCGGCTTTCATTTCCGGGGTGAATTGTAGCGGCATTCCCTGGAGCCCATTATGCATCGCCTTGGTGACCTTGTAAAATTCATCCGCCCCCCGCAGGATACGCCACTCAGCATGTAAGCCCAAGTCACCCAGCAAGGGGACTAAAGCCTTCAGTAGCTCGGCTACCCCGCCACCGGCGGCGGTGGCATTGATATGGAGCACTCTGGCTCCAGCCAGCGGTCGGGCTGATGCCCGCAACTGCTCAATGTATTCTTCTCCCAACAGAGAAGTGTAGTCACTCAATGAACGCTGTCCGATAAGAACACATTGAGTCATTTATTCGTCTTATCCTGAAAACTTTACTGCGGGCATAACCACGCCTCCCCTTCAAAATCATGATATCTATTACTTAATATACTTTACTATATTAATATTACATGAATTATATTTCAAGTTAATCATATCATAATTTTTTTGTCAAGTAGTTTAGCGGGTAATTTTAGCTGGATTTCTAAAATGAATAAGTGGTCTTTCATCACCAATCACGGTCTGGTGCTGGCGGCGGTCGCCAGACACCCCCGTAAGACTGCCCGCCAGATCGGTGATGCGGTCGGCATCACCGAAAGAGCGACCCATAAGATTATCAATGACCTGGAAGCCGCCGGTTATGTTACCAAGCTCAAGATGGGCCGGCGCAATGAATACCTGGTGCACCCGGAAGTACCCTTGAAAGAGGGGGCTAACGGTGGCACCGCGGCCAAGGAACTGCTGGCCATGCTGGGCTGGAAACCGAAGAAGAGCTAGGCTAATACGATATTAACCGAACGACAGCCGTTCTAACCAGCCGAATGGCTGGTTAATATAAAGGCGATAAGACCAGCCAGTATGAGAGCACCAAGGATTACGGCAATTAAGATTTTTCTGGAAGCAAACGCCGTTTTCTTCTCTTTCGGGCAGATAACCCGGCCCTCTCTTTTGGCCTTGGCGTCCAGATAAAATCCGAAGGCGGCTCCAATCCCGATACCAATGGGTAGCCCGCCGCCTTCTAAAACAGCACTAAGCGCTACCCCGATGGCTCCACCTATTGCCATCCCCATGCCGATGTATTGTCCCTCGGTGACCAGTTTATGCTGTTTCTGAAGATGCTTGGTAATGTCACCAATTGCCTTAAAATAGCTCTTCTTGGCTTCTTTGGACATCAGGGAAAGGTTGGCTAGCTCATTGGTCAGTGCGGTGATTTCCTGTTTACGGGTTTGGCACTCGGAGCAAAGAGCCGAGAAACTATCGACCCTTCCCACCAGGCATAGCAGCAGGTCTAATTTATGCTTCTGGTAATCTTTCTCGCTTAAGGTATCTTTTTGCCAGGTAATCCGCTTCTCGATACCGTAATACCAATCGCTGTGAACTTCCATATTTCTATGCTTGAATGAAATTATTATGTCTTGATTATTTGCTTCGCCTCTTCGGCAAGCTCACCCGGCACCAGTATCTTGACCTGGCCCAGACCATCCAGGGTAATCCCATAGATGGGACCGGCACTCTCATACTTTAACAGCACCGGTATCCCCTGGCTCTCCAGCTTTGACTTGATGGCATGAGCCACCAGTTCACCCTGAACTTTATGAACCACGATTAAGTCCGGACTGTTTTTAGCCATGCCGATACTTTACCTACTGGCTGCCATTATAAACTGATAGTGACCCGAAGGGGAGCATAGCCTGGTTAAGGTTTTCTTTCCATAATCAGTTTAAAGAGTGAGTCTAACTCAATTTTGTCCATCGCTCGTAGCTTCAGGGGCACAGACTGCCCCGTTATTTTCAACTCAACCCTTTCTCTGGGAACGAGGCCTACTATGGACATAACGATGCCAATTGATACCAGGCCCAGGCCCGGGGGGTCTAACCAGCCGATACCAAAAAACTGGGTAACCACCACGGCGAGTATAAGCAGGACAATACCGCTAAATAGCGCTATGACTCGCCTTTCCTGCTCGTATTTAATACTCTTTATATGACTGTAATCAATATCTCTGATTAAATGGCCCTTCTTTATTAACAGCCTTTTGTTCAAAATGTAAACAGTAGCGTCCCGCAGGTTATACTGTCTTTCAAAGGCTTCATCTCTGGTAAGATACTTCTCAATTTCTCTGGGAACAAGCTCCATGTACCTGTCTCCTATAAACCCCGGTTCACCTTCCCAGACCCAAATCAAAAGGGCGCCAGCGACCACCATTTCTCAGTGGTTTCCAGTGCCCTTCTCATCTCCAGCAGTCTCCTAAAGTAGCCCCAAATGACCTTTCAACTAGCTCACATGCTGTTTTTGAGTGTAGTCCCTGCCGGCGTCAATGTCAAGACCCGGCAACTACACGCCAACCAACCAATCCAGCTGCATAAAGACGCCGCTAGAATCTTGACGCCCATACCACTAATGCTTACAATAGCATCAATAATAACGCCGGGGTGGCGGAATTGGCAGACGCAGCGGACTTAAAATCCGCCGGACTTAGTCCTTGTGGGTTCGAGTCCCGCCCCCGGCACCAATAGCTCTCCTTAAAATCAAGCGAATCTAAAATCGGTGATTAACTTACTCTGATAAGTTGTGTTAATATTGCTGATGAGGCTCATTCCTCCACCTATAGAATCGAGAGATATATGGGCACAATATACTGTTGGTAAGATTAATGCCGACTGTTAGTATCATCATACCGACATACAACCGAGGGCACCTGCTGGGCCGTGCTATCCAGAGCGTTCTCGCACAGACCTATCAGGACTTTGAGCTAATTATAGTTGATGATGGCTCAACAGATGAGACAGAGAAGCTAGTGAAAAGCTTTAATAGTGAAATGATTAGATATATTCGGCACAGAGAAAACAAAGGCCCATCTGCTGCTCGTAATACTGGAATCCGGTCAGCTAAGGGAGACTATATAGCCTTTCAAGATAGCGACGATGAATGGATGCCTGAGAAACTAGAAAAGCAAATAAGAGCCTTTGAGACAGCATCACCAGCAGTAGGTATCGTACATACTGGCCGTTACAGAATAATAAATGGCAAGAAAGATTATGCACCCCTTACCAAATGGATCCCAAAAGATGGCGATGTATTTAGTAGTCTTCTAAAAGTGTGTTTTGTGTCCACGCCGGTAGCATTGGTAAAAAGGGAGTGCTTCGAAAGAGCTGGTATGTTTGATGAGCGCTTTCCTCCGATTGAAGATTGGGAACTATTTCTGAGAATGTCAAGGTATTACCAGTTCAAGTACATTAATGAGCCATTGGTTGTTAAGTATCGTCAACCAGATAGTATCTCTGAAAATCAAAGTGCCCGTATCAAGGCGTTAAAGCAAATGCTGGAAACGTACTTTGAGGATTTTAAGCAAGACAAAACATTACTTGCGAAGTATTATTTCTGGCTGGGTCACTTGTTGTGTTCTTGCGGAAAACTCAGCAAAGGAAGGGGTTACTTTATCAAGAGTGTTAAGACACATCCGCTGGATATCAGGGTCCCCGGTGCTTTTCTGCTGTCTTTGCTCGGGAGAAGTATATACAACATAGTGGCTGAAAGCTACCGACAAATTATGAAACCATTCTAGAAAGGCGAATAACTGTGGGGAGAATCACAAGTGCGTTATCTAATCACCGGCGGGAGCGGCTTTGGAGGCAGCGGTCTAGTTATGGCGTTGCTCAGCAGCGACTACAAGGTGACCGTAGTTGATATAGTTGCTCCAAGTCATGCCGAAAACCTCAAGGAGATTATTGACCATCCTAATCTCAAGTACCTATGGAAGAGTATTCATGACCTTACTCCACAGGATGTGGAAGGCCACGATATAGTAGTTCACTTTGCAGCTCAAGCGGATGTTCCTCTGGGCTTCTCTTCCCCTATCTGGACGATTTGGGAAAATGCCGTGGGAATAACCAAGGTATTAGAAGCAGTCAGAGAGGTTGGCATCGATAGGTTGTTGCTCGCAAGCTCCGGTAACATTTTTGGCAGGCCAGTTTATCTGCCCATAGATGAAAAACATCCCCTAGCTCCACACAATCCATATGCGGCTTCGAAAGCATGCCAGGAAATGCTTGCCTTAGCCTATTATAGAGCTTACGGTGTACCTTTAGTTGTCATTAGGCATGGGGTTGTTATTGGTGAAATGATGAGAAAGGAAATTTTCATCTTCAAATGGCTTTACAATATCCTTATGGATAGGCCTATTATCATAGAAGGTGGTAAGCAAACGCGAGACCCTTGCTATATAGGGGATACCGTCAATGCCTGGCTCCTTGCTAGTGATGCTCCGAGGGAGAAGGTAGTAGGCGAGACATTTCAAGTGAGTAGAGGTAAAGAGTATACCGTGGAGCACATTGCTTCAAAATGTATGGAAGTCGTAGGGAAGAAGGTCGCTATTGAGTATCGACCATACCGTCCCGGCGAAGAGGGTATGAGAGAGTGTTTTGATATTTCCAAGGCAAGACGTGTTTTAGGTTACGAACCCAAAACTGAGCTTCACGAAGCACTGGAGAAGACATTAGCATGGATAAAACGAGAGTGCATCGCTTAACCCTCTTTCTTACCCAATACTGACCTGCCAAAACTCAGAGGAGTCAACTGGGCAAAACCCTTAGATGCAATAAAGGAACCTCATTCAAAACAGCACCTGACGGCGGAAAAAGTGCTATAATAGCCCAAATAAAATGCCTTGGATAGTAATACTACTAGGTTACTTTCTGGGCGCTATCCCCACCGCCTATATTGCCGGGCGTCTCCAGGGGAAAAACATCCTCCAGCTGGGTGACCGAAACATGGGTGCGGCTAATGCCTTTCGCCATCTTGGGGCAAAGGCGGGAATTGCCGTATTCGTTATTGACGCCGCTAAGGGATTTCTGGCCATCCTCCTCGCCCAGACCGCCAATCTACCCCTGATGACCGCCCTATTTGCCGGCGTGGCCGCCGTTATCGGCCACAACTGGTCAATATTTATCGGCTTCCGAGGGGGGCGGGGGGAGAGCACCACCATCGGCGTCCTGCTCAATCTAATCACCCAGCCGATGCTGATTGTCGCCGGACCGGCGCTAGCCAGCCTGCTCATCAAACGGAATGTGATTCTGACCAGCTGTGTGCTGTTTATGCCACTGCCACTGATAGGCTGGTGGCTGGGGGTACCGGGGGTGCTTATTGGCTACGGCATCGCCCTGCCCTGTCTGGTTGGTATCACTGATTACGTCAAGGGGAGGCTACCGGTCCGCGTCTCCGGGGCAGGCAGCGCCTAGCCGCCCTTCTTTTTCAGCACGGTGTGGACCGCCTGCTCAATATCTTTGGTAGTAAGCCCGTATCTCTCCAGAAGCTGGCCGGGTTTACCTGATTTGGCGTAGGTATCTTTGATGGCCACAAACTCTATGGGCACCGGACGGTGCCTGGCGACCACCCGTGCCACGGCACTGCCCAATCCGCCATGCTCCAGGTGCTCCTCAACGGTAACAATCGCCCCAGTCCCGGTCGCGGCTATAATAGCCGCCTCATCAATCGGCTTGAGAGTGGGCATATTGAGCACCCGGCAGTCAACACCCTCCCGCTTGAGGTTAGCCGCCGCCTCCAGGGCAGCGGTGACCATCACCCCGATGGCAATGATAGTCGCCTGACCACCCAGCTGTAGGGTTACCGCCCGGCCCAGTTCAAAGCGATAGCTCCGGTCATAGACCAGGGGTAATTTGGGGCGGGGCAACCGGATATAGAAAGGCCCGTAACTGGCCGCGGCGGCTCTCACCGCCTGGACGGTCTCGATGGCATCGGCGGGGACAATTACGGTAAAACCGGGGAAAGAAGTAATCAGCGCCAGGTCCTCTGCTGACTGGTGCGAGGTGCCGTCCTCACCCACGGTGATACCACCATGGGTGGTGACCAGCTTGACATTGAGTTTGGGCTGGGCAATTGACATGCGAATCTGGTCATAACAGCGCCCGGGGACAAAAACGGCGAAGGTGCTGGCAAAGGGAATTTTACCGGAAGCCGCCAGACCGGCGGCAATACCAATCATGTTCTGCTCGGCAATGCCGCAGTCAAAGGAGCGCTCCGGGAACTCAGCGGCAAAAAACTGGGTCATGGTTGAGCGACATAAATCGGCATCCAGCATGACGATATCTGGATTCTCCCTGCCCATCTCAACCAGGGTCTTGCCATAAGCTTCCCGCAGGGAAACTACCTCTGTCATGGCTACTTAAGCTCCTTCAAGGCTATCTCTACCTCCTCGGCAGTGGGGGCTTTGCCGTGAAAATCGGGGTTGTTCTCCATAAAGCTGACCCCTTTGCCCTTGATGGTATGGGCAATGATAACGGTGGGCTTGCCTTTTATCTTCTTGGCGCGGGTAAAGGCGCGGCCAAGCTGGGTGAAATCGTGGCCATCGACCTCGATGACCTGCCAGCCAAAAGCCCACCACTTCTGGGCAAAGGGCTCCGAGTCCATCACATCACAGCACCAGCCGTCCAGCTGCAGCCGGTTGCGGTCAACGATAGCGGTCAGGTTATCCACCTTAAAGTGAGCTGCCGCCATCGCCGCTTCCCATATCTGCCCCTCGTTACACTCTCCGTCACCGAGCAGGACATAAACCCGGTATGACTGCGCGTTAAGACGTCCGGCCAAGGCGACGCCAATGGCAAAAGAAAGCCCCTGCCCCAGGGCGCCAGCCGACATCTCCACGCCGGGGGTAAGGTTCCGGTCGGTGTGCCCCTGAAGCCGGCTGTCCAGCTGCCTCAGCGTGGCCAGCTCGGCTACCGGGAAGTAGCCGCACTCAGCCAGCACCGTATAGAGCAGCGGTGCGGCATGCCCCTTGCTCAGGATAAATCTATCCCGGTCAGTCCACTGCGGGTCCTGGGGTTTATGCCTTAACACCCTGAAGTAAAGGGTGCTGACAATCTCCACCGCCGACAGCGAGCCGCCGGGGTGACCACTGCCCGCCTTCCCGATGATGGTAACAATATGGCGCCTCATTCTTTTGGCTAAAGCTTCCATCTCTTTTAGTGACGCTGATGACGAAAAAACCTCGGCTTTGCGCTTAGCGGCCGAGGTCACTGAGGATGGATTCGTCCTTTTGGGTAACGCCATTAATACCCCTCTTAGAGTCTCCCTGAGTAATTATATAATAACTAAACACCCCCAGTCTACACTGGTTCTAGCCTTAAGTCCTTGACAAGCCAACCAAATAATGCTAAATTGACCAGTAATTAAATATTGCAAAGGCTGCGAACAAGACTAGTAGGCTTCCAGCGAGGCGCAGAGAGTCGGGTAAGGTGTGAGCCGATGCTAACGCGGAAGCGGAATGGACTTGGGAGCCGCAAACCGAAAGTCTCCAGACGAGTAGGCTTTGTCGCCAGGGAAGCGTTACCATATCCCGGGGTATCGAGGTAGCTAATCTCCGTACCTTAGAGAGATAGTCGCCCGGCCGGAACGGCTGGGGCTGACTAAAAAGGGTGGCACCGCGGAAGTAAACCTTCTGCCCCTTTGGGCAGAAGGTTTATTGATTAAGGGGGGCAAAAATGGTTACCGTCTCACGGAGATGGCCCCGACGGGGGCCAAAACGCGAAACCAGTTTTTGAGTTAAAAAATAATAACTAAAAAGGAGGAAAATATGGAAAGAACCAAGTTTATTCTTGACGAGAAAGACTTGCCGACGGCCTGGTATAACATCCAAGCCGATCTGCCCGAGCCACTGCCACCACTGCGCCATCCACAGACCAAGGAGCCGACACGCCTGCCCCCACCACTCTTCTGTGAAGCACTCAACGAGCAGGAGTTCAGCAAGGAGCGCTGGATTGAAATCCCAGAAGAGGTGCAGGCCATCTACCGTACCTGGAGACCGACGATTTTGCACCGGGCACATCGGCTGGAGAAGCTTCTGGATACACCAGCCAAAATTTTCTACAAGTACGAGGGCACCAGCCAAGCCGGCAGCCATAAGCCGAACACTGCCGTAGCCCAGGCTTACTACAATAAGAAAGAGGGGGCTAAGCGCCTGGCCACCGAGACCGGTGCCGGGCAGTGGGGTAGCGCCCTGGCCATGGGCTGCATGTTCTTCGGCCTTGAGCTCAAGGTCTTCATGGTCAAGGTCAGCTTCTACCAGAAGCCCTATCGGCGTATTTTAATGGAGACCTGGGGGGCAAAATGTGTCCCCAGTCCCAGTGAGGATACC
>SMTZ1_10001544_pt1 | contig 23284 bp, 27 predicted proteins | sample DeeMarSWOR136_30_FD_25667 | JGI IMG/M metagenome (IMG submission 25667) | reverse complement strand
TCGGTTCGTATTCGATTTTGGTCCGTGAGCGGCGTTTACCCTGTGAATCCGTATAGTATTCGGTTTCTTGATGTTTTTTGTATCCTTGATATGTTGAGTGTGCGTGCATTTCTTCAACCCAAAAGGGTACGAATCGAAGAATTGCTTCTGTCACTTGAGCTTTACCACCTCGTCCTACCCAGTCAGTGACTTTCTCTCTAACATCTGAAGCGTCAACGGTGGGTTCCAACACGAAGTGATTATCAATTTTATCTCCTTCAATTGTAGTTGTGTATCCACAGTAACCACAAACAATAACCACGTCATCTGGTGAGACGGTGAGAGGAGCATTGCAAGATTGGCACTTCAATGCTGTCATGGTTTCAATAGGCTTAGTTGTGGATTCCATGACTTTTCCTAGGTTACACTTAGTTTATTAGGGTTCCTTGAGGATGCTTCCACACTGCTTCCAAGTTACCGAAAACTTAGTCTAAAACAATTTTAACGATTCTTTGGACTAAATTTGGCTTCAGGCTCTCAGCAAAATTGGAGAGCCCCCAGCTACTTGGTATTGCCGGGTAGCCTCCACCATCTGTGGTGTCATAGTATCCTAGACGGTAAGTCTTGGATAGGACAGTAAGTCCGCTTCCCACTCTTAGCTCTGTTGTACTCCGACTTCCATTGCCTTCATTATATGCTTGAACACGGAGTGGGAGATGTTTCTCATCTTGGGTTGATGAGCGTAATGTCATGAATTTCGGATAATCAAGAAATTTGAGGGCAAAAAGAATTGCCGCCGCTTTATGAGTATCTACTCCAATCAATGCTGCTAAGTCTTTTCCAATTTTTGAAGTATATGCTTCTGAACGTTCTTCAACTGGAATGCCTTCGAGTAATAGCTTATATTTGAGAATCTGTCGAAGATTATATTGAGGCATCTGCTTTATTCGTCGATTTGCATGCCTGTTCCGAGAACGAAATCTTCCTGTGTTTAACTTCCCTACTATGACCATTGCATCAAAATGTTGTGCAATTCTTGTTATAAGATTAACAAATTTGAAAAGATAGTGTGCACGTTTTTTTGCTGACGCAAACAAAAGGGTGAAACAATTAATTCGTCCCAATTGAATCAATTGCAGATTATCATCAAGAATAGCAAAGTCAACATGCCCTGAATTTATATCAAGTGCCATTACACGACTTCTGCTAATAATCTTTGGCGTTATTGTAACCGTAATTCGAACATCAAACCTTTTATCGTTTTCACGGCGCTTTATTATAACTTGATATGGTTTTTGTCCATCTAATATTTCCTTAAATTCAGCATAGTATTTGTCTGGAATGAATAGCGTCGTAACAATCCAGAACCTTCTGCCAATATTAATGCAAGTTTGATACTAGTATTTTCATTAATAACTCGAAGATTGAGATTGCCTTTCTTCGTTTTGTCCCCGCGTGATATGAGGATTGAGTTTCTCCGCTTCGTGTATTCCTCCTGAGAAATTTTTCCTGTCATTCTACTAAATTGATTATTCTTGCCACCAAAAGTAACACCTGTTGAAGGGAGATTCTTCACTGAGTAGATGGCATCCTTAATATAACGGGAATTTAAACCTGTTTTTTCTTGAAGGTGCTTCTCAATCAATGAATATGGAATTCCCCTATTACACAAAGTAAAGGCTAAACGACGTGCAATACAGAATTGTCGCATTAGATCTGTTAATGCTTTTTCCTGAGCAATGGTAAGATCACAGAGATAGCCAGGGATGGTAATTGCAATTGAAGATTGATACTCCTCAATACAACCGGGATGATAGGTTGATTCACAAGGATAACTTAAGGAGAGTTGATGATTGGCCCTCTTAGATGGCATTTCACTACTTTACTTTTGAATAAGCATTATAAATCCCCAAACTTCTCTGCTTCCTCCTTAACTCCAACATTACAAAGAATGCCCTTAACTGTTTCCTCTACTCTGTCGACTCTTCTAAAGCCCCTAAGAGAAAATGAAATGGTTCGACGATCCACATTTCTTACACGCGCCTTGCCTATCAAGATGTACAAGTGTGATATCGTAAGTTCGCCGCTTGATGAGTAATGCATTACATTGTCGACAGTAGCTGTTTTCTGAGGTGTTACCAGGCACATTTCCTAAATAGACATGGAAGAGTTCTGCCTTTTTTCCTAGGGCGTAGGCATGTTCAAGGGTTGAGGTTGGGGTGGGAGTATTCAGGCCATGTTCTCGGGCTTTGTATGCGGGATAGAACGCGCTCACATGCCACGGGACTTCTTCTCCCAGTTCATCATGAATACGATGTGCTATTTGTGCTAAACATCGATTCGAATCATTGAACCCCGGGATTACCAAAGTAGTAACTTCTATCCAAATACCCAGGTCACGTGCCAATTGAGCCGTGCTCCACACTTTTTCCGTATCAATTTTGCATAACTTCTGCACCGCCGTTCGGCAGCCCTTGATGTCTATGTTCATAGCATCCAATCCTGCTTCTGCTAATCGACGTAGCGTTGAAGCTGTCATGTAACCATTGGACACGAATGTGTTATACAATCCCGCGTTATGAGCGATTGGCATAACATCAAGAGCGTATTCGAAAAAAGCGGTTGTAGGCTCATTGAAGGAAAAGCTTGTCCCCTGACAACCGGTTCGGTGAACTTCCTCAATGAAATCCTGAGGTGAGAGGTGGTTACACTGACTAGGATTTGCGTGACGTTTGCTAATACTCCAGTTCTGACACCAGGGACAAGCAAAATTGCATCCCCAGCTGCCTATAGTGAGTGCTCGGGATCCTGGATAAAAATGGAAAAGTGGTTTTTTTTCGATGGGATTAGCACTAATTGAACTGATGTCACCATAGGTAAGGACAATTAATTTGCCAGAAATGTTTTTTCGAGCTCCACACACTCCCCGGTTCCCTGGAGCTATTGTGCATCGGCGTTCACACACACCACACTGAACTTTGTCTGAAGCAAGCTGTTCATAATGGAGGGCAGGGCGTTGGCAAGGATTTGGATTTTGCAGGTTCATTCTATGAGATTAGTTCACAAAGGAGAATTTGAGCCTTTGGGGTCTATTACTCGTCCTTTCTCTCATGTACAGAAGGCTGAAAAAGGGCATTGAATAAAATCACATTGGTGAAGGCGTTATGACTGAAATAAAAGATGGTGACCAAGTTCTCTTCTATTTGGATGCCCGGAGAAATTGGTTACGCCGAGTTGATGCAGGGTCTTCTTTTCATCTCCATCGAGGAATTCTACAATATGATGATGTTATCGGTCAAGAGTATGGCAGTCTGATTTCAACGAGTTTAGGAGTAAAAGTTGCTGCATTGCCTCCACTACCTCGTGATCGTGCGGTGAAGATGGGGCGGCAAACCAATATTGTGTACCCGAAGGATGCTGGATTAATTCTATTGTTGGCTGGTATAGGACCTGGCTCAGTGGTGGTAGAAGCAGGGACTGGTAGTGGGGCTCTCGCCTCCTTGCTTGGATATCACGTTGCTCCTGCTGGTCATGTCTTTTCATATGAAATTCGTGAAGATTTCGCCAAGGCTGCAGCAAAGAATCTGAAGAAAGCTGGGCTTCAAGAATTTGTGACCATTAAACAGCAGGATATTCTTGAAGGGATTACGGAGACGAATGTTGATACCATTGTGTTAGACTTAGCTGTGCCGTGGGAGGTCGTCCCCTTAGCTTATACTGTATTGAAAGGTGGTGGTGTCTTTGTCTCTTTTTCACCCACTATTGAACAAACGCAGAAAACCGTTGACGCCTTATACACCTCTCATTTCACTGAAATCGTTACTCGAGAGCTTATTGAAAGAGAAATCATGGTTCGAAAAGGGAAAACACGTCCAGAAACTCGCATGATCGGTCATACAGGATATGTGACCTCAGCACGGAAGGTGTATCCACCCAAATCAAATAAACCTGAATGAGAGGGACGTTTGATTGGACCTCTTCCCTCTCAGATAGGTTGAACTGAATGATCCTAATCTATCGAAGCCCCACAATTATGACAAAACTGGGCTTCAGGGGCCGGAACTGGTGAACCACAACTGGAACAAAACTTTGAGGTACCAGTAGGCACTGCGGCTTCTGGTGCTGCTTTGGCAGGGACAGCCGCAAGGATGGGATCAAAAAGTGAATTATTCACCAACCGTTCTCCATCACCATGCTCGGGGCATAGAATCCGAACTTTTGTCGATAATTTGCCTGCATGCTGTCCGGTAATTTCAACAGGTTGCCCACACTTTCGACACAAAAGCACATGTTCTCGGATTATTCCACTGGCTGCATCATATAGACTCAAAGGCATCCGATAGACGACTTCTGAAGTGTGTACTGGGCAACGCATATACAGCTTAACCAGATCAGTTTTCGGTTTACTAACACGCGTTATGATTCGTGGTCGACCACATCGTCGACAACTCATTTTCTCTTGAAATTCATCTAAGGACATGAATGTCACGCTCTGGGTTCCATTATCGAAAAAGCATGCTTATAAACAATCGCACCACCCGCTAAACTGGAATTAATCGCTGAGAAATCGTTATCTAAGAACGCTGAATATCTCGGTTTAAGGAGATTGATGCTATGGGTCAGACTACAAAAAAATCGCTGCCTCTTACACCTGCTATGATCATGCAAGCTCGGAAACGGCTTGAGGGAATTGTTTTGCATACCCCTCTTGAATTTTCACCAAACCTTTCTGGTATTAGTGGAGCATCGGTATCTGTGAAATGGGAATGTCTCCAACGCACTGGCGTTTTCAAGCTTCGAGGTGCCTACAATAAAGCTGCTTCTCTTCCCCCGGAAACGGCTGGTCCAGGTGTTGTTACAGCCTCATCGGGTAATCATGGACTAGCAGTGGCCTATGCTGCCCAACAACTAGACTTTCCTGCGACTGTCGTTGTTCCTGAAGAAGCTTCCCAGCTGAAAATGAACAAAATCAAACAATATGGTGCGACCATCCTTCAACATGGTGCCAACTATGATGTTGCTGCAGCTCATAGTGTGGAATTCGCTAAAGAAACTGGAGCGACCATAATACACGCATATGCGGATCCTTTAGTCATAGCTGGACAGGGAACAGTGGGCTATGAAATTCTTGAGGATTACCCGGAGGTCAATGTGGTTGTGGTTCCCATTGGTGGCGGGGGATTAATTTCTGGCATCTCTTTTTGGGTTAAAACGGTGAATCCCCACATCCGGATAGTGGGGGTGCAAACCACTGCGACTCGTGCATTCTATGAAAATTTCAAAGCAAAACGGCTTTTTTATGTACCCGTAGAGCCAACCATTGCCGATGGGCTAGCTGGAAACACAGAACAACTGAATCTTGATTTTGGATTGCAGTATGTCGATGACGTTGTGCTAGTAGAAGAATCCGGGTTGCGTCAAGCGATTCGTTGGACCTTAGAAAACGAACGTCGTGTTCTTGAACCCGCTGGTGTCGTGGGAATCGCGGCTCTTCTTGAGAAAAAAATTCAGCTCGATACGGACGAAAACGTTGTAATTGTTGCCAGTGGAAGCAATATTGATATCGATCTCTTACGCAGTATAATGCAGACTTAACTGAACGCAGAAGAGACTATCCACTAACTTCTCAAGTCTTAATCTCGCTCCACCAAGTAATGCCGCGTTTACCCCATCGGTATTTGCCTCGACGACGATGAGGTCCACCAATTAACTTCGTCGAAATTTCCACAGTTTTCTTATCGATTTTAATAATGTTATAATTCTGACAAGGGCTTCCTCGTAATCTTGGACTGCCACTTGTCCCTGAATAAGATAGCACCATATTCTCAAGACGCCATACCCAGGGATAATGTCGGTGTCCACTTAACACTAGACTCACCCCTTTATGCATTAGCAATTCTAGCAAGTCCCCTGCATCCACCATACTATCTCTCTCTCGACCAGAACGAGGCACCGGAACAAGATGATGGTGTAAAGTAAATATCTTCAATAGATCATCATCAACCTTTGAAAACGCTTTATCAATAAACCCACGCCCATCTCTGCCCACATGTCCCGTGTTTAAGTCTGGCTCGGAGCTATCTACTGCCATTACAAAGACGCTTTCATCCTGATATTCAGCATATCTAGGGCCGAACAGTTCTTCAAACATCAGATATCCTACATTAAACCCGTCATGATTTCCCATCGTTACGATTTGTGGGCAGTTTAAATTCTGCAGTAAATCACGGGCTTCTATGAATTGTTCACGCACTGCATTCCATGTCAAGTCACCGGCCACCACGACGAGATTTGGTTTGATTTTGTTTATTTCTTCGATTGCTGCAACAACCATGTCACGCCGATAACCAGCTTCACCGACATGAAGATCAGAAATTTGGACGATCGTATACTTAGCCATTTTGTTTCATCTCACATTACAACTAATATCTTCAATGACTTAGTATTAAGAAATTTGGATGAAAATTCTTTGAACGTCAAGACCAGATATAAATCAATAACCCTCACTTGTTATCAAAACACTCCGGTGAAAAAAATGGAATTTGGCACACCAGATTGGCTTGAATCCTTCGTTAAAACCCTAAATGAAAATGAAGCATATGAAGACGCTGCCGCAACATGGGAAGGCGACTTTCTTTTCATCGTATGGCCCGACAAAGAAAAAGGAATCAATGAAGAAGTTGTGATGTATATGGACCTGTGGCATGGAAAATGTCGTGGTTATGAAATGCTACCCAACCGTGATGCAAAAGAGACCGCTTTCGTTTATGAAGGAGAATATGCAAATTGGAAAGAAATCATTGAAGGTCGCTTAGATCCTATCAAAGCATTACTGACCCGTAGGATGAAACTAATTGGTGACCGGGCAAAGGTTATGCGGGCAACCCGTGCCGCTAAGGAGCTAGTACGAACCGCTCAGATGATTAAAACAGAATTTCCATAGTTACAATTCGGGATTGTATTTCGTCCCCTATCCCTATTACTTTTCTATGTGAACCGATTATTGGTTGCACGGTGAACTTGGGCTAAGGTTCAGTAGAAGAGTTCATCGTTGACTGAATAACTTTGAGGTAGCTGTAAAGTGTGGTATTTTCGTTCTCCACGGGTTTTCGCTTTTGGTGAAGGTGCTTTAGATTATCTGAAAGAGGTTGAAGGAAACCGTGCCTTCGTTGTGACAGACAAAACAATTGTCAAACTGGGCTTCTTGGAATTGGTGATGGAGAAACTCAAGGAAAGCGGAAAAGATGTGGCAAGCTTTGATGGGGTGACTCCTGAACCACCCGAAGAAGTGGTGCATGAGAGTCTAAAACTAGCTCAGAAGTTCAAGCCTGACCTTATCATAGGATTAGGTGGCGGTTCAGTTTTGGATGTGGCCAAAGTAACCCAAGTCCTATTCGAACACCCTGATCTCCCAATGCTGGAAATTATGCCGCTAACACCAATAACTATCAAGAAAACAACTCTGATTGCCATCCCCACGACATCCGGAACGGGTTCTGATGCAACTGCATCCGCGGTCATTACGAACAGTAAGGAAAAGTACAAAATGGAACTCAACCACCCGGTTTTGATACCACATGTATCCATTTTGGACCCTCTACTCACGAAATCCTTGCCTCCTAAGGTCATTGCCTCCTCTGGAATGGATGCGCTAGCTCAAGCAATTGATGGATATACGGTTCAATGGCGTAACGATTTCAGCAATGGATTAAGCATTCACAGTACTCGAATGATCTTAGAATACCTCCCTCGGGTGTATGAAAATCCTGAGGATTCAGAGGCACGTGAAAAGCTCCATAATGCTGCATCTATTAGTGGGCTTGCCTGGAGTAACTCCTTCTTGGGCATCACCCATTCATTTGGTCATGCCATGGGAGCTATCTTTAAGATGCCCCATGGAATTACGGTCGGGTTGGTTCTTCCGTATTCTATTGAATATGCCATGAAGACTCACTCGGATCTCTATGGAGAACTTGCACGAGCCGTTGGCGTGGCGGAGTCAAGCGATGATGATAAAGTCGCCACCATCAAGTTACGCGATAAGATTGTAAAGATAATGAAGGAATTAGAGGTTCCTCGTAGTCTCAAAGAATATGGAATACCAAAAGCAAAATTCGAAAAGAACTTTGATGATTTAGTCCGCCTGACATCGGAATCCGCTGTGAACATATTCAATTGCCGAGAACCCACAACTGAAGATATGAAACGCTTCTGGCATTACATGTACGACGGAAAATCCATCGACTTCTAAACCACCTGAACGGATTCTACTTCTTGAGGTTATGAATATGGCAAAAAAGGATAGCTACGGTTACACGGGAAAAATTCTCAACGTTGACCTTACAACGGGAACCCTCAAGGATTCACCAACACCACTTGATTGGGCACGACAATATATTGGTGGAGCTGGACTGGCTGCTAGGATGCTCTATCCACTATTAACAGAAAAAATCGAGCCGCTAGGACCTGACAATCCACTGCTTTTAATGGCGGGGCCATTTGTTGGAACGGCTGTACCTAGTTCTGGTCGAATGGCTATCTGTACACGTTCACCTCTCACTCGACTCTGGGGTGAAAGCGATATTGGTGGATATTTTGGTGCTGAAATGCGACAAGCTGGATACGATGGAATTTTCATAAAAGGACGAGCAGAGAAGCCCATTTACCTTTCTCTGCTTTTTGGTAAGGCTGAATTGAAGGATGCTAATCACATCTGGTCACACACTATTTCTGCTACACAACGGCTTTTACGAAAAGATATCGATGAAAAGCGTTTTTTTACCCTTAGCATCGGACCTGCTGGTGAAAATCTAGTCAAATACGCTAATATTATGTCAGAAGGTGCACGAGCTGCCGGACGGATGGGGCTAGGAGCAGTCATGGGTAGTAAGAATCTGAAAGCAATGATTGTTGTGGGAGATCAGCCGGTTCCTGTGGCGAATCATGATGCAATTGTAGAACTCGCGCGGCCTGTAAATAAGATAATGATGAAAGACTTCATGCCCGACTGTTATCGAATAATGGGTACTGCTACTGCTGTGGGTCCTGCGCAGGAAATTGGAGCCATGCCCAACAAATACTTCACCCAGGGTGAATTTCCTACTCATGACAATATCAGCGGAGCAACTATGTCAGAAACACGTTTGGTCGGCTTTGATGGGTGTCATCGGTGTCCAATCCAATGTGGACGGATAGTCAAAGTCTCCGAAGGGAAATTTAAGTTACCACGAGTAAATGGACCTGAGTACGAAACTATTGGTGCTCTCGGTTCGATGATGCTCATAGACGACTTGGATGCTGTGATTAAAGCCGGTTACCTTTGTGATGATCTTGGATTAGACACGATCAGTACAGGTAATAGCATCGGTTTTGCCTACTATCTCATGGACCAAAATAAACTCACTTTCAAAGAGGTAGGAATGAACCTTGTTTGGGGTGACCCTGAGCCTGTTATTAAATTAATACCCAAAATCGCATACCGTGAGGGATTCGGCGCTATTTTAGCTGAGGGAACGCGGTCAATGGGTGAACGATATGATGCAGCGGATTTAGCCGTTCATGTGAAAGGCTTAGAAGTGTCCTGTTGGGACCCGCGTGCTCTTTTCGGTATGGCAACAAGCTATGCTACAAGTCCTCGTGGTGGTACTCATCTCGATGGCGATATGTATATGGTCCTACAGGGACAGGTCATAATGGAACTAGGAATTGACGCTGATGACCCTCAAACCGACGAGGGGATGGGTGAAGTCGCCGCTAAATCGCAAAGTTGGCGACAAGTGTCCAACTCATTGATAATGTGTCAATTCCCAACCTATTCAGTTGATGAAATCACCCAATTCTTCAATTTAGTGGTTGGTCGTAATACAACCCCACAAGAGTTAATGCACATTGGGGACCGCATCATCACTTTAAAACGACTCATTAATCTGAATCTTGGGTTTAAATCTGAAGATGATAGTCTTCCTTCACTACTCCTTCAACCACTTCCTGATGGAGGTACAAATGGTATGGTTCCCAATCTCGAAAAACAACTTAATGACTACTACGCTTATCGAGACTGGGATCGAAAAACTGGGCTTCCATCAGCCGCTGCCCTTAAAAAAGTGGGACTCGCAGATTTAGATAAGTAATGGTTTGTTCATCTTTGAGTTGGCTGGTGCAATGGAAAGTCTTCGAAAACAAAACACTGAATTATTCACACTTCTAGATCGAGTTGCAACTACTCAACATACCGAACTCCTTACTTCACTCCTTGACCAACTTGAACCCTATTCCTCGGGGGAACCTGAACTTCTTCTCATGCCTAATGCGTTTAGTCGTGTCAAAGAATCTTCTGAAGCAGCAGTCGACATGGAAATGCGTGGGAAAACTCCTGAGCCAATCGATTTCGGAGGATTCACCCTGGTTGTACAGCTTTCCTCGAAGGACCATTTTGATACACTATACCTTACTCGTCCATTTTCGAACAAACTCAAAATTACCGCGCTTTCCAAAGAGCCTCCCATTTTCCCCTTTGCTCTTTGGCTCACACTCAACCCGAGTCATCCAGGAATCACGCCTGAAGGCTTCAATCCAAACGGCGCATTTGATATTCATCGTGGTCCTGCTCCGAAACTCCCTGCCAATGTAACGAAGCCCAATGATCTTATCACAACGGCTGTACTCCTTCGAGAATCCTTGGAGACGCGGGCGCTCCACCCTAAAGACGAAGCCACACTTCGTCAACTCATCACTTATCCCTTGGAACGTGAAGTTGGCACACGCTTCTTCCCTCCCCTACAAGTCGTGCGTAGCGGTAGTGACGATATTCTCCGCCCTGAAACCTTTCTCCTCCGTCTTCCCACTGTACCCTTAATTGTGACCCAAGTGACTGGGGATAATCAAACCATGATTCAACTAGAAACCGTACCTGCCTGGCCCACTGACTGGAATCCTGAAAATGCCTTTACTAGTGAAAATCAGCGATTTGTGACCATTGGTGAAGGCACCAATTTTGATGTCTTTGCTCTACTCACTCTGATGCGGGATATTGCCGAAGCCACCACAGCTACTGAAGATCTTTACTGGCCCATTGGCTAATCCGAGTTATCTGTAGCACCAAAAGGTTTATGCCATTTTGAATCCTGCGACGAGATACTATACAAAGGTGAGTTGTAGTGGTTTTTTGTTCCATCGCCCGAGGTCCCTGTCAAGGTCGCACCAATTGTCGGTTATGGATTCGTGGTCGCCTCCTTTGCACAGACTCTAAACTTCTCGCAGCCCAGCTCGCCCGATATGTGATCGACCAACCCATTGCTCGAGGAAATCCACGAAAACTCTCATCTGAACAATCTGAGGGTTTTTGGCGCGACAAAGGCATTCCTAACATTCATCGAGAAATCCTTATTGACCGCTATCTTAGAGCTAAAGTCGATGAAGTTGAAACAATAGCTGCCCAATGGTTGGAAAGCCCAGGATTCCACGAAGCAGTTCTTGCAAAAAAGCTAGCCAAAGTTAAGGAATCGGCTGAGCCCCATACACCACACTGCAAGTCCCCTCCGTAGACACCATGCATGGACCAATCGGATTCTCTGGTGTACACCCTGAACCGAACAACGGGCACTCTTCTGGACGCAAAATCCCCCGCAATACCTCACCACACTTACATCCTGGTGGCATCTCAAATTTCTGTGGCTCAATTTTAATATCGAATCGGGTCCGGACATCAAAATTCATGTACTTCTCATGTAATGCAAGTCCCGATTCAGGAATTAGTCCGATTCCTCTCCATCGAGCATCAACTGGCTGGAAAACCTGGTCAATCATCTCTCGAGCTTTCACATTACCTTCATAGGTAACGGCTCGTGTATACTGGTTCTCAACTTCTCCCCGTCCCTCCTTTACTTGGCGTAAGAGCATAACCAGCCCTAATAACACGTCCAAGGGTTCAAAACCGGCCACCACTTGAGGAACTCCATATTGCTCTGAAATCGAAACATAGCCCTGAACTCCAATTATCACAGAAACGTGACCAGGCAGTAAGAATCCATGAAGTCCCACTTCACCTTGTTCGAGGAGAAATACCTCTGCAGGTGGAATGAGTCGATGGCTAACCAGAACACTGAAATTTTCCGGAGGATCACCTAAGATTTCTGCGGCAGTTGGTGGCGTAGTGGTTTCAAAACCAATGGCAAAGTGCACAACCTCCTTGTCAGGATTTTCCTTTGCAGCAATAATCGCATCCATCATACTATACACGACTTGGACCTTAGCACCCTTACTTCGAACTAAATTCAGAGAACCCAGATCTCCTGCAGGTACACGCATCATATCGCCATAAGTCGTCAAAAGCGCGTTTGGTTGCTGTGCCACTTCAATTGCCAACGCTACATCTTCTGGTGGGCAAATACAAACAGGACAACCAGGTCCTGCGATTAGTTCGACATTTTTTGGGAGAAGCTGACGAATTCCTGAGTGCGTAATGGTATATTCGTGAGTGCCGCACAAGTGCATGAATTTGTAAGTTTCGTCTTTAGCGAGTTCTTTAATTTTTTGTGCAGCTTGTTGGGCGAGTTTCGGATCTCGATAGCCTTTTTGCACTTGTAATGGATCCATATTTGCGAAACTGCTAGTCATGCATGATTCACCTGAAGCATCTAGGAAGATATGATTGTGTCCAACAGGCGCCCTAATACTTTTTTCGCTGTTGCATCTTGGTGAAGTGTTGAATCTCCCGAACAGCTAAAAGTCTAATTCAATTCAGGGCTGCCCGAGGGTCCAAGATGAGTGACAAACCTGTCGAATTTCACGAGTTCAATGCAAGTAGCACTTGGATAAGTGGAAAAGAAGGTACTATTACTCCTGAAGATAAACCATCTCTTCCACTCACCTCCCCCCTTCAATGGGAAGGTAAACCAAACGCATACTCCCCCCATGATCTCTTCATGTCAGCAGTGACGGGCTGTTATATCACCACCTTTGCCAGTATGATGAATCGGATGAAACAACCACTAGTGGCTCATCAAGCTACTGGACACGGTGTACTCCAAAGACATCCTGAAGGTGGCTGGCAGTTCACAGAGATCTACATCACCATGGTGATCACGGTACCCAAAAACGCCAAGCTTTCTCAGGTTAAACGAGCTATCACGCTAACAGAAAAATACTGTCATATTACCCGTTCAATTGTCTGTAAGGTTCATGTGGAACCTAAGATAACCCAACTGGACTAACCTCAAGCGCACTATTCATCAATGGCTGGTGTGGATGGCAGGTTTAAGTAGACAGAACACCTCTTTGTCTACAAAAATATGTTCTTGAAATTTGGTGATTCCGTTGAGTAAGGAAAAGCCTGAGAAACTTGGATTTGAGCACTTAGAAGCAAATGTCATTGATGCTGGCAAATGCTGCAGCTGTGGTGGCTGTGAAGCAGCATGTCCCATCGGAGCAATAGAACTGCAAAACCTTCGACCAACGTTGGTGAAGGAGTGCAATAAGTGTGAGTTCTGTTGGAAGTCATGTCCAAGGATGATTGATGATTATGGACCCCTCTATACCGAAGTCTTTGGAGAGGATGCCACACGTGATCCAGCACTCGGTGTTTACCGTCAAGCATACGCACTTCGAAATGCTGACGAGTCAATTCGCAAACGTGCGCAAGACGGTGGAATTGTTACTGGCATGCTTGTCCATCTTTTAGAAACGGGTAAGATTGAAGGTGCCGTCCTCTCTGGAGTTGACCCGGATAACCCATGGCATCCTTTGCCCCAAGTGGCAACAACAAGAAAGGAAATCGTTGCAGCTTCGAAATCCCGCTACACTCGCTCACCGAATCTCGTGGCACTAAAGGAGGCAATCAAAGATCGTAAACTGAAACAGATTGCACTGGTTGGTACACCGTGTCATATCCAAGCAATACAACGTATGCGACTAGCCCCACTGAAACGAATTGATCGAACGGTCGTGTTTACCATCGGACTCTTTTGCAGTGAGACTTTCAAATTCGATGAACTCATGCAACAAAAAATCGTCGACGATCTAGGTGTTCCTCTGAAGAATCTCCGAAAACTCGACATCAAAGGAAAGCTTCTCGTCTACCCTCGGGGTGTTAAAGAATCGTTGAAGATTCCCTTGAAAGAAGCCCAAGATTGGGTGGATCCTGGCTGTCATCATTGCCGCGATTTTTCTTCGGACTTTGCCGACGTTTCTGTAGGTGGAGCTGGAACTCCTGGAAAATGGTCAACCGTCCTTGCTCGAAGCGAACAAGGTGAAAGCCTCATCGAAGAAATGATTGCCGCCAAATTATTCCTTCATGAAGAAATCGAAGCAGAAAACCTTGACCGCCTCCGACGAATCGCTGCTCCCAAAGTCAACCCATAATCACCCCGAACCCCTTACATTTGTTTTTCTCACTTGAAACTAAACACTTTTGTCATGTAACCACGACAGAACCAGCTACATATACAACACACTTTGTGGTGGTCTTAGTTTGAGTTCAACTCCCTTTCTCCTTGGTGTATTGAAATTAGGTAATATCGGAACATCTCCCCTCCTCGAACTCTTATTCGATGAACGCGCTGAACGCGAAAACTTCGATGTCGTTCTTGTTGGCTCCGGTGCCAAGATGAACGAGGAAGTGGCCGAACGTAGCGCACAACAGCTTATTGAACAGAAACCTCAGCTTGTATTAATCCCCAGCCCGAATGCCGCACTTAAAGGTCCAGCCAAAGCCCGAGAAGTGATCAAGAAAGCTGGTATACCTGTCATTATTCTATCAGATCTCTTACCCAAAGATCAACGGGAAGCCCTAGCCGCTGAAGGTTATGGTTACATCCTGATCCCTGCTGATTCCATGATTGGAGCGCGTCGGGAATTCTTGGATCCGACAGAAATGGTGCTCTTCAATGCTGATGTCATCCGTGTATTAGCAGCTACTGGAGCTCTTCGTCGAGTACTACAAGCATTAGACGAAGCCATTGCTAATATTGTTGCAGGTAAAGAACCGAAAGTCCCTACCTTAGTGATTAATGCTTCACGAGCTGTCAGCGCAGGTAAATTCACAAATCCCTATGCTCGTGCCAAAGCGATGGCCGCCTACGAAATCGCCACCGCCGTCGCACCCATTGCCATCAAGGGTTGTTTCAAGCAAAAAGAGCACGAAAAATACATCCCCACAGTAGCTTCTGCGCATGAGATGATGCGAACTGCTGCTCTTCTTGCAGACGAAGCCAGAGAAATTGAAAAATATGGTGATAGCCTTCATCGGTCACCCCACTTTGATGATGGCACCGTAGGTGGTAAAACAAAACTCGCAGGTAAACCTGCCAAACCCAAATAGCTCTAAACTATTTTCACTTGGTAATCATTCTCATTAATCATTTGATAATGAGACTACTTAGAGAAGATTAGGTGACTTACTATTTATCAGGCTTATCCAGACGGGGTGATTCCCAATCCTTTCGAAGAGGATATACATCCTTGGGCCAGTCCTCAGGTAAAATTAATCGTTTGAGGTTCGGGTGGCCCTTGAATTTAACACCAAGGAGGTCATGAACCTCTCGTTCATACAACGTAGCACCAGGAATTAGGGGAGTGATTGAATCGACTTCAGGGTGTGAAGTAGGCACCTGGATGTGAAGGCTCACGGAGACGGCTTTCACTTCGAAGTGGTAAATCACGGCTAGTTCACCTCGTAGGTCCATCCCTGTAATCGATGACAAGTGGGTAAGACCCCACTCTGTTTTCATCCAATCAACCGCTTTACGAACCGCTTCAGCTTTTACGGTCACATAGATACTGTGTTCCCGCATGAACTCGGATGAAATGAAATCATCACCCATGGCTTTTTCAATTTCAGCCATCATTGCGCCTTCTTTCTTCGTCGGCTTCTTTGGGGGTTTCTCTTCTTTTGCCATAATCATTTACCTCCGTTAACCAAAACTTATCCCTATCCGCCTGCTAACTTTCCGAGTAGTGCGGCAACACCATAAATAATTGCCTCAGGCTTTGGTGGACAACCCGGGATCCAAGCATTCACGGGGATCACACCATCTAATCCCCCCATCACGTTATAGCATTCCCGGAAGACACCACCTGACATTGTGCAGGCACCGATTCCAACGACAAATTTGGGATCTGGAGTCTGATTGTAAATACGTAGAAACCGTTTTGCAACCTGTTTTGTAATCGGCCCACTAACCAAGAGTACATCAGCATGGCGTGGGCTGCCTTTCAACAGGACACCAAACCGTTCAAGGTCGTAACGAGGTGTTAATGCATCAAGGATTTCGATATCGCATCCATTGCATCCCCCTGAGTTCAGGTGGAGTATCCATGGGGATTTAATGCGAGCCCATGTGACAAGACGATCAACGACACCCATTTTGTTAATCTCCTATTTACGTAAGATTAGAATTGCTACAAAGGCGACGGCCAGATAGATGAGGGGAACCCATCCGAAAATGCCCATCGAGGTTGCCAGTATAAAGGCTATGATATCAAAAATCGTAAAATACACAGCATAGCGAAGAAGGTGTGAATGGAATTGGGTCTTCACGCCTGGGATATCTTCACCACATGCATAGGTTGTTTCCTTTTCTTTGTTCGGATTACTCGGGGCGATTCGTTTGCCAATCCAATACAGTAGTAGAACAATAAGAAGAATCACGCCAAAGGCGGCAAGGAACCACCCAAATCCTTGGATGTTTTCTAACCAAGTAAATTGCATTCTCCGGGTTCACCACGGGGTTTGGCTCGTTAGCAGTCAAAGGGTTTGGCTTTGTATAAAAGGCTTGCTCCCACTAGAATTTTTTCTTTAGGGGCAATTCACCTTGCGAACCTGCTATTGTCTTTGATGAAGCGTTAATCAGATATTTCAATCCGAACCTTTTCTGTGCCCTTGGTTTTTGGTGCACGAAGTGCGGAGACGACAGCGAGCACAACCTTTTGGAGCAAACCATCTACGTAATCGTTTATTACTATTTCACGATCAAAAACAATGAGTGTAGTTTTCCTATCATCATTGGTCATTTTTTTTCACCTATAGGTATGGAGGGGGCTGTAAGAAGCCATTTGTCAATAGCTTCGAGGAGGAAGGGCAATTCATCAGGAATATTGATGACCGATTGGATCTCTGGGTTCAGCGTGCATTGACCAAGAATAGGGCTTGCTGTTTCGGCTTGAAACTCAGAGATTTCTTCTATTGTTCGGATGCAGATGATTTTTGCAATTTGCTGGTTTTGTTGTGTCCAAGTGCGAAAGCCTTCGACAACGATGACATCAACAGGGACTGCCTTTACACCCAATTCTAAAAGTGCCCATAAATCTTTGACTGGTTCGCTAAGAAGTAGTGTGGTTGAGGTTTCACTGTGGAGAAATGTTGCTGTTGCACCTGCTTCCAAATGCCGATATGAGTCTGTTCCTGGGCTATCAATTGAGAAGGTAGGTTCTCCAACATGTTTCGCACTAAGAACACAACGGTTCAGACTATTAAGATGCTTAATAATGCCTGTAGCCACTGTCGTTTTCCCTGAGTCTTTAAACCCAAATACCGAGATGATGGGGGGTAGCGAAACGGTTAGCAATCCTCCTTGAAGAATACTTCCTATCTGGAGTTGGGGCGCTTTCACCGTATTTAATTTATTTGCCAAGAAGTCCCCATTTTTCAAGGCGGAGAAGAATCGCCCAATAGTTATCAGCACCTCTCCCACAGACTGAAAAACGCCGATGACTTTTTTATTGTTCCATGACCCGGATGCTGCTGACACGAAAAATCCGCATAGCTCCTACGCCGGAACAAGCCCATGTCTTGTGGGCGTTATCCGAAAAATGTCGCCTTCTCTACAACTTTGCCCTTGCCGAAAGACGCCAACGGTGGGCAACCAATCGTACGAAACCGAAGACCGAGCGCATCTACATCACGTACATACAACAACAAAATTTCCTGCCTGTTCTCAAAGTAAAATATCCCGAATATGCCTGGGTCTATTCAAAGGTCCTGCAAATGGTGTTACGACGTCTCGATGCCGATTACAAGTCGTTCTTCGCCTGCTGGCATCGCGGCGATATCCAAGCCCGACCTCCCCGCTGTAAGGGCAAACACTACTTTACTACATTGTGCTATAATCAATCCGGATTTGTATTTGATGTTGATCACCAGAAGATTCGTTTCGCCCACCGTCATCCTTCGGGAGTTGAACTTGAGTTTGCGTTATCTTAGTTACCACCTCTAAGCGGTAGAATCAAGCAGGTGGAAATCTTTCAAGATCAACGACGTCGATGGTTTGTCGCCATCACCTGCGAGGTGCCAGTTCCCCCATATGTAGACAATGGACGGTATCAAGCCATTGACTTGGGGGTGATCAATTTGGTCACGGCAGTGAACCCACAGGGAAAGTTCGTCCAAATTCGCAATCGTCGTCCGGACCTGTACTGGAAAGACAAACTTCGAGAAGTACAATCGCGACGCGATCATTGTCGAGAATCTAGTAATCGATGGTGGTTCTATCAGCGAAAATTGCTGAAGATGCGACGGAAACTGGCTAACCAGTTACGGGATTTTCAACATAAAATTTCCAAGTCAGTGGTTATGAATACTCGGGCTAACACGATCATCGTTGGGAATCTCGTGGTGAAACAGATGGCGCGGAAAAAACAAGTGTCGGGGTGTCGGCGACAGGATGCAGCAACTCGAACACTACATCATTCTATCCAGAACACCGACTTCTTGGGGCGATTCGTCCAATTCTTGACCTACAAAGCCAAGAAAGTAGGTAAAAGAGTGATAAGAATTGACGAGACGCAGGCAACCAAGAGATGCTGTGTATGTGGCACGGTTCGAGATCGTCAGTTATCGGAACGTCTTATTCAATGCGATTGTGGAACCCCCTTTAATCGAGATCAGAATGCCGCAGTAAACCTTATGGTGCGGTTCCTATTGCAGCAACCCCCAGTAAACGGGGAGCCATTACAAGCTTTCTTGCATGGCTTACATCGACACACAGCCCTCCCCCATGTTCCCCGGGTAGAGGACTCGATGGAAACCACTGCATGAAAGCAGGGGTAGTTCACCTTTTCAAAATACTTTGTGAAAAGTGTCAAGTTGCTCAATGTGATGAAAAAAAGTCAAACTTGTAGCTACACTTTTAAGCAGAAGCAAGAAAAAGGCGGGTCTAAGTACTCCAGTTACCGTAATGGAGATTCCAACGATGTCGTTATCTCGAACTGTGGTCGTTGGGCTACTGGCAATAATAGCCGTAGCCATCGTATTGTCTTTGTTTATGCTGTTAGGTCCACCATTTTCCGTGTATTCTTTATATGGGCTGCTTATTCTTGTGGTGGTATTTGCCATTCTAGCAATGGAAGATAAAGATCTCTTACATTCTGCTCTCTATTTGGCAGGATCCGCTATTGCGCTTGGATTAATTTACTTGGCGCTTTTTGCCCCGTGGGTGGCCTTTTTCCAGCTCGCAGTTTATGCGGGGGCAGTTACGATTCTGTTAGTGGCTGCTGTTTCGTTATCGACACGTCGTGGTACTGGTGAAATCGAAGAGGAGGACGTGACATGAGAATCAAAGCAGTAGGTTTTATCCTAACATTGTTGTTTGGACTTCTCTTTGCATATCTGATTGTAATGGGAATGGCTGGAGTAGTGTTGATTCCTCAGGATCCTATTCCACTGACTCGATTTGTTTCACCGGATGACGTTTATGATATGATCCATGCACTCGGTGAAATGTTATGGCATTATCGGGGCATCGATATGGTTCTACAAGGCGTGTTTCTGTTTGTCGCCGCTCTGGCGGCCTCAATCTTTTTCCACGTGGCTGAACCAAAGTCAACAGAAGCAATGGAGGAGGAGTAATTCAAAATGTCATATCTTGAATTGTTAGGCGTCCCCATCTATGTATTCCTCATCGTCGCAGTCTTCCTGTATGCTATTGGAATTTATGGAATGGCGACGAAGCGAAATATGATCAGGTTCCTTATTGCCCTAGAATTACTTCTTGACGGAGCTCACTTGAACTTCATCACCTTTGCCGTTGCCTGGCAGGGCTTTTACATTGACCTACTAGCTCAAGCAATCGTCATCGTCAGTATCTGTATCGGTGGTGGCGTCATTGCCATTGCGCTAGCCTTCATCATTCGAGCATACAATAAATTCGGAACCCTCGACATCCGAAAACTGAACAAACTACGTCATTAACTCTGAGGTGAAAAAGAAAAATGTCAAACTCACAGAATAGGGTCGTCGGGTTAATCATTGTCATAATTGCAGCCATAATCTTGATTGCTGCAGTGATCTTTGGTCAAATGTTCTATCCCTACAATGCATGGCTTTGCTGGGGATTCCCCATTCTTGGAGCCGTCCTTGCTCCACTTCTAGCGAAATTCCATCCAAAAGCCCGAGACTACAGCGCCATCCTCTTTGGCTACCTCGGCATGCTCATGGCTTTCTCAATGATCTCTGCCATCTTTTCCGGAGTGGCTTGGGATGGCACACAATGGCTAGAAGTTACTTCACCTTGGATCTCGGTTCCTGGTTTGATCACTATTGATTGGGGGATGCTCATTGACCCCCTGTCTGTCTTCATGGCATGTGTCGCCACTGGCGTCGGCTTCCTAATCCTCGCCTATAGCCTAGGTTACATGAAGGGTGATTCTTCCCTCTCGCGCTATTGGTTCTTCATGCAATTCTTCATCGGTGGAATGGTCATCCTGGTCATGGCCAACAACCTCCTCCTCACGTTCATTGGCTGGGAAATCGTTGGCCTATGCTCTTACGCACTCATTGGTTTCTGGTACAATCGATCCAATATGGTTCATGATGACCAGCTTGGGGATGTAACTGAAGGCGAGCTCAATTCACACAGCGGTATGAAAGCCTTCATCGTCACCCGCGTCGGTGATGTCGGACTCCTCATCTCCATTATCTTCATTTTCTTCTTCACTGTCTCCGCAGGAAATCCAACCCTCAACTATCAAGCACTCCTCACGGACTATGCATGGCTTGGCCAAATGGCTATTGTACTGAATGGTGTTCTGTTGTTAACGGTATTTCTCCTCTTCTTCCTTGGTCCCATTGGTAAAAGTGCCCAATTCCCACTCCAGTTCTGGCTTCCAGAAGCTATGGCTGGGCCCACTACTGTATCTGCACTTATCCACGCTGCCGCCATGGTCAAAGCCGGTGTATACTTGGTTGCCCGAATGTCACCCATTCTAGTCCAAGGATACTTCGCTCTCAGTACTATTATGATTCCCGCACTCTACGCCATTGCCCAAAATGCCCTCCTAAACTTCTTCCTCATCATCGCTATCATCGGCACCTTTACTGCCTTCATGGCTGCAACAATGGCGTTAGTGGCAAACGAACTCAAGAAGGTCCTCGCCTTTAGCACAATAAGCCAACTAGGCTACATGTTCATGGCCCTTGGCATCTTCGCCTTCACCGCTGATGGTGTTTATGGCTACACCGCTGCTGCCTTCCACTTAGCGGCTCACGCCATCTTCAAAGCCCTGCTCTTCCTTTCTGCTGGTGCTGTGCTCCATGCGGTTCATAGCAAATACCTAGCTGATATGGGAGGCATCCGAAAGGCTATGCCCATCACCTTCGCCGTGATGCTCATAGGCGCGCTAGCCCTCAGTGGAGTCCCGCCATTCGGTGGCTTCTGGAGTAAAGAAGCCATCTTCTCCTCAGCATGGCACTTATGGGGAACCGGAAGTTTATGGGGCATGATCTTTCTCCTCTTCGGTGCCCTTACTGCCGCCTTTACAATCTTCTACAGCTTCCGATTGATTGGTTTAACTTTCCTTGGTAATCCCAGTAAAAACGTCAAGGACCTCGAAGCGGCGGGAACGCCTGTGCATGAAGCGCCCGGAATCATGTGGGTCCCACTGGCAATCCTAGCCATAGCAACCCTCATCATCGGTTTCACTGAGCCGTTCCTTCAAAACTTCTTCTATCAGTTCTGGGATGTACAGTACAGTCTCATTCCCCACGCTCCACACCTTGCTCCCCTTCTGGAGATGTATCTTGAATTCTTCATTCATGTCTTTACCTCACCCACCTTCCTAATCACAATTGGTGCTTTACTTCTTGGTGGTATTCCAGGCTACATCTTCTACATTCGAGGAAGCCGGAGCACAGACTTTGCTGGTCGAGGATTTGCGCGACGAATCTACAACTTCCTCTACAACCGCTGGTACTGGAACGGAGCCATGTACCTGATCTTCGTTGACGGTGGGCTCCGAGTAGCACGTGGCATGTACAAATACATCGAAACCAAGGGCATTGACAAATTTAATTATGTCGTGGCTGACTCTGCTATGGGGGCAAGCCGCGGCTGGCGTCGACTACAAACTGGCGTGCACAGCTGGAACATGATTCTATTGCTCATAGGCGCGCTCGCTTTTCTCCTCCTCCTACTGCTCTTTCAATTCTATGGAGGTTTACTAATACCACTCCCCTTTCCATGAGGTGACACAAAGATGGCTCTGTTTAACTATCTCACATTCACCGTTTTACTCATGCTGATTGGCGCTCCCATTGCTTGGATTATCGGTCGAAGAAATGGTCGATACGCTGGAATCTTTGCACTGCTGATTATGTTGACATGCCTTGTCACCTTTGGCTTAGCCTGGTGGGAATTTGTGGTCGCTGGTGATTATACGGAAGCTTTCTTCTGGGGACCATTCCTCTTTGGCTGGCTTCTCGATGGCTTGAGTGCTACGGTCGGTGGAATCGTGTTAGTACTCACCACTGCAGCAACCTGTTTCTCACTCGCCTATATGTCCAAAGAACATGGGAAAAACCGATACTACGCCCTCTTACTGATGTATAATGCTGGAATTCTCGGTGTCGTCTTGGCTACGAACCTCTTCCAGTTCTACATTTTCTGGGAACTCATGCTTATTCCCAGCTATTTCCTGATTGCCGAATGGGGCACCAAACCCAAATCCACGGGAATCGCCCTGAAATATTTCATCTTCACCCACATCGGTGCTGTCCTCATTATCGTTGGTATTGCAGGCATGTGGGCCCTTTCCAGTGTACCAACTCTGAATATGTACGGTTTCACTGGTACAACACCCGTCATCAATCTCTCATGGGCATTCCCACAAGCCAATCTCGCCCAGATCTTTGCCTTTGAACTTATGAAAATTCTAGTTATCCTCTTTACCATCGGGTTTGCAGTGAAAATGGCAATCTTCCCACTACACACCTGGCTTCCCGACGCCCACGCTGAAGCCCCTACACCCATCAGCGTCATCTTATCCGGAGTCATGATTGAAACTGCAGCCTATGCCATGATACGGATCCTCATGACAT
>SMTZ1_10003333_pt1 | contig 23300 bp, 19 predicted proteins | sample DeeMarSWOR136_30_FD_25667 | JGI IMG/M metagenome (IMG submission 25667) | reverse complement strand
AAGGCCAAGGCTCTCTCGGATAAGCCTGTTTATATTTTGGGATTAGGGGCAGCTTCGGCAAGTGTAAATATGTCGGGCCGGGATATGTTTACAGGCCTGAAAGTGGCCCAGCTGGCCTCTCAGCAGGCTTACGAGATGGCAGGAGTGACCCCGAAGGAGATCGATGTAGCTGAGGTCCATGACTGTTTCACGATTTCCGAGATCATGGCCTACGAAGACCTGGGTTTTGCCAAGCCAGGAGAAGGGGCGGAGCTGATCAGGAGAAAGGAGACCTACCTCGAAGGAAGCAAGCCTGTGAATGTGGATGGGGGACTGCTTTCCAAGGGCCATCCCATCGGGGCAACGGGAGGATCTCAGATCAGGACCATTGTCCTCGAACTGAGGGGAGAGGCCGGAGAGATGCAGGTCAAGGATCCAGAAATAGGCCTGGTCCACAACATCGGCGGTGTAGGACTGTACGGGACAGTAACCATCCTTGGGAGGTAAGACCATGGATCAGAAAAAAGAAATAGATGATCGGTTCAAAAAATTCGGGATAGTGAGCTTTACGGCCACGACCAAGGTCAATGACTTCATAGATCACCTGGAAGAGGGAAAAGTCATGGGAACCCGCTGCCAAGACTGCGGACAGGTGTTCTTCCCTCCTCGCGCCGACTGCTACAAGTGCCTGTCGAGCAAGGTGGAATGGTTTGAAGTCTCTGGGTCTGGAAAGCTTCTGACCTTCAGCAAGCTGGTCTACGCGCCTGTCGGGTTTGAAGAGGATCTTCCCTATTTCATCGCGGTTGTGGATTACGGGGACTACAAAATCTTCGGCCGGGTGGCCAAGGATGTTACAGGAGAAGATTTGACGATCGGGATGGAGATGAAGACGGTTGTCAATCGCCTGCCCAACGGCCAGTTGAATTACGTGTTCGAAAAAGCTTAGTCAGAGTCAGACCTTGAGATGGGACTGCTCTCCTTCAAGAAGAAATTGCCTTAAGTTTTGAATGGCCTAATCCCCCCATCTTGCCCTGAAACCCCTGACATCGACATGGACAAAAGGACCATGGGTGGCAGTCTTTCTGTACCTTCCTAAGCCACCCAGAAATCTCTCATAGAATGGCTTTCCATACAAGGAATCAATGATGTCGTAGAGTATTCCAGCATCGCGGTAATCAATTTTTCCGTCCTTATTGAGATCATCCATCATATTATCTTTTGGATTCTCGTCGATGAATATATCTGCCGCTCCTCCCCATAGATGACGGCTGTATTTCACGTTTCCGATGGCCCTGTTGTAATAGGGCGTTCGATATCCACTCATGATATGAAATGTATCGCAGCGGTAGCCTTTTTCATTTGTCTTCTCCAATATTAGCTCTAGTTTCAATAATAGCCTTTCTCTGAGAACGAGATATTGAGGATAACCGCTTGGCTGCTTAGACAAAAATTGTTTTACCTTAAAATGAGGAGAAAGGAGTGTGTCTTGGTTATCCTCTGTCACTTCGATGAAGCCCTTGGGGAGTTTGTAGATGGGGAGCTGCTTAAAGGGGATTTTCGGGTACTTCCCGATGCGGTAGCCGTTAAGATATTCACCTTTCAGAGTTTCGAAGGGGACCATGACGAATATATTCAGGTTGATGTCGTCAAGAGACTTGAGGTGGATGACCTTAATGGTATACAGGCCCACCTCTTTGGGCGCGCGCCATAGCCATTTAAGGCCATCTGTAGAGAGCACTTGCCCGGAATCAGTTTCTATCGTGAATTTTCTCACTCTTGATTGATCCTGGATTTCTAAGGTGAGAAGTTCTTCGGGAAGAACGAAGATACTGATCACTTTATATGGCGATATGTCCTCTTTAAATTTAACGGCAAAACTCGCCTTTTCTGGCGAAAAGTCTGAAGCCATAACCGTTAGGGTTAACCCTAAACATAAAATCCATAGACAGACATGAGTCTTCAATACGGATAAAGGGATCGGCCTGATTAGGGAGACTCTAAATGAAACATCTGTCATCATTTTGTGGGAGGCTCCTCGAGGAGAGCGCGATACAAAACCATGTCTCGCTCATAGAGATCCTTCCGGAAGTGGATGGTGCTATCTTCATCAGTCCATGCTGTCCAGTAGAGAAAATGGATATCGATTGGCTCAGGCAGCTGGACGGTCTTCTCAACGCCGCCTTCCATAGCTGATATTATGGCTGAACGGGTCCATTTTGGATCGCCGCGCAAGACATACTCTGCCAGATCGATGGGCTTCTCTATCCGAATACATCCTGAACTGAAGGCTCGATCAGCTTTTGCGAAGAGTTCACGATCCGGTGAATCATGCAGATAAACATCGTATGGATTAGGGAACATAAACTTGATCCGGCCCAACGCATTGGAAGGTCCAGGATCTTGGCGGAACCGAAAAGGGAAATTTTTTGCTTGGACTTGAGACCAGTCGATAGACTGGGAGTCAAGCTCTCTGGCTTCAGTCCCCCAGCCTTGATAGACCTTTATCTTCTTTTTTTTTAAATAATTCACATCTTTGCGCACCTCAGGCAAAATATCTTTTGTGGCGATCCCAACAGGTACATTCCAATACGGGCTGAAGACAAGGTATGACATTTGATCGCTAAAAACAGGGCTCTTCCGATAGGTCTTCCCGACAACGACATGCATGGACATGATAAGATGATCATCCTCGACCACTTCAAGCTCAAAATTGGCGATATTAGTCAGGATGTAACGTTTTCCCAGGGTCTGTGGCAGCCACCGCCAGCGTTCCAGGTTAACAACAATCTGGCGGATACGTGCTTCCACAGAGACATTCAGCTCTCGGTAAGTAGCCGGGCCAACCACACCATCCACATCTAATCCATGCCGTCTCTGGAAGTGCCGAACGGCTTGATCCAAGGCTTCATCAAAAAAGGATTCATTTTCATTCATGTTAGAAAAGAGGTCTCCTGAGGCTATTAACCGCTTCCTTAATTCCTTTACTCGCTCGTCTCTATTACCTTTTTGCATTTTTGATCCTGAAGGGACTAAAGTATAGCCACCTAGGGCTTCAATCTTCCGGTAGTGGGCTAAAGTCTGTCGCAGACGTATATATCCCGGATGCTCAACAAGACTTTGGAGGGAAGCGATTATCTGCTTTTTTTGAAGCGCTTCCTCAAGAACTTTTGCTAAATCTGCTTCCCTTCGCTTAGCGTTCCATTCTACGTGGATGGTGACCGGATTGACCCGACCAGATAACAGATGAGAGCTATAAATTAAGAATGCATCCGTACAGAGTAAATCTAAATCCGTGAGCGTACCCGAATCAAGAGGTTTCTGTTTTTTCAGGTCCTTTCTAACCATATCCAAAATGGCCAGAATTTTATCCAGATGATAATCTTCTGCTCTTAGACCTTCCAGATGCGCATCCTGGATGGCCTGAACCAGAGAATTCACATGAGAAAGCGGACCTTCATCACCACTCCAAGCCGGCTGATACACGCGGCGCTCGTAGAAAAGGGGCAGAGTCAGAGAGGCATGAATGAGATCGTCCTTGACTGTGATTTTTGGGGGAATGCCTGTTGCTTCGATTCGTGTTCGCAAGCCTTCTCTTATCTTCCCAGATAGCGATTGACTATAAAGAGGACCCACAGCAGCTGAAAGACTTATCAAAGAAAATGAAGCAATAGTCCCGAAAAACCTTTTGCTTTTTGCCTTCATTTCAGAATCAAAATACTTGTACAGCTTATAGCATAGGGAAAATTTCATGTCAAAATGACTGCTTTTCATTTGATAGTTGGTTTGGATGCCCCGCGGCTTGCTGCAGGAAACCGATCGTCAGGGGTCCAAGGGGGCATACCTCCTTGGTTGCAGGGCCAGGCTGAGAAGGGGAGGCAGGGAGCCTGGATGAAGATCGGGCGACCGTGAAAGCAGAGCCTAACTAGGAGGATGCGCAGCGGTTCCCCCTCCAATTTTGGCTGACTCTCTCTCAGAAGTGATCTGACAAGTTTATCTTAAGTCTTGGCTGTTTAAATGGGGTCAGCCCTTGAACGTGGACAAGTTTGACAGCTTCGAACCAAAGTCCCGATTCAAGGGCTGGCCCCTTCTTGTATTAAGAGATCGGTCCTTAATTCTGGGGAATCCAGATTTTAGCAACAACTCCGGCATGATCTGAGGGCCAGAGGCCTGAAGGGGTCCGGTCCTCCAGTTCATCCCCGACCACAAAAGCGATCACAGGTCCTATATCTTGATAACCACCCACACTCACTTGACTCTGGACGAAGATCAAGTCGATCCGCTTTTTGAGGTGGACCCTCTCATTTCTCAGATCATCATCGTGAGAATCTGTATTCCCGAGTTTGTTGTAGGTGAGAAATTCTCTCAGGAGATTCCGCCGCCAGGAATCTACGTATCCCTGTGAGCTGATGAATTGATACGTCTCTCCACCTTTGGCCGGAGAATTAAAATCACCGACAATAATCACTGGATATTCTTGGCTGATTACCGCAGCCAGGAGCTCCTGGGCTTGAGCGAGCTGGAGAGGCACCAACTCCGGAATCGAGGCCGGTTCTAAGTGGGTGTTGACGAACCGGTACGTCCTGCCGTTGACTTTTGCGTCAACGCCCACATACCCTCGGGGGACTTCGATCCCGATCGAAGGGACGATCAACCGATTAACAAAGCTTCCCTTCAGCTTGCCGACAATCTCCACATCCTCGCGGACCATGATGACGTCGTGGTCTGTGACCCGGACATCGCTGATGCCGATCGGGGAGGCGGGGTTGATCATCGGCATTTCCACATCAGCGTCCTGGATGATGGCCACCACCCTGTATTTGAGCCCGAGAGAGGCCATGGCATTCCGGAGTATCTTGAGGTAGTTGAAGACGACCTTTTCAGCAGGAACCGTGCCGCCGAACACAGAATCCCCTTCCAACTGCATCCGGATGGTCCAGGCCTCTTGGATTCCGACCAGATGCGGTTTAGCCCAGGCGATTTCTTCAGCCAGAGCCTGGGCCCGTTCCGGGAAGTTAGTCGACATCATCACTTGGTAGGCCTCAGCGGCCAGAAGCGGAACTTGAGTGGGATCCTCGGCTTCTAGAATCGTATCCACATTAGCGCCTATGTAGATATTGCGGGTCATCACGATCAAGCCATCGTCTTTAGCGGTTATCTTAGCCAGGAGCGACTGCAGATCCAGCTGAGGCTCACTGCCAGCCCAGCTGGAAACAGCCAGGGCCGCACAGAGACAGAAAAAAGCGATTTTTTTAATCATATCTTCCCTCCTTTTTAGACTACACAGTTTAGTATAGATATTGTTCATTCTTTGTCAAGGGTGAATAATTTATGGGCTCTCAAAAAATTCCGTTTTCTGCTTTCTTTGGTTTTTATTTTTTTTATCTTCGACCATAACCTACTCCTTAAGGAATCATAAGTTGTCAAGTATTTGTTAAGAATTTGTCAAGAGTTTGTTAAAGTCGGCAGGGTTTTATGAATTGAGCAGAATCAGTCTATGAACTCTGCAGAATTTCAACCATGATTATTCTCATTCAGGGGACAATCCCGGATAGCATGTAATGGAACAAGGCCTTGATGTCGCTCTCGAGTTTTTTGTCCTGGCTGATGAGAATGGAGATGAAGAGAGCGCCGCCTTGGTAAAAGGTGACCCTGGTGAAGGGCTTCTCGATTCCCCCCTGGTTTTCCTCGAGGCCGAGCCTTGTCCGGATCCTATTTTCGATCATCCGGGCGAAACCTTCCTTCCATTCCTGCCAGACCAGGTATTCATAGTCATGGGTGTTCAGCATTTCTTTGAGGAAAATCCGGCAGCGGCCTACACCTTCCGCATCCTTCGCAGCAGCTTTCTCCAAGAAGACAGAGTAAATATCCACAAAGTCATTATCTTCGTACGGAAAGGAATGTTCGAGCTCCCACCTGTAGTTTTTTTCTGCCATGGCTTTTTGGACGACCCCCAATTCCGATTTGAGCTCCTGCTCTCCGTTTTCCGCCTGGGCGCAGTGGATAAACTCGTGGAAAATCAGGACATAACCGGAAAGGTCATCGAAGACCTCACCGGTCACGACGCAGGTCGTTTTGTTGTCGTAAAAATCCAGGGGGAAAGCGGCTCTCAAACCCTGCTGAGCCTCGAAAGAAGACGGGGCCGATTTAGCAAACTCATAACGGTTTTGGGATAGATTGATGTCGAAGAGATAAAAAGACCCCTCTTCTAAAATAGCCACAGGATATAGCTTTTTCAGGAAAGGGTGGAGGCGGTGGATCTTTTTCTGGATGTCGATGATCTTTTGGAGGCTGGAGTCGTATTTTTTGATGATGGTTGCTTCCTGATCAGTTTGTCCCATCAGACAAATACTGAGGATGAGCAATATGCAGAAAATGAATAGGAATCTACGCATGGTCAACTCCTTAGAATACGGGCAGCGTTGTCGTGGAGGATCTTCCGTTTGGACTCCTCTGCAAGCGGGAGCCCCATGATGGTTTTGGCATTGGTGTCGATCGTCTTGATCCCAGGCCAATCCGACCCGTAGACGAATTTATCGATGTACTTCTCCATCTCCGGGAAATAATCGAGGAGTTTTTTGGGGGGAAGTCCCGAAACTTCGAGGTACAGATTCGGGTGGACTCGGGAGAGAAAAAATGCCTCCCTGTACCACAGCCCTCGCCCGCTGTGAGCCATCAGAAGGCGCACGTTCGGGAAGTCGGTGGCCACATCGTCTAGATGGATCGGGTGGGCGTACTTAATCTTTGCTCCTTTGAATACAGAGGACCCGGTGTGGACAAGTACGGGCAGCTGGTATTCATCAGCCAGAGTGTAAACAGGAGATAATCTTTCCTCGTTTGGGTAGAAGTGGTTGTAAGAGGGATAGAGCTTGATGCCTTCAGCTCCCATCTGGATGTATTTTTTGATATCCTCTGCTGGTCGGGGAGAGAGGGAAGGGTTGACCGTACAGAAGGGGATCATGATGTCTTCATCCTGGCAGAATTCCAGCACATACTCATTGGTCACCACACCGCTCGTGATCGGGCTTATCTCAGGGAGGATCACTGCCTTTTCGATGTTGCGGCTCCTGAGGTAAGCAGCAAATTTCCGAGGATCGATCATCTCCTCATACCTTTCGTAATACTCGGATTGAGCTTCTTTCTGATAGTCGTGCACCCATTCGTGCCAGTTCTCCTTCAGCCCAACATGGATATGAAAATCGATGATTTTGAGATTGGTCATTAGTTTCTCTTTTTTCATCCCAATAGCTAGTTACTATTACGAAAGTAATAAATGATATGATAATCTGTGGTCGGCGCTGGAGCCGGCCCCAGCCCCCGAACCCCGGGGAACCAGTCCCGTCGGCTCCCCCCATCGGAAAAGCCGCTGGGGCCCCCCTCCGCTACGGGGGCTTGAGGGCGGCCCCAGCGCTGCATATATTTTGTCATATCATTTACTGCATCCGTACTAATAACAGAGGTCAAAGCCCAAGTCAACGACGCAGCATGCATTTCCTAATTCGTGACCTGCAATATTGGTGTATCAAGCCTTCCAAAACGAGCCCTTATCCGTCCTCGCCGAAGACCCTCCCGCCCACCACTATGCGGCTCAGCCAGTGCCCGCGAAAGCGGGTAACGGACAAGGGCTCGTCTTCACTCCGCTCATCCATAAGTTACATATCTCATATCATGGAAATGGAAATAATTACAACGACGCTGTGAAAGTTGACATCGCCCCCTGTGGGTGTTATATGACTCTTGACAAGAATGGGCAGAGAGACAAAGACATTTCTTTCCGATGTCAAATTCCACGCTCCAGAAACTTTGGCAGAGGCCCTCAGACTCCTGAAAGATCTTGAGGGGGCTCGGGTGATGGCTGGAGGGACTGACCTTCTTGTGGATTTAAAGCAGGGGCTTATCGAGCTTCAAAATATCGTTTCTCTTCAGAAACTTGAAGAGCTGGAGAAAATCGAACTCGAAGAAAACAGAATTCGGATCGGAGCTCTGGTCACTCCGAAATTGATCATGACACATCCTCTGATCAATCAGCATCTGCCTGCTCTGGCTGAGGCGGCCGGCTCACTGGCCGCACATCAGGTCCGAACCATGGCCACTATCGGAGGCAATATTGCCAGTGCTGTGCCCTCTGCCGACCTCCCCCCATCGCTTATTGCGGCCGAGGCTAGCGTGGAGCTTCGGGGTCTGGATTCTACTCGCGAAGAATCGCTTACCGAATTCTTCACAGGTCCACGAGAAACATGCTGTGTCGAGGGAGAAATACTGACCTTCATCACAATCCCCGTTCCCCCGCCGAACACAGGAATTTCCTACAAGAAATTCACCCTGCGCGAGGCCAATGCTCTCGCCGTGGCCTCTGTCGCGGCCAGGTTGACTCTGAAAGGCAGCATCATCCAGAAGGCCGTTGTCGTCCTCGGTGCTGTGGCTCCGACACCTTTTCTGGCCTCGAAAGCCTCACAGTCTCTGGTCGGGAATAAGCCCTCAGAGGAACTCTTCCACCAGGCTGCTTCTATAGCCCAAAAGGAAAGCCGCCCGATATCGGATATCCGGGGATCCATCTGGTTTCGGGAGGCGCTTATCGATACTCTCACTCAAAGAGCTCTAGAAGAGGCCTGGGATCGTGCTCGAGGCCCCTCCCAGGAGGAGGGCTAACCAGAATGTCAGGAGGTAATCGCTTCCAGGTCCTCGTCCTCCGAGTCAACGGCGAAGAGCATTCCGTGGCGGTCAAACAGGGTGAGACGCTCCTGGATGTGCTCAGGGATAAGCTCAGGCTGACAGGAACCAAGAAAGGCTGTGACCGCGGCGTGTGCGGGGCCTGCACTGTACTCGTCGACGGAGAGCCCAAGAACAGCTGCCTCCTCCTGGCAGTCGCCTGTGAGGGGAAGGAGATCACGACGATCGAAGGAATCTCTCGGGAAGGAAAGCTTCATCCTCTCCAAAGAGCATTCATAAACAACGGCGCCGTCCAGTGTGGTTTTTGCACACCAGGGATGGTCCTCAGTGCCTATGCACTGATCAAACACAATCCTGATCCTGCTGTAGCAGACATCAAGGAAGCTCTCTCAGGGAATCTTTGCCGCTGCACGGGGTATTCCCGCATCATAGAAGCGGTCAAGAATTGGAGAAAGTATCAGGATACTCAGAATCCGCCTGCCGCAGCAGATGATTTGGACAAGCACGAGACAATCGGAAGAAGCCTCCCCCGTGTGGACGCGGCTGAAAAAGTCAGTGGTCAAGCCAAGTACACGGGTGATTATTATCTCGAGAACATGGTTCACGGAAAAGTCGTTCACTCCCCGATACCCCATGGTCGAATAAAAAGAATCAACACAACGAAAGCAGAACAGCTGCCTGGCGTCAAGCTGGTCCTGACAGGAAAAGATGTGCCCGACATCACCTACGGTGTGACTCCGGCCCGGTATGACGAACATGTCTTGGCTAAGGAACGGGTGCGTTATGTCGGTGACGAGGTAGCGGCTGTTATCGCTGTGGATGAAGAGACGGCCGAGAGGGCATTGGACCTCGTCGAGGTCGATTACGAAGAACTTCCTGCTGTTTTTAATCCGATGGAGGCTATCAAGGACGGAGCCCCCCAACTCCATGAGCGGTACAAGAATAACATCAACACCATCGTTGATCATCATTTCGGCGACGTCGAAAAAGGGTTTGCCGAAGCCGATCACATTCGCGAAGAGGAATTTGTCGGGAATCATGTCTACCAAAGTCCGATCGAGCCCCATGCGTCCGTAGCTTTTTGGGACAATGATGGAGCCACTCTGGTCCTCTACTCGTCCACTCAGGTTCCCCATTATGTCCACTACATGCTGGCCCGAGTGCTGGACATCCCGCTGGGCGATATCCGGGTTCTGCGCCCGCCTGTCGGGGGTGGTTTTGGCGGGAAGGCGGCGACGACTCCGTTGGACTTGATCTCGGCCATCGCCGCCAAGAAAACTGGCAGGCCGGTGAAGATGGTCTACACCCGGGAAGAGATGTTCCTGTACGGCCGGGGAAGGCATAAGCAGCACATGCGGATGAAAATCGGCGTCAAAAAAGACGGAAGGATTGCCGCTGTCCAGAGCAAAATCTACCTGGATGGCGGAGCCTACTCCTCGTTCGGTGTCATCACTGCCTACTATGCCGGGAGCATGATTCCGACCCTATACCGCATCCCCAACTACCGGTATGAAGGCTACCGGATCATGACCAACAAACCTGCCTGCGGGGCCATGCGGGGCCATGGGACACCCCAACCCCGGTTTGCCTTCGAGAGCCTCCTGAGCATGATCGCCCAGGATTTGGGGCTCGATCCAATCGAGATCCGGCTCCGGAATGCCATGACTCCCAACAGCCGCACCTGCAACGACCTGGATATCCGGAGCTGTGAGTTCAAAAAAACCCTGGAAGAAGTGGCCAAGAAGTCGGGCTGGCGGGAAAAATACGGGAAGCTTCCCCCCGGGAAGGGGATCGGGATCGGATGCGGGGGGTTTGTGTCCGGAGCGGGGTATGCGATCTACCGAGGGCAGGTCCAGAGACATTCGGAGAAAAAGCCCGAAACCTTCGTCAAAAAAGCCGTTTTTCCCCATGCCAACGCCATCGTCAAAATCTCAGAAGACGGCACTGCGGCAGTCCTCCTCATCCTGGCCGCAGAGATCGGGCAGGGCTCCTCGACGGTCCTCTCACAGATATGTGCCGAGACTTTGGGCATCGATCTCCAGCGGGTTCGCATCCGGAGCGAGGATACCGATATCAGCCCGCTTGATCTGGGAGCCTATTCTTCCCGGACGACCTTGATGGGTGGGAAAGCCGTGGCTATGGCCAGCCAGGACGTGCTCAACAAGATGTTTTCCACGGTCTCCAAGATTTGGGATTGTGATCCTCAAGACCTCGAAGCCAAGTCAAACCGGATTCTCCACAAAAAAGACGAATCCCTGGCTATGGAGTGGGCTGAGGCTGCCCGGAAGTATTTCAACGACAACGGCCCCCTGGTCGGCACCGGTTGGTACAAGCCGCCCCAAGGACTGGGCGGTGATTACAAGGGCGCTGCTGTTGGGACCAGCCCGGCCTTCTCCTACGGAAGCTCTGTCTGTGAGTGCAGTGTGGACCTGGAAACGGGCAAGGTCAGAATCGAACGGTTCACCGATTACCATGACTGCGGCACCCCGATCAACCCCCAAGCCGTCCACGGTCAGGTCGAGGGCGCGGTGGTCATGGGGGCAGGCGAGACGATCATGGAGGAGGTCCTGTATGATGAAAAGGGCCGTATCCTCAACCCCAACCTCCATGATTATCTGTTGATGACCATAAAGGATGCCCCTGAAATCTTCAGCGGGATTGTCGAATCCTACGAACCTGAAGGGCCTTACGGTGCGAAAGAGGTGGGGGAGGGAGCAACGCTGCCTGTTTTAGCCGCAGTCGCTCATGCCATTGCCGATGCTACCGGTGTCTGGATCAAGGAGCTCCCGATAACCGCCGAAAAAATTCTTAAAGCACTCCACGAAAGGAAACATTAATTTTTTCATTTCTTTGCGATTTCCGTATTTAAGCCAGCCGGATAAAGGATTGATTTTATCTTGAGGAGTGTCTCTTCGAAGCTTCGGGCGTCTCGGGCTCTCAAAGATTTTCCAGGTATTCCGATCCAGTGGGGCTGAATTCCTTTGGTTTCCAGCGAATCCTTGAATTCCTCCATGAAGACTCCCATCCCCTTGACGAACTCAATATCGTCCGGGAAGCGGCCCTTTTTAACAGGATCTTTCCACTTTCCGACGAGACTGATCCCGCAGGTTGGACTGACCTCGGCTCCTAGGACAGCGACAATCTCGTAATTCTTTTTCCGAAACATGGCCAATTGTTCGGAGACAGAGTCGGCCAGCTGCCTGTATTTCTTTCTTATTATGGCGTGTTCATAGTTATCCTTGGGCAGCGGTTTTCTGTAGATCCCGGATACCTCCATCTCCGGACAGGGAATCTGGAATATTCCCACACCCTTCTCGATAAGGACGCGGAACAGGTCCTCCTCGATTCCAGGGTAAATGGCTAATCCATCCTCCAGAGAATGAACGTTTAATAAGCAGTGGGAGACCACAACGATTTTCCCGCTTCTCTTATCCGTCAAGCTTTTAAATCCCTTCTGATCTGGTTTATTCATCGAGCCCTAAACTCTGGACGATTAAAGGAAGAACCTTCCCGGCCGCGTCGTTGATCACATAGTCGGCCATATGATCCAGGGGAGTTTTATCCTTGTTGATGATAACCAGAGTCGCCCCTCCTTGTTTGGCCCGGACAGGGATATCCGCAGCCGGGTAGACGACCAGGGAACTGCCAACAGCCAGAACAAAATCGCTCTGTCCAACTTCCTCATAGGCAGTGCGCAGGACTTGTGGGTCGAGGGATTCTCCGAAAAATACAACAGCCGGCCTGAGAACCCCTTGGCATTGTCCACAACGCGGAGGACATTCGGTTTCAAGGAAGGAGATGACTTCCTCCAGGGAATATTCGAGAGAGCAATCCATACAGGTGATGGTCCGTGAAGTCCCATGGAGCTCGACGACTGCGGTCGAGCCGGCTTCTTGATGCAGCCCGTCGATATTCTGAGTGATTATGGTGTTCATCTTGCCGGCTTTCTCGAGATCCGCTAGAGCGAGATGGGCTTTGTTCGGCTTGACGGACTTAAGCATCGGACCGCGGATTTCCCGGAAAAAATTCCAGTAATAAGCAGGGTTTTGACGAAAGTAATGGATATTGGCATAAAGATTGGGATCATATTTGGTCCAGAGGCCGTCTTCTCCTCTGTAGGTCGGTATGCCGCTTTCTGAGGAAATACCAGCTCCGGTGAAGGCGACGACGTGTTTTGCCTTTTTTAGGGCATCCGCGATCGATTTTACGATGTCCACTGTCAACCCACATCTAGAGCTATATTTTTATTGGGTTTATTTTCTTCACCTACCGGGCTAATTTCTTTGCCCTTTTTTTATGCTCCAGGATTCTCACCACTTTAGTCAATGATTCGAGATAGGGAGTCGGGGTTCCGACTTTTTTCCCGTAATCGATGATGGGCTGGAAGATGTACTCGATAGGATTCCCGGCTTCGAGATCGATGGAGGTCGAGGGCTTGTGGTGCCCGGCATTGTCGAGATAGGCGAGACAGTTCTCGAAAAAGTCGTCGCCGTAATCATATCCCAGTTTCTTGGCCACTCGGATGCCCTCGGCAAGTATCTGTTCACACAGAAACCGCGTTTCCTCCAGGGTCATGGCTTCTCTCATGGTCAGTCCTGTGGTGGCGCAGACTGGCATCAGAGCAGCGTTAAGGATGGTTTTTTCCCACTCATGTTTTTTGATCTCAGACGAGTAGACGGTTTCCAGGCCGGCATCTGTGATGAACTCAGCGACCTCACGCCCGATGGCCTCATTATTGGAAGAGAGCACGCCGATGTAGTTGGGGGGGTTGAAGAAGGACATCCTGTAAATACCTGGTTTGACGATCATACCTGCGTAGTTGATCACGAATCTGAGGATATCTTCAGGGCTGAACTTTTCAGCCGCTCTATCCTCGTTGTCGATCCCGTTCTGGAGGAGAATGATTTTTTGGCCGGGTCTGAAGAACAATTTGATCTCATCCAGGAGGGAGTCGAGAAAGTTGAATTTGACAGCGACAAAGATAAAATCAGCCTCGAACTTTTTCAGGTTGGCCGTGAAATATCCTGTGCCTTTGACTCTCGCGTTGAAGTTATCTCCTATGCCTGTCACTGTAATGCCTTTCTCTTTGACAGCGGAGATCAATTCTTTTTTGATATCGACGAGAAAAACATCTTCTTGATTCCTGGAAAGATGGCCTGCCATCAGGCTTCCTACTGGACCGGCGCCGATGATCCCGATTTTCCGGTTTGCCATCTGAATTCCTATGATACCTTCAAATTTGTGAGGCTATTATAGAAAAAGCCCATCCTCATTGCAAACCAAACAAGAAAATGGGGACATAATGGGCTCGGTTCTTTTTTCCCCTTCCCGTCATTCCTTCGGAGGCAGGAATCCAGGCTTGTTCCCACGAAAGTAGGAATCCAGATAAAAAATAGAACCATCCCCTTTATCTTATCCCCTTTATCTTATAGTATTTAAATCTGGCTAGACAGCAATGGGCTATATGATACAATATTTTCACTGTCACGCTTCCAAAATCTTCCTATCAAACCATCCCCCAGAATCCTATTCCCATGCCCTAAGGAGGTGATGTTATGAAATTCTCCGAGGACCCGAGGATTAGAGTCGCCAGACGAGGCCTTGCCGTAGCCTGGATCTATTTTGCTCTTTACCTTCTTGTGTATATGGGCCTCTCCTATACGCTGGGCATAGAACCTTATGTCCTGGGCTTGCCTCGCTGGGTGACCTTCGGCAACCTTCTTGTGCCCTTTCTGTTTGTGGTCATGTTGATCTTCGTGGCTGAGAAACTCATCCCCGATGTCCCTCTGACAGATGAGGAAAAAGAAGAGGAGGATGAGACATGAATCCCGCTGTCATATCCTTCGTCATCTACACCGCCATCCTGGCTGCCATCGGTATCTGGTCTTACCGGATCGTGGAGAAGGTTCCCATCGCTAAGTACGAAAAGGAATTCTACGCTGCCGGAAGAGGCCTGGGTGGGGTTTTCGTGGCCATGATTATCGCCGGGGGGTTGGCTTCGGCGGGGACCTTCATCGCCGGACCTGGAATGTGCTATGCCTACGGCTATTCCTGGGTGCTGATCAATAATGATCAGATCTTCATGAATCTCATGCTGTTAGCCCCTATTGGCATCATGGTCGGGCTGGCTGCCCGCAGGGTCAACGCCATCACCTACCTGGATATGTTCAGAGCCCGCTACGAGAGCAAAGCCATCATCATCCTCCTGGCTATACTGGTGACCGTTTTCCTTCTCCCTTACATGGGCACCCAGTTTGTGGGCGCAGCCCGCGTCATCTCCCAGATGACGGGAATGGGTTATTTTGCTTCGCTTGCCCTCGGTTCTGTCGTTGTCCTGGTCTATTGTGTATTGGGCGGAATGCGCGGCACATCCCTGGCCACGCTTCTCCAGGGTATTGTGATCACCGTAGGCTGTCTTATGCTTTTCATAGGTACAGTAAGCTATGCCGGGGGATTCCAGAAATCCACTGAGGCTGTCGCCTCTCTCGACATGAAGCTTCTCTCCCCGACCATGGATGGAGAGTTCCCCCCGATGTTTGCCCTTTCGCTGGCCTTGATGTCTGGTTTTTTTATTGTGGGTATGCCTCATGCCATGCTCGGTGCTTTAACCTATAAGAACACAAGAGCTCTTAAGCGCGGCATCTGGTTAGGAGCTGTATTGGTCTTCATCTGGACAACTCTTCTCTGCCTGGCCGGAGCCATGGCCAGAGCCATTGTCCCTGACCTTGCTGTACCCGATGAGATCGCGCCCTGGCTGGCCATGAATGTTATGCCCAAGGCCTTTGGAGGGATTGTGCTGGCCGGCATCGTGGCCGGGATCCAGACCACGGTGGCGGCCATGGCCATCATCATCACTTCGAGCATCGCTAAAAACCTTCTTAAGGAGATCAAACCCGCTGTCTCTGGCAGAGAAGTGAAGGTCGCCTCCCGGGTGACTATGGCCGGGTGCTTGAGCCTAGCCATCGCTGTGGCCTTGTTTCAGCCGCGGCTAATCCAGTGGATCATCTTTTTTTCCATCGGAGGCCTGGTCTCCGCCACTTTCGGACCCATCCTCCTGGGCATGCACTGGAAAAGGGGGAACAAGTGGGGAACTATAGCCTCTGTCGTCTGGGGAATGATTATCTACGGCCTGGCTTACACCTTGGTTCCCCAGCTCAAGGTCTGGGGAACTCATCCCTCATTCATCTCTGTGCTGACTTCAATAATCGTTTACGTGCTTGTCAGCCTGGCCACCGCGAAGCCTTCTGAGACAGTTCTCCGGACCTTCTGGGGAGAGCCTCGATACAGATAAAAACACAATTGAAAGGTTCCATTTAATTTAATATCCTAGCCATGTCATCAGCCAAAGGAAAGATTGGAAGAGATAAGGTGGACGGGAAATGAGTACTAATGTAAACGCAGTAAATAAGGTTACAATCTCTGGGCGGTCTGAATGCTGCCCTCGAGCCCCCGTAGCCCCCCGTAGCGGAGGGGGGCCCCGATGGCTTGGAGGGGACTTTGAGTCCCCTTCCAACGCTCGAGGACTCGCTGCCTCCCCTTCTCGGCCTCCGCCTGCGACCAGGGGGAAATCTCCCCCTGGACCCCCTTCCGGGATTCGGTTATCCGACGGGGGGAACCGACGGGACTGGTTCCCCGGGGTTCGGGGTTCAGGTCGCTCAAGAGAGGACGTTATACAAATTATTGCGTTAGTATTAGCGAATTTGATGAATCAAGCTTTGACATCCTAGGAAGGAGGAATTATGAAACAAGGTTTAAGAATCTCAAGCATCGATATCTATAAATCTGATATCGAACTCAAAGAGCCCTTCCGGATCGCCATCATGGAGATTGGAAACGCCAATAGTCTCTTCATCAGAATCAACACCGACCAGGGACTCTATGGATTCGGTGAGGCCAATCCCACATGGGGTATTACAGGGGAGACACAGGCGATCAGTCTGGCCGGCGCCAGAGACCTTGCCAAACTCATCCTGGGCAAAGACCCTCTCGATATCGAAACCCGGATGAGGGAAATCGACAGATTCCTCGTCCGGAACAGCACTCTCCGCAGCGCCTTTGACATGGCCCTGTATGACATCCTGGGAAAAGCAGCCGAGCTTCCTCTGTATGCCCTCATCGGCGGCGGTAAGCGCTCTTTCTGGACCGATAACACCATCGGCCTTGCCGATCCTGACACCATGGCCAAAAAGGCCGTCGACTACAAGAACCAGGGATTTCGAGCCATAAAAGTGAAATTAGGAACTGCAGCAGACCAGGATATTGAGAGAATCCAAAAAATTCGCGAAGCCATAGGCGATGGCCTTCCCATCCGCATCGACGCCAATCAGGGATGGGATTACAAAACTGCCGTCACCGTGCTCAAGGCTCTGGAGCCCCTGGGAATCGAATACTGCGAACAGCCCATCGCTTTCTGGGACTATGAGAATATGCGCCGCATCCGGCAGAATACCTCCATCGCCATCATGGCCGATGAGTCGCTTTTTGACCACCACGATGCTTTCAAGCTGGCCTCCATGGGGTGCTGCGACTATTTCAACATCAAGCTGGCCAAGGCCGGAGGCCTCCACACGGCCTTGAAGATCAATGCGATCGCTGAAGGCGCTGGCATCCCCTGCATGGTGGGATGCATGATGGAGACCCGTCTGGGTCTGAGTGCTGCTGCTCATCTTGTCTCTGCCCGTCCCAATATCCGCTACGCTGATCTTGATGGTTACCTGGCCCTTAAAGACGATCCCATAATCGGGGGTGCCCAATACAACATAGGGGAAATTACCCTTCCCGAAAGGCCAGGCCACGGAGCCGATGTCGACCTTGATTATCTCCAGCGCTGCGAATGCCTGTCTGTAAAATAGGAGGCAGGAATTCTCTAAGCAGTCCTAGCGGTCGATCACAGGGAGCACTATGTGCGAGGGGTATTCAGCGCTGTGGAAGATGGTCTGGTTTGCTTTGACCATCTCCGTCGATGTATAGGGATTCTTTCCTGTGTTGAGGTTGCGGTTGAAGATGGGGAAATCTGAGCTTGAGATCTCGACCCTTATTCTATGTCCCTTCTTGAAAACGATACCCGTCGGTCGAAGGCTGATTTCGTATTTATAAACTTTTCCCGGCTCGATAAGCGATGGATTATCGAGGGACTCTCTGAATCGAGCAGAGAGGAATCCGGAAGCCGCGTAACAGACGTTATAGGCGGCTCCGTTGGGATGGACATCGATCAGCTTGCCGCAGAAATCCGTATCTACAGCAGAGGAGGCAGCGTAGAGCACTATTTCTATCGTCCCTGTGACTTCCAGCTCTTCCTTCAAGACATCTGAGGTGTAACAGAGGACATCCATCCGCTTCTCGTTTATCCTCTGGTCGATGGGATCGGAAGAGATTCCTCCCCGGGCTCCTGTTCCTCCTCTGATGGAGGGCACAGGATCGGCGGGATCATAGGTGTATTCATCTGGGGGTTCTTTTCCAGGGGCAATCGTATCCAGGCTTCCCTCACCATACAGGGTATTCGCTTTGCCGCCGCTGTGAAAATAGAACTTTGTGTATTTTGTATCCGGTAATGGCCATTCCTTTTCTTCCCTCCAGGTGTTCTCGCCCAGGATGAAGAGCTTCACCTTGGGTTCGTTCATGATCTTATTCGGGTGACCCTTGAGCCAGTAATCGAACCAGCGAAGTTCATAGGATTCAAGGTCTAAAAGCGCATCAGGTCCGAACTCAAAATCACCGAGCTTTGTGTAATAGTTCTCTGTGTGGGGATAGGGGCCTCCATGGCGCCAGTAGCCGATGATGAGCTTGGCGTTTTTTCTGGCCTGCTCAGTCCCCTCCTTCATCAGGCCGTAGTAATTTTCTAACGAACCATGCTGGCCATCATCATACCACCCAGTAACCGTGACAGAGGGGACATTGATTTTGCCAAACTTCCCCTTCAATCCCTGCTTGGCCCAGTACTCGTCCCAATGGCGATGGGAGAGCCAGTCTTTCCAGAATCCGATCTTCCGTCCGACAAACTCGTCTAGAGTCAGAAGAGGGAGATGGTCTTTGAGGTTTAACCAGTCATGGACGCCCATGTTCTGGTTGGTGCGGCCATCCATCATGAAGGCCCAAGTTATGGAATCCATGAGGTAGAGGGTTCCGAAGGAAAACCAGGTATCCCCGAAGATGTCGCTCGGCGAGCCATAGGAAAAGATGCAGGTCAGGTGGGGCGGTTGTTCAGAGGCGGCCATCCATTGGACAAATCCCACATAGCTCACACCGGTCATCCCTACTTTGCCGTTTGACCAGGGTTGGCTGGCCATCCATTCGATGGTATCAAAGCCGTCATATTCCTCACCGACAAAGGGATACCACTGGCCTTCCGAATCATACCGGCCGCGGCAGTCTTGGATGCAGACCGCATAGCCCCGGCTCGCATAAAATTTACCATATCTGTCGTAACGAGCAGAGCTATTGTCATAGGGAGTCCGGATGAGAATAGCCGGAAATTTGCCCTCAACATCTGGAAAATAGAAATCCGAGGAAAGCTTCACTCCATCTCTCATCGGAATCATCGCTCCAAGCTGCAGGCGAACTTTGTGGACAGGCTGGGAGATTAAATCTTCAGCCTCAGCAAGGGCTCTGGCTATGGTTAAGGTAAGGACAAAAATAATGAAGAATTTGATTCCTTTTTTCATCTGACATCTCCTTTTTTGCCAATAAAATACGAAGTTTTCTTGAAAAATGCAATTTTTTGGCGAAATCGTCAGCATCCTCATTTCCGTGAAAATGGGGATAGGCAACTTTTTCGGGACTGGCTCCTTTTTTTCCCTTTTCTCAAAAAGTAGCCAGTCCCCATTTTCATGAGAGGACGGCGTTAACAATCTGAAGGGAGCAAAGCCATTCCCCAATACCCATCCCAAATCCCTAATCACGGAAATAAGGATGCTTCCGACGAAATCGATAGAATTATTTAACTAATCTCATTAAACTGATACAATTTTGGTTTGAGGAAGAATATTATACAGGAATCCATCAGATGAAAAAGAGAAGAAAACAGGTAAAAAAAGCTTTAATTGGCTTTATCCCTTCATTGTTCTTTGTTTTATCCAGTACAGCTGGACCGCAGCAAAAAAAGCCTGAGGTCCCGTACGTGCCGACACCGGAAAAGGTTGTCGCGGAAATGCTTAAAATGGCGGATGTGGGCAAGGATGATGTCCTGTACGATCTCGGCTGCGGCGATGGGCGGATCGTCATCATGGCTGCCAAAGAACTGGGATGTCGAGGGGTAGGAATAGATATAGACCCTCTCCGCATCGAAGAAAGCCGCGGAAACGCCACAAGCGCAGGAGTATCGGATAGGGTAGAGTTTTTGCTCATGGACCTTTTCGAGGCAGACATCAGTCAGGCCACCGTGGTCACCCTTTATCTTCTTTCAAAAGTCAACCTCAAGCTGCGCCCGAAGCTCCTCCGGGAACTCAAGCCCGGCACAAGAGTTGTCTCTCATGAATTTGGCATGGAAGATTGGAAGCCCGATGGAAGCACTGTTATGGAGGGTGACCATTATTATAATCCTTATATCTATGAGGACTTCTTAGTCGATCATTACTGGGGCGCGCACAATGTCTATCTATGGATTATTCCTGCGAATGTGACGGGTGTTTGGGAATGGACCATGCCAGCCATTTCCGGTAAAAAGCGTTACAGATTAGAGCTTGACCAAAAATTTCAGGAAGTTGAGGGAAAGGCATTCGCAGACTCTTCTTCAATCCCTGTTTACATAAAAAATGGAAAAATCACAGGAGACAGGCTGGAATTTACTCTGGAGAAAAACCTGAAAGGCCACGCAGAAAAAATCCAGTTTGAAGGGACTATCAAGGATCATAATCTGGAAGGCCTGGTAAGAATTGAGGGCAAGCCAGACATCAAAGAGAAATGGCGAGCCAAGCGGGTTGCATGGACACTCAAGTCTATTGACAGATAATCCCCCCCATTTTTGAGAAAAATCAGCGGTTCTGCATATCCGCATCTCGCTTGGGCTTGAATTCGCTGCCTTCCCTCCAGTTGGGAAAGCTGGATTCCATGCTCAAGCGGTACCCGATCTTAAAATACATATGCAGATCATCCAGGAGGCCGCTCAAATCCCAGTCTGGATCATACTCATCCGAAGGCTTATGGTATTTTTCACGGTTATATTTTTCCTTTTGGGCCAGGCCCCATTCCTCTCCTTTTTCCAGATGCTGAATGCCTGAGCCGGCGCTGAGTGCCGGAACACCCTGCTTGGCGAAAGGAAAATGGTCGGAGCGAAAAAATGAGCCTTTTTCTGGAGTCGGGTTGGGCAGAACCACCCTCCCCACTTCCTCGGCATAGGCCTTAACATAATCATCCAGCTCGGACTGTCCGTAACCGACAATCCGAATATCTTTCATCCTGCCGTAGATATTCAGGGCGTCCATGTTGATGACCGCGACGGTTTTTGACAGGGGATAGATGGGGTGGGTGGCGTAATAATGCGAGCCCAGCAACCCCTGCTCCTCGGCCGTAACCGCCATGAATAAGATAGATCTTTTGGGAGGGGAGCCTAACTGCTGGAAGGCCTCGGCCAGTTCGATCAGAGCCGAAATGCCGGTGGCATTGTCCAGGGCTCCGTTAAAGATTTGGTCTCCCTCCAGGTTGGGATCCCTGCCGAAGTGGTCCCAGTGAGCGGTATAGATGATGTACTCATCCGCCCGGTCTGAACCGGGAAGGAGTCCGATGACATTCCTGGAAACAGCATTCCGGATGCTGTTTTCCAAGGCGAGGCTGGCCTTTAAACCTAGGGAGACGGCTTGAAATCCGGGTTTTGCTGCTGATTTTTTCAAATCATCAAAATTTTTCCCTGCGGCTTCAAAGATCTTCTGGGTAGTTTCCAGAGTGATCCAGGACTCGACGGCGCACCGTGAGGCATTGCCGTCTTCTGAGATTAGGCTGAGATTGGGGCCGGTCCAGCCTTTCCGGACAACACCCCAGCCATAGGAAGCCGGTTCGGTTTCATGGATCACCACCGCACAGGCTGCCCTCTGCCGGGCGGCCTCCTCGTATTTATAAGTCCAGCGGCCGTAATAGGTCATCGCCCGTCCCTTAAAAAGCTCCGGGTCTTGGGTGGCAAAACCGGGATCATTGACCAGCATGACCACGGTTTTTCCTTTGGCGTCGATTCCTTCATAATCATTCCATTGATATTCGGGAGCAACGATACCGTAGCCGACGAATATCATCTCGGAATCCTCAACAGACACTTTCTCCTGAACCCGCAGGGTCACACCCACAAAATCATCTCCGTAGGCAAATTCAAGAGGTTTTTCCCCTCCGGTGATGATAAGCTCGGTCTTTGGGCTGGCCGTGATTTCCACCAGAGGGACTTCTTGGAAAAAACTCTCTCCGTTTCCTGGTTTTAGTCCCGCTTTTTCAAACTCTTGCTTTAAAAAGGCAATGGTTTTTTCCTCCCCTGGGGAGGCGGGAAAACGGCCTTCAAAGTCATCCGAACTGAGAATCTCCACGTCCTTGGCAAGTTCATCTGTGTTCAAGCTGGCCACAGCGGACTCGATATCATGCGCTTTGCGGCCGCACGACAAGAAGGCAAACACGGTTAAAGTCATAATCAAGACACAGAAGATAAATTTTCTTCTCATCGAAAAACTCCTTATGTAGGGAATGAGTGCCCTTGAATTTTCATGAATATCCGATAAAAAGTCAACCTTGGAGGAGGGAACGCGAAGCGGTTCCCCCTCCAAGTTGACCTTATATTTCAGCTTTTTAGTTTAGCCTGCAGTTCTTGGTATTGTTCTTATAATAGGGATGTGAATCCCGCATGACATTTTATGTCCTATAAAGAAGGGCTATAACGATAGCCCCCAGAGCCAGTGCTCTCTGGAACCAGCGGAGGCGTCCCACAACACCGAACACAAAAAGCCTCGCCAGGACCGCCTCCGGGATCCCGAACTGGATTTTTGGGGAGGGTTCGGGAGAGATGGCATGGCCCAGGTTGTCAGAGGCAATCTTCCGGCATACCCGACGGACAGCATCTGCCAGAACTTTGTATCCTGAAGCTGCTGTCCGAAGCCACTGGCTTGATCAAGCTCGACCATGAGTTTGTTCAGCTGCGAGACTCTGGTCTTGATGATCTGGCGGATCATCTGGTGAAGCCAGGAGTTGTTGGGTTTGGTGAAGGGACAGACCCGTTTACAGTTGGGGCAGCTGAATCCGTTGAAATCATAGCACTTCTCGGATTCGATGTACCATTTCAGCGTCCCGGGATTGTTTGAAAGCGATTTACCCTTCCAAGTACGTGTCCCATCCGTGATGGCACTGCTCGGACAGTGTTCGGCACACAGCATGCAGGCTTCACAAAACTCCCTCACACCGAAACTGATCGGAGAATCCGGGACAAGAGGCATATCGGTTATAACCTTAGCCAGTCGAACTCGAGGGCCGTATTTGGGAGTAATCAGAAGACCCAGACGTCCCAGCTCCCCCAAACCGGCATCTATAGCCATCGGGATGTTGAGACCGACGCCGTTTCCTGCAGGGATGGTATGGCTGTGCCCTGCACTTGTGTAGACAGGTAGCAGGAATCTCCTCCCCAGTCATTCTTGCGTAGGCAGGAATCCAGATAAGAATAAAATGGCCGTCCCTTTTTTCTTTCACCTAAG
>SMTZ1_10008057_pt1 | contig 23306 bp, 20 predicted proteins | sample DeeMarSWOR136_30_FD_25667 | JGI IMG/M metagenome (IMG submission 25667) | reverse complement strand
TATTTTAAAAGAAAAAGATCCTGATAAGGAACCTAAATTTTCAGAAAAAACGGAACTTATAAAGGAATTTTCTAAAATCCATGAACAAATATTACAATTAGCTTTTAGAAAGGAAATAAAAAGAAAAACTGACCCAGAAACTTTAACCACCCAACTTTTTAATTATACAACTTTTCTTAAGATCCAAAAACAAACTGTAAAAAGGATATTAAACCAAATTCAGTTGTGGTTTGATGAACGTGCTTTCATTCATAAACTTCTAATAAATTTTGTTAAAAACCTTCGATTCGACCCTGTAGAAACTGTTGTTAGTGAAAAATACGGAAAATTATTCCTTTTAAATGATTTTATCGAGTTTATTTCTAATGTTGAAAAAAGCAGAGAAAAAATCGTAGAGCTCCTTATATCTTCTGCAGAACTTGAAAACGTAATTGAATGCGCAAAAAGAGACCAAAACAAAATAGAAACTTACTTGGAAATCATCGAATATGATGAAGAAAAAAAAGATTCATTAGTTGAATGCTTCCTGAAACTTTTTATAAATGATAAACTCTCAGAAGCAAAATTAATCCTTCAAAAATTAAAAGACAATTATGAACACTTTATTAAGAAAAACACGTTTTAACTTTCAACTTATTTTCAGATTTTTTCTATTTAAATGAAGGTATCAAGACTTGTAAGGCCTAAAACTTCTGTAAAGCTTATACCTAAAGAATCTAAAACTTGACTAAAAGTTGTTTGTATGTGCTCCTTGTATTTTGGGACGTCGATTTCATATTTGTTTGCTTGACTAATAGGTACCACTGCTTGTGATCCTCTAACTTTTACAAAGTTTATTATATCCCCCCTCTTAATCGTTCTTCCTGCCTGTTCTAAAAGCCTTGCTGCTTTCACATGCTGGGGAGTTGTTTTTACATATTCTCTTGGTTCTTTACTGAGCTGAACAGTAAAAGAGAGATCTTCATGGGAGAATTCCCCATTTTCAAGTTTACGATAGCATTTTCTAACTATTTCCCTTATCTTATCTTTTGCCTGTTCAAACTCCTCTATAGAAGTTACTTTTCCAAGCTCTTCTAGCATGGTATAAAAAGCTTCTCTTAAGAATTTTGGCGTGTTTCGCTTCTTACCCATAAGGCCTTTAACGTCCACAATCCCGTCTTCATAAACACCTAAATAGTTCTTTTTTCGAGCGCTTAATGCCACATATCGATAAACTTTATCCACCTCAAGATCTAACCCTAATTCTTTTCGACACCACTTAATTAAACCGTTAATTTGTTCAGTTGTCGGATTTTTAATGAATAGAGAGTCAGTGTCACCGTAAAGAACCTTGATACCGAGTTCTTCTGCTCTTTTTATTGTTTGAGTTATAGCGTATCTACCGATAGCAGTAGTGCTTTCGGCAACTGGAGGGCAATAGAGAGGAAAAGTTTCTGCTCCTAAAACGCCATAACTTGCGTTTACAAAAACTTTAACAGAACGTTCCACCACAGAATAAAGTTCCCTTTGCGCTTGTGTCAACCCTTTATCTTTAGATCTAGGTTTGAACCAAAAAACCCTTATGTCCCTTAAAAAGCCGATTATTAATGACATTATCCCATCATTTTTCTCACAAACCCAATGAGTGGTATCTGGAACTTTCTTGTTTCCACATTCTGGATGGGAGCAATTAACTGTCTCATAAGAAAGATTATGGGTTTTGATTATGCTTGGATATAGACTTGAAAAGTCTAAAACTTTAACTTTGAAATGTATCCCTTCTTCAGGCTCCACCACTATGGCACCCTTATACTTTTTATCCTTAATTATGGCCTTTGTTACTGCAGAACCTTTTTCTTTTATATCTTCATAACGGGGTATCAGATAGTTTTTGCGCCTATGTTCATGATAAAAGAGGTTTTTTATCCATATACTTACTCCAAACCTTGTAACATCTTCTATAGGTAATCTTGAGATCTTCATAAGGAGAACTATAAGTTTCATCACTAAATTGCTGTCAAAAGTTGTAAGTCTTAAAGTAATATCACTGTCACACCAACAGTAATGTGCTAATTCATAAGGTCCGAGCTTCGATACAAAATCTTCTATCTCAAGTTTTCCCTCACCAACCAAAGCTTTAGCTACAGCATCTAATGTTCCTTCCTTATACCTTCCCCCAAAAGCTGAATTTTTGATGGAATGATTAATGAAAAAACGATATAGATCGACATGAACGCCTTTTTTGAGTGATGCAGCGTTTTTCCCTAAAATTATTGGAACCTTTTCCTTGGGAATTTTAAGCTTAATAGCTCGGTTATAGAGATATTTAAGATCAAAATTATCGCCATTAAAAGTTAATACAACAGGATATCCGTCCAAAACCTGAAACAGTCCTTCTATGAGCTTTTTTTCTGAATCCACAGGAGTGATTATAAACCTTTTTTGCTTTTTTTCTGAAACTCTTCCCTCTTTATCCAGTAAGATTACTTCGTTTCTCCCCCTGTTATCCACTATTGATGCTGCGATAACTTCCTCTTCAGCATCGGTTGGATCAGGCATTCGTCCCTCAATGGAAGCATATACTTCTATATCAATAGCAACACGCTTTATATCTGGAATAGGAGAGATGAAAAGTGGCATATACTCCTCAATAAGATCCTTATATCGAGCCCCTAAACCCTTTTCTTTAAAAAGAAACATAAACTCTTCCAAAACATTCTTTTCACCGAAATCCAAACGTGAAACTTTATCGTCTTCTATCTCAACAAAATGCCCTGGAACTATCCCCCGATCATAAATATAGTTTAAGTAATATTTAATATGAGCCTCCCAAGCCTTAGATACACAATTTCTGAGAGAACGAACATCAAGAGGATTGCTTGTCACTATTTTCGTCATTCTAGCCTCTTTATCCCTAATCAAATCTTTTAAAGAAATATCTAACATATCCACTATTTTCCCATTATTTTGGGAAAACGCTGATTTTTTCCACAACTCATCTTGAGACATGTTAGTAAGAAAATAGGGTTTATGACCCGTCCTATCATCCCTTCTAACAACTTCCTCTCCCTCAATATCATAAAGAATCAAAGATGCCTTATTGCTTTGAGCATTGTAACAAACTCCAAGCAATAAAAACACGTTTTTATCAGAAAACCGCCTAAAAACATCAGTATAAGATTCTGTTTCAGTAACAGATGATTCAAGCTCTAATTGCTTCCTTGTCACATCTACTCCTTTTGGAACCCACTGATCTAAAGTACAATCTGCCATAATAAACCGACCTAAAAAAAAGTAAATGATATTAAAAATAAAAAAAGTTATGTGTTAAAAAAACCTGATGTTACTGATCGAAAAACTTGAACTCTAACGATTTCTTCTTATCGTCAAGCCAGCGAGCTTGTTCTTTTTTTACCAAGATCTCACAAACAGCTTTCAACTCTTTTGGAGGCAATGAACTCCATAGTTCTCCTCCGTTAACAAGATCAAAAAACGTAACTACTGTTTCACCTCGCTCAAATGCCCACTGAAAGATCTCTTCAGCCCACTCTTCAAGAGCCATCCAATAAACCCGCAATCTTAGCCTTCCCGAATCCCACCAAGCAGCCCTCTCACAAGATACCAAATACTCTCCAATATCTTGTATATGATTAAGACTAAGATCTTTCTTACAAATCGGATTTTTAAACGGGAATTTAGACCTTAAATGCATTAAATTAACCACATGCTTCACCATCACCCGACATAAATCAATTAAAAAATCCCCCCAATCATTCAACCAACTATCTAAATGATCGGGTTTTTCAGGTTTTATATACATCCAAGGCTTATCAATCCAAGGAGGCAGTATCTCTTTAATAACATCAGAAACACGCTTTTCCTCCTTTTCCTCTACGACAGAAGGACGCTCCACTACGACAATTTTCTCAACAATTTCTTCTTCAATAGAAGGGGTTTCAACGCTTTCTAAGCCCTCAAGCTCAATTTCCAATTCACTTAACAACTCATCAAGCTCCCCCATCCCTTCTTCTTCCTCCTCAACCTCCTCTTCTTTCTTTTTAATCTTCTCATCCTTTTCCTCCACTCTTTCCATATCACTCTACCCCTTCAACAATCTTACCAGTTTAATACAGGTCACACATTAATTATATACCCCCCCTAATACTTAAATACAATATGCAAAAAACTTTCCAATTTCCCGCTTATCTCGTTTTTGTGTTTTTACTCAAATCTAACATATTTACTAATAAATTCAGGTAACTCACTTTCTTCAAAGCCTAAAACCGATCTTCTAGCCCGTTCAAAAGCAACCATTGGTAAGCCTCCGTGATGGGCTAAAATCTCGGTAGGCTGGTAATATTGAGCAGATTCTTTGAAAAAAACAGAAAGATTTGGTTCAAACTCTTCAACACCCCTATTGTAAACAACAGCAAGCGTTACACAGGGTAAAGTATTAAGAGAAAAAGAAAAATCACCAAAATTCTCACGCTTAGCTCCTATCAAAACCAAGGCTTTTTCAACAATCTCTTCATCTCTTAAAATGTTTTCATCATCTTCTAAAAAAAGGTTCAAAATCCATTCTTCGACCTGCGTCTTAAAAGCGTTTTCAAACGATATACCGCCAGGCAAGTGACGAAACTTTATCCACTTGTCCTCTTCCAAAACGATCTCAAAAGATTCAGCATAATATGCAAGATGAACAATAAACGGATTTTCATCCAAAATATAGTTAAGCAAGCGATCAACTACGGTTCCATTGTTCGGATCAACTGAATAACCCAAAAAATCTAAGGTTTCACCAGTAAACCCTAAACGATTTTTCAATGTTCTTATTTTTTCTTTAAAGTTATTCCATGAAAAAAAGATCCGATCCCCTAATTGAGTCTCAGTTTCTTTTGCAAATCTTTCAGCTATCTCTTGCCACCTTTTAAACATGTTTGATTTTTTCAAAAAAACACCTAAAAAAACCAACAAAAAGCTCAAAAAAAGCATTTTTAGAATATTTTAATCCACTATCTATTATTAAAATTAATCTAGAGATTATAAAAAAATATGAAAAAATTATTTGGTTTTTCATAAGCTTCCAAATTCTTTTTGCCATTTTTCGTAGGCAAGGAGTTCTTCTGGGGCTACTGTAGGTTTTATTTTTTGAAGCGCTTTTTCAAAGTCTTGAATTGTAACAGGTCTTATTTTTGCTTCTTTATCCTTTAATAAGCCGCTTTTGTCCATTTCTCTTACGGGATTCATAATGGCTTCACGGCATACTATTTCAATATCAGCTCCAGAAAATCCTTCGGTTATTTCCGCAAGAAGGTTAAAAGTTACACTTTCATCCAATTCCACATCCCTGGTATGGATAATGAAAATCTGTTCCCTTGCCTCTTTTTCAGGAAGAGGAACTAGAATCCGCTTTTCAAACCTACGTCTAAAAGCAGGATCAATATGCCAAGGAATATTAGTTGTCCCTATTACGACTATCTGCTCGCTATCAGACATCAAGCCTTGCATTTCTTGCATTAATTGAAGTTTTACCCGCCTAATGGCATCATGTTCTGTTCTTCCCCTCACGGTAGCTATAGCATCTACCTCGTCAAAGAAGACTATTGAAGGCTGTTTTTCTTTTGAAAACTTGAAAAGTTCCCTAACAAGCTTTTCAGACTCCCCTAACCATTTTGAGACTAAAGTAGCAGCACTAACATTAAAAAAAGTAGCATCACATTCAGAAGCAACCGCCTTAGCCAAGAGGGTTTTACCGCAACCTGGTGGTCCAAATAATAAAACACCTTTCCAAGGTTTACGTGCTCCTTTAAATAGATCAGGGCGTAATAACGGGAGAATTATCGCCTCTCTTAAAGCTTGCTTAGCACTTTGTAGATCGGCAACATCATCCCACTGTATCGTAGGTCTTTCCGTGATTATAGCATCCTGAATAGCAGCACTTATCTCCCCTTTTTCCGCACTTATCTCTCCTCTAGGCGCTTTCAACTCCTTTCTAATCTCCCAAGCCCTACCAAGATATGTTTTAGCCTTTCTATAGTAAGCCTCTTTTTGCTCAGGTGTTGGAGCCCACCTAACCATCTTATTAAGAATTTCCACAGCTTTAATATAGTTGTCTAAGGCCGCTTTTTTCTGACCTTTCTTTTCATATTCGATAGCTTTCTTAGCATAAGAAATGACATATTGATGAAGCTCTTGCATAACTGAAAGCTCTTTCTGACTACCTTTTGACATGGCTATCACAAACTACTAGAAAGAATAACTTATTATTAACATATAAGTTCAATATTTTATAAAAATTAAATGCAAAAAAATTGAACCATCATATTAATACGAACACAGATATTAAGATAAAAGAGAGATCTAAGATGCTTAAAGCAAAAGTTTCAAAAGAAAAGGTTTCAAAAGTTTACGATATCCTTGCACCTCATTATGATTTTTGGAGCGGGATTGCAGAATCAAAAGCTCATAGTAGGGCTCTTAATTTAGCGGAAATCAAGGAGGGAGAAAAGGTTTTAGAGGTTGCAGTTGGTACAGGTAAGAATTTTTCTAAAATTTTGAAAATGAACAAAGATGGATTGAATATCGGAGTTGATATTTCGACTAAAATGCTTAAAATATCAAAGAAAAGAATTAAGGATGCTACGAGGAGAAAAAAGGTTTTTGATGTGGTTCTTAATGCTTACATGCTTGATTTAATCCCAGTAAGAGATTTTTTCACTATTTTACGAGAATTTAATAGGGTATTGCTAAAAGGAGGGCGCATGGTTTTAGTGAACATGACTTATGGAAATCCTATTTTCAACGCTTTTTGGTCCCTTTTATACCGCTTTTTCCCTCACACGATAGGCGGTTGTCGTTCAGTTCAAGCAAAACCTTTTGTAGAGTATGTAGGTTTCGAAGTAGTTGAATATGAAAAGATCACGCAAAAAAGCTTTCCCTCTGAAATTATTAAGGCAATAAAAATATAATTTTAAAACATTTTTGGGGAACGGTAATCCTTAATATGTTTTAAAGAATATTATTATTATAAGTTGGTGATCTTCATTGGTTTTCGGGAAATTTGTTAATTGGTTGATGGGTGGTCGCAGCACACGGGACTGGATTATTCGCCTTAGGTTGATAGAACGCAGAGTTGAAAGACAACGCATGAAGTTGAAGAAGGACGAAAATAAGATGATGAAAGAAGTAAGGAGGGCAGTAGAACAGGGGGACATGGAAGCCGCTAAGGTCTATGCTCAAGATGTTGTGAGGAGTAGGCGTTTTGCTTTGGGTTGTGCGAGGTTGAATTCTAGGCTTAAGGGGATTATTGCTAAGATGGAGCATACAGAGGCTGTTCAGAGTATGGCGAAGGATATGAAAGGCTTGGCTATATCTCTTAGGCAACTTAATCGTTCGCTTAGAGTTCCTCAGCTGAGCAGGTATATTGAGGCTTTAGAAGAGGGTCTTACTGGTATTGAAGTTTCAACGGAGACTATTGATGCGGAACTTGAAGGGGCTTTAAGTTCGGATATTGATGATGCGGAAGTTACGAGGATTCTTGGGGAAGCAGGGGCAGTTGTAAGTGTTACTACGGAGCACGGTCTTCCTACGCCATCAGCAAGGGAGAAAGAGATTAAGGAAGAATTAGAACGTTTACGTGAAGAGGAGAGTTGAAACTTTAATAAAGTTCTATTAACCTCTTTTCTCCTTATATCTTATATAGAATAGTAGGTATTGCTTAACGCCTTTTAGGGTTTATTTGGTTTTATAGGAGTGTTAGGCTTTTGGAGATAGGAAGGCCTTTATGTCAGATACTTCCACTACTCACTGAGAGTTTAGAGAGATTGGATCGGGTGGAAGAGAGGTTTCGTCCTTCTTTTATTGAAGCGTTATTTCATGCTTACAAAGTTTCTGTAGAGGAATGGGTTAAAGCAAGAATGCAAGAGATAGTATTTGGGCTATTAACATGGCAGGAAGCAGATGGAAGTTTCTTTGTAGAAGAAGGAGATGATTTAGAGCTTTTTTCCGCTCGTTCTTTAAGGGCTTTATTTTATGCAAGGGAAGTTGTAGAGGTTAAAAAAGAAATTTTTGAAAACGCTTCAGAGTTTTTCCGTAAGGAAGGAAGGGATTGGCCAGCAGTTATGGGTTTATCTTTTTCCTATCTTTTAACTGAAAAAGAAGAGGATTTAGCTATAGCTCAGAAAATCACTGAAGGATTGGAGGGAGAGAGTAAGGTTTGGGGTCTATGCGCCCTTTATGTTGCAACACAGGAGAAAGAGCTTTTAGAAAAAGCTTATAGTTCGCTAGCTTCCCTTAATAAGGGTGATAATGAGGGAGCTTTTAAAGATTTAAATGTTGAGTTAGACATCGTCTTATGGGACGTTAGTGGTTGCAATCCAAAATTTTATCCCGAAGAGATTGTCTCAAGGAACGAAATAGCGAAAAGAATAGGCGGGAAGGAGGAAATTGAATGGTTAAAGTGGGGTTTTGGAGCGGTAAAAGGAGAGCTTCTGGTTAGCAAAGGATTGGAAAGTTATTGGTCGAAACTGCTTGATGAAAGGAAATATCTTGTAAAAACTCCTTCAAAGCCGAGGTATACACCGTTAAAAGATGCAGTGATTTTAGGTAAAAAGTTTAAAGTAAAGAAAGGTGCAGGGTGTAAAGGAGCCCTTTTCATAGGAAGGGTTGCGGAAAAGGGCTTGAAAACAAGCGAAGTTGAGAAGATAGAGGAGATTTGTGGAAAATCTGTTGTCATTAACGCGATGTTCCCATATGTTCTTTTCATTTGCGGTCATAGGGGTAGTGGTAAGAGTTATACGATGGGTGTTTTAGCTGAAGAGTTAGCGCGGTCGAATCTGGGTATTGGTATCATATTAATTGATCCTCTAGGCGTTTTTTATTCTATGAAACATGGTAATGTTGAAAAGAAAGAGATAGAGATCCTTGAAAAGTGGGGCATGAGACCTAAGGGTTATCCGAATACTAAGGTTTATGTGCCGACAGAGCTTGCTTCTGATTTTCCTCCTGAAAGTTGGGATGCTAGGTTTTCAATTTCTGCTGCTGAGCTTTCAGTTGATGATTGGTGTCATGCTTTTGGAATTGATCGGTTTGCACCCCAAGGACTGCTCATAGCTCAAGCCATAGATAAAACGAAGAAGGGTTATATTGCTGAATTTGAAGAAGGTGAACAAGTAGAGGTTGAAGGGAATGAGAATTTCACTATTGATGATTTAACAAGGTGTATTGAAAGGGATGTTGATATATCATCAAAGTCTGTAGGATTTTCAAAAATTACACAGAGAGCAGCGGTTGCAAGGCTTAATTCTGCGAAAAAATGGGGCGTTTTTGCTGAAGAGGGGACACCTTTAACAGAGTTGAGCGTTCCAAATCAAGTAACGGTTATCGATGTTAGCCATCCAAGGTTAGGGGAAGGATTGCGTGCACTTTTTGTGGGTATACTAGCGCGTAAAATTCTTAGAGAAAGGACAAAAGCTGCAAGGTATGAGGAAACAGAAGAAATGCTAGTAGAGACCGGGAAAGAAGCCCAAGAGATGAAAAGGGAAGAAATACCTTTCACATGGCTTGCGATAGATGAAGCACACCTTCTTGTACCTTCAAGAAAAGAAACAGCGGCAAGTATACCCATAGTTGAATATGCAAAACAGGGACGGAAACCAGGTTGCGCTTTATTAGTTTGTACTCAACAACCAAGTGCAACTGATCCAAGGGTTTTATCCCAAGCGGATTTAATGATTGTACACACTCTGACCTACGAAGACGATGTCAAGGCCTACATTAAAAGGGCTCCTTCCCCCATACCTGATGAGTTAAAAAGTACGGATTTTGTTAGAAGGCTTCCAGTAGGGGTTGCTATAGTTTCTGATAAGGAGTCGAATAGAGCCATTGTTGTAGCGATAAGAGCTAGATCTTCTATGCATGCTGGAAGAGAAGCCAGGCCAAAAATGGAAGAAAAACCTGAACCACCATCTATTAAAGAGGTTCTGGAACTTGTTTCCGAAGTTTTAGAAGAAGAGAGTGTGGTCGATGTTAGTGTAGAAGCTTCTAAACCGCCTAGTAAAGTAGAGATTACGGTGGAGGATGAGACTGATGTTATGAGAGGAATTTCAACTATATCTCCGAGTGATGTGCCAAAAAGTCTCCTTAAAGATTTTTTAAAACGTAAACTTTTATATCCCCATTTTACCGACACCGTAGCGAAAAGTAAGAATGGTCGGGTTCTACCTTATGAAGTTTCTTCGATAAAATTAGGTTTAACAGGATCAAATAGCGCATCTATCATTATTTCACGCATTAGTAACGTTGGGTGGAAAATAGTGAAGATGCAAGAAGATAAGAAGTTTCCCGTAATTATTTTTGACAGAGGAGGGATGAAGCTTGGGATTTCGATGGCTTTAGTTGATGATGGTCTTGAAATAGTATTTTCGTTAAGCCCTCCAAATCTTTCTGTTGTTTCTGAATTAAAAAGGGCTGCTGAAGGAAGGACATAAAAGAAAAATAGAAACCCTTTTTAGTTACACCTCTCTTTAATACATAAGGAAAAATAATCCTTAAGATGAATAAAAAAAACAGTTTAATAATTGATGTTTATCTTCAATATTTTTTAGATGGAGATTTTGATAATGGGCATTAAGAATTTTCTCTTTGGGGACAAAAGAAGAAAACCATCAGAAACCATAGCTAAGCTTAGGGCAGTGATAAATCGCTATGAATTGAAATCAAGGGCTATAAGGCGTAAAGCAGATGAGCAACGTTCGTTAGCTATGGATATGCTTCGTGATGGCAATAAGATGGGAGCAAAAAAATCTTTACTGAGAAGACAACTTTACCTTAAGAAACTTGAAAGTACAGAGAATAAAATCCTTAACATGAATCGTGTCATAGAGACCATTGAAACTGTTAAAGATAACATCCAACTTGCTGGTGCTCTCAAAGAAGCAGATGTAGTAATAAATGAGGGTTTGAGGGAAGTGGGACCGGAAGTAACAGAAGAACTTATGGTACGCCTTGAAGAAGGGATGGAAAGAGCGTCTATGGCTGATGAAGCCCTTGCTGATGTTACGTCTGCTGAAGCAGAACTTGAGATAGAAATAGAAGACGCTATTGATGCCGAAATCGCTGCTATGGAAAGGCAACTTGTGGGAACAGAAGCAGGAACTACTGAACCAGTATCCAGAACCCCTGCAGAAAGACCAAGAGAAACCCGTGTAGTAGATAAAGAAAAGCTAGAAGCAGAAGAAAAAGAGATAGAAAAGGAACTAAAACTTCTAAAAAAGCAATTAGAATCGTCTTCCCAATAAAAAATCCTAAAAAAAGTATAAACTTCAAAAATGCAGAATAAAAGTCGAAAAAAATTTTTTATTTAATATAATAAGTAAGTTCTTTAAGGGAAGGGAGCGAATGAATTTCTATAGATGCGTATTAAGGATTTTTTTATCTAGGGTGTAATAGGGTCAGGACGATAAATATTTTATTTGTTTACTTTTCTTTTAAATTCTTATGCAAGTGGACTCCCAAAGCGTGTTTTTCTACGCTCTATTTCTCTTCTAATAATAAACTTCTGCTGATTGTAACATTTTATTTGGCGCATATAGTCAGGTTCGTTTATTTCGCCTCTTTCAAATCTATCATGTAGAATGTTCAACACTTTGATAATCCCGTAATAATTACTTTCTAAAAGATTCCCATAATAATTCATTTGGTGCATATATTCGGGTCCGTGTATTTCGCCTCTTTGATATTTTTCATCCAATTTGCTTAACACTTTGATAATCGCACGATAATTATTTTCTAAATGGTTTATATCTGAAAAATCAACTAAATCAAACGGGTAATAATCGTCTTTAATCCCTCCTAAGATTTGTTTTTGGCTTAAACCAAGCGGGAAAAGAATATGTTCGATGTATTTTTCAATTCTCTTTTTAAAGGAGTCAATATTTATTTTATCACGGGCTAATTGTTCAAGAAAAGAACTGTTTTTGGAAGCATATTCATAATATTTCTTAGAAAACTTGAAAGCGTCTTTAAGTTTACCAACTTCTTTTTTAGAAAATATAAATTCATATTCGCCTTCATCTGTCCTAAAAATCACTTTTTTGCTTGAAAAAAAGCGTTTTTCCACATCTATCATGTGGGTTTTTTCAAGATCTAGGGCGTAAAAGTTTGATAAATTAGGCTGACTTGTCTCTTCGGTTTTTTTATTTATTCCTTTTTGGGGAACAAAAACTATTCGTTTGTCTGTTAGAATAATGTATCCTCCGCCTTTTTTTAAATTGATGTTTCCTGGATTGTTGGTAAGTTTTTTATATCGATATATGTAAACAGGTGATTCACCTGGCATTATCTCGATGAACTTTGATAGTTTATCAAAAACAGTTTTTGTTTTTTCCATCCTTTTCAAAGACCTTTCAGCCTGTTTTAAACGATCGGAAAAAAAGCTTATTTTTTTTGAGATTAGATTTTCAAAAACTTCTACTTCTTCTGTTAATGTTTTTAGAACTGTAAAGTTAGCTTTTATATCAAGGGGGCTCATTTGTGTGGGTCGGGAGAAGGCGAGAACATGTTGCGCGAGGCTTCTTGCTGTATAAGTAATTGTTTCTTCAAGATCTTTTAAGCAAGTCGGAAAACCTTTATGGATATCGTTCAATGACCGTTCAATAATCGGGTAGTGTAAAAAGTTATTTTTACGCAGTAAAATTCCCCGATTTATAACAGTGTTAAAGACTGAAACAAAGTCTGCTATATTTGTAAACTCATGTCTCAACTTTAATACTAGGTCACGGAAGGAAATAACTAAGAATTTTCTTTCCTCGATTACTGGATGGATATCTCTAGAAAGACAACTAGGACACATCCTGATAGTGGTATTACCTTCTTTTTTTTCACTTCTATTGCTACAAACAGGGCAGTAAATAGTCTCTTCTGGTACGAGGGCAGAACAATAGCTACAGAAAAACGCTTTAAAATAATCCCTTTTCAAGCATTTACTACAGATAATCGCACCGCAACTTCTGCAATAAAGAAGAAGATCTACAGAAAACATATCACCGCAAAAAGCACAATGAACAGCTTCACCATTACGGCCATCACTCATCCTCAAAAAAAACCAACCCCGACCCACAATAAAAAAGAAAAAAATGCTAAAAAAAAGAAGATATCATCATTATAATACCAAAACCTCTTACCTTCTAGATATTTTGTTAGAAAAATAATGTTTTTAAGAGGATTAGCGGGCCCGACGGGATTTGAACCCGCGACCCCCAGCTCCGCAAGCTGGTGCTCCATCCAAACTGAGCTACGAGCCCCTTTACTAACTATAAAAAAATTGTAACGGTTGTAACAAGGTTTGAAAAAAACAGTAGATATCTATATTTTTATATTTAATCGTGCAACATTTACTCAAAAAATTTTAAATCTGATGTAAAAAAGAGTTAGCTGGGTGATTTTGTTGTCAGAAAAAAAAGGGCCTACTATTGCAGCTTTTTTGCTTATGCGGTGTGAGGTTGGGAAAGAGTGGGATATTTGCGAGAAATTAACAAAAAAAGAGTTTGTTGAAATAGCCTATCCAGTTTATGGCGACGTAGATATTGCTGTTCTTATTAAGGCTAAAAATATGCGTGAACTTGATGAGGTTGTTTCTTCGATAAGACGGGAAAACCCTGAAATCGTGGAAACAAAAACGTATGTTGGTATGTTAAAATAAATAAGAGTAAACTTTGTTTAATCAGGTTTGTTTAATTTGGTTTAACTGGTTTTTTATAGGGTTGATAGGGGGTCATATTCCCCTTGATATTCTTTTTCTGCTTTTTCTTTTGCTTTTTTGCTTTTTTCTAGCATCTCGTTTGTTTTTTTTCTTTTCCTTAATTTTTTATATGTTTTCGCAGCGTTTTCATATTCTCTTGCTGCTAAATATTCGGTCTCCACTCCCTTCTTTTTTTCGAATTCTTTTGCAAGTTTTTCGTGGCATTCTGCTTTATGGGTGAGGGATTTTTTCGTATTTTCTTTATCTCCGAGCTTTTTATAACAGCGAATAGAACCCTCTAGCCATTGTAATGCATCTTCACATTTATTGGCTTCTATAAGGGCTTCGGCTTTTTCAGAAAACGTTTTTGCAGCTTTTTTTAAGCTCTTTTTCATCCTTATTGTATCGCCTATCGCTGCATAACACTTTGCTACTCTTTCAAAGACACGTTTATCTTCTTTAGCAATAATTTCAAAAAATTTTGCAGCGCGTTTAAAACTTATTATGCCGGTTTCTTCTAGTAACTTTGCACTGCGTGTTATATCCTCTAATTTTTGCCAACAAAATAAAGCTTTCGCAGCGCTTTCTAATGCTCCTTTAAAATCGTTTATTTTTATTTTTTCGCGCATTAAATATTCATAAGCAGAACCAGCGTCTTTCCATCTTCCTACTTGTAAGTTTCTTGCAGCTTCTTTTTCAATCATTTTTATATCGTCTTTCAAAGGATTCACCGAACATCTTTTTACAATATTATAATATTGGAGTTATACCATTTATTTTTCCCGCTTTTTTAGTCGGGTTATCCTAAAGGTATAAGCTCCAAGACCTGCAAGGGTTACTATTGCAGCTATGGTTATGAGTATTAAAGCCATTGAGTTTAAAGATGTTCGAGCAGCCTCTTCTGGGAAAACATCCATTATGATCCATCCTGTTGTGATATTTGGGTATCCGCGAACCTTTGAAGTGTTTGCTGAAAATTCTACAGTTCCATCTTTTTCAAAAGTTGTAGAGTTATAGATCGCGTGGAACTGTTTTCCCGTTCTACTAATATTTAACATAGTTGTGTTTATTGTGGCTATTTTGTGTACTATGATGCTTGTGTTTATTACTGTGATTTCTTCCATGTTTTCATCTTCGATTATCACAGATACATTAACCTGTTCCCCATAAGTTATCTGTTCTTTATCAGTGGTCATATCCTCATAAAGTACTAAGCCTGTGAGCTTTGCAAGCCATTTTATTGTTTCATTGGCAAATAGTAGGTTTTCATAAGCGCTAAAATTGCCACTGCTATTTGTGTAAGTGTTGTTAAACATTGAAACAGAGCCTATTCCTATAAATCTTCCCTGGTTTTCTGTTTCAGCGCAAACGCCTAAAACTACATCAGTTTCATTAATATCTCCTAAATCTTTTACCGAATTATTGTTTTGATCAGCAAAAGCGGTAACATTTGCCCATGTTAAGTTATAATGGTCAACTACTTCAAGGATCGTGGAGTTGATTAAGGAACTGTTTGTGATTATGGGTATACCACGGTATATTAGCGAGGCGTTTTCTTGGCTTAAAATACGGGTTTGAGGAATTTCATTAAAGAAGAATGGTACTTTTATTGAGGTGTTTGTTTCCTCGTAATTTACTGGATCTATTACTGTTACATTTTCAAGGAATTCGAAGCCAAAATATCGGTTTATATTATTGATATTAGTTGTGATGTTTGAACTTTCTGGAGCGAGGCATATCATAAGGCTTTTGCCTTCTTTTACAAAGTCTTTTAATGCATCAATCGCAATCTTTTCAAAGGTTAAATTAGAGTGAACAAAGAGTATAAAAACGTCATAAAATTGCAAATCACTGGGCGAAAAACTCGTTCTAAAAACAGTTTCATTCTCCCAAACATCGAGATCATAACCAGTTCCATTCGCTAACATGTCCAAAAATATGCTTGCAGATGTCTTATTAATATAGTGAGACACATTTCCAGCAAAATTTACAAGCACTCTTATATCTTCGGGCCTAGGTATATCGGTGTCGGAAATCGATTCCCTTTCTACAGAATTAGATTCAATTTTAGATAGTGAATAAGTAAAAGATGTGGAAAACATAATGAAGAGAAATAAAACTGATGTTAAAACTGCTTTATTTTTAAAACCCATTTTTTATAGCGCTCCATAAGCTTTTACTGTTTAAAGCTTTTCAAACTGAGATGATGGTATAAGTTTCTGATTTCTTTCTCCAACTTTTATTTTAGTATTTGGGTTTTCTTTAAATACTTTTATTTTAGTATTTGGGTTTAATAACGGTTAAGTTTTAAAATCTTAACGCTATCAAAGTACGTTATATAGGCGTGTTTTTAAGGTGACAATCAGTTCTATTGATGACAAAGCTGTTTATGAGAGATTAGCTGAGGGTATCAAAGCCTCTATTAGAAATAGAGGCTATACTCCGATTAGCGCAGAAGATACAGGGGATAAGATAGAAGTTTTAGGGGAGAAAAAGGAGGGAAGGAAAAAGATTAAGGTTGTTGCTTGGTTACCCAAGGTTAAAACTATTGGCGTTAAATTCGCGAGGGAACTTAAAAAGTCGATGGAAGAAAGAAATATACACCATGGTTTTTTGTTAACAGTGGGCAAATATACGCATTATACGCGTAAAGAAGTTGCGCAAAATGAAAATATTGAACTTATACCTGCCGAATACGCCTTTTTTGATATTTTTGCTCATGATTTAGTACCAGAACATGAAATAGTTCCAAAGAAAGAAGTGGAAAAAATAGTCAAGGAGTATGGAATACAACTCACTCAGCTATCTATACTGAAAGCAAGTGACCCTGTTGCACGAGCTGTAGGAGCGTGTCCAGGTGATGTTATGAAGATTACGAGGAAAAGTCCTACTGCTGGTGTTTCGATAGCTTATCGTTACGTTATCAAATGAGCGGTTGATGAAAGAAATCATGATACTTTTTCTTTCTGGCGGTACTGGTACACCCAAACTACTCCAAGGTGTTTTACCTTTAATCAATCCCGAAGAAGTTTCGATTATTAGTAATGTGGGCGATGATTACGAGATATACGGTCTTTATGTTTCGCCTGATCTTGACGTTATTACGTATACTACTGCAGGAATAATTGATGAAGAAAAAATGTGGGGGATAAAAGGGGATACTTTTAACTTTATTCAATGTCTTGAGAAGATTGGTGAAGATATCTGGTTTAAACTTGGAGATAAAGACCTTTCTTTCTGTTTTTTGCGCACCTATCTTTTACGAAAAGGGTTGAGTTTAAGCGAGGCTTGTAAGTTTATTTGCGATATTTTGAATGTGAGAGTTTCAAGTATTCAAACAAGGATTTTAACTGAAAAAGGATGGATGCATTTTCAGGAATGGTGGGTGCGTGAAAAAGGATCCTTAAAGGTTTTAAATATTGATTTCAAGGGTAAAAACACCGCTAAATCATCTCCAGGCATTTTAGAAGCGATTAATTATGCTGAAAAAATCGTTATCGGTCCAAGCAATCCTGTGACGAGTATAGGTCCAATATTGGCAGTAAAAGAGATTAGGGAGACTTTAGAAAAAACGGCGACAAAGGTGGTTGCTGTTTCTCCAATCATAGGAAATAGTCCTTTAAGCGGTCCTGCTGGAACTCTTATAGAGTTTTTAAACCTTGAAATTTCTCCTCTAGGCGTTGCTAAAGTTTATCAACCTTTTTTAGATTGCTTAATAATTGATGAAAGCGATAAAAATATGGCTAAAAGGATTGAAAAAGACCTTGATATTGAAGTTGTTTCTGTAAACACTATAATGAAAACACATGAGGATAAAAAAGAACTAGCAAAAACAGTGTTAAAAGTATGAGGAATCTAGATTGATTAAAGAAAAAAAGGCTATCACAGCTGTGGCGGTTGCGGTTAGAAATCTTGACAGTGGAAAAAGCAGGCTTTCTGTAGAACTTGGGTATAAAAATAAAAGTCTTGTAAAGGAACTTATAATGGCGATGTTTCTCGACATATTAGACGTTTTATCGAGCTCAATAAATCAGTCTATTATCGATTTTATCATTGTTTGTAGTAATGATGATAATATATTAGGACTTTCAAAAGAGAAGGATTTTTTACCTTTGAAGGATAATGGAACCGATCTTAATTTTGCTGTTTTGAACGCATTAAATGAAACAAAAAAAATACATGCAACTCAATCTATCGTTGTCATGGGTGATACGCCGCTTATTAATATAAAAAATATCAGAGATCTTGTTGAAATAGCTAATGATTATGAAAGAGTAGTTGTGGCTTGTCCCACTAATGACGGGGGTACATCTACTGTTTTGTTCAAACCTTGTAATATTATGAAACCTGTTTTTGGAGGAAAATCATTTAATGTGTTTCAAGAGAAAGCACGCTTAGAAAAAGTTATCTTCAGAAAATATAATAATCCTTCTGTGACCCTTGATATTGATACTTTAAAAGATTTGGAAAAATTATTAGAAATCTTGGAAGATAAAAAGAGCGGAATAGAAGAAAGCATAATGCCAAAAAGAACTTTAAAAGTTTCTAAAAAAATTCTAAGGGGCAATATTCTTCGTGTTTTACCTTTATCCAAGTGATTGGAGGTAATATTGGTGTTAGATAAAGAATTAGAGGTAATAGAGCGGGCTCAAAGTCTTCTTGAGGAATTTGGTTTTGATAGTTGGTTGATTGTTACTCGTGAAAATGAGGATGTTCATTCTCGTTTTGTTTTAGGTATTCGTGTTTATTCCACGCATGCTATTATTGTTCCCAAAGAGGGTGATGTAAAGGTTTTAATCACTCGGATGGAGGGTGCAATGGTAAGGGATCGAGGTTTTGTTGTTGAGGAATATGGGGGGAAGATAAAGTTTAGTGAAAAATTGAAGGAAATGATTTCTGATCTTGGTGAAACTCCTAAAATTGTTATTAACTATGTAGAAAACTCAATTCTGGAGGGGAAAGGGGGATTTGATAAGATGCCAGTTGGCATTTTTTCAAGCTTGAAAACAATCCTTGAAAACGTTTTTTTAGAGTCTGCAGCTACTTTTCTTGAAAAATTAAGAAGTGTAAAAACTCCAAAAGAGATAAAAAAGATAGAAGAAGCGGTAAAAGCTACCATAGAAATATTTGAAAATAAAGTACCAGAATTCATTATAGAAGGAGTAACTGAAAAAGAAGTTGGAGCAAAGATTAATTTTGAAATTGATAAGGTAGGTGAACAATCCTTTGAAACAATAGTTGCTTCAGGTCTAAATAGCGCTTATCCACATCATCAAACAAGCAAGAAAAAAATAGACAAAGGAGACATAGTTTTAATTGATATGGGTGCAAAGTTAGATGGATATTGTGGAGACATTACGCGAACGTATCAATTAGGGCGAAAAGATGGTGAAAAGCTTGAGCATATGTATAATGCGGTTTATGATGCGAAAAAAGAGGCTATTGAAATTTTAAAACCTGGAATAAAGGGGATGGAAGTGGATAAAACAGCGAGGGAAGTTCTCAAAAAACACGGTTTTGATGCTGATAAGTTTTTCATTCATGCTTTAGGACATCCTCTTGGTATAGAAACTCATGATGTCGGAGCAAGGCTTAGTACTGAAACCGATCCTTATGCAAAAATCCCCATACCAGTAGGTTCAGTATTAACAGTGGAACCAGGGCTTTACATAGAAGGGGTTGGAGGTATAAGATTAGAAGATAATGTTGTGATTACCCGAGAAACATGTAAACCTCTATCATATTCGCCCCGTGAACTTATCCATTTGTAGAAAAAAATAATCGGATATGTAATCTTAAAAGCTTTTAGACGGTGTATCAGCACAATATATTCTGAGTTTAAGCGGTTTCTTTACAACATCCCCTATTGTGCCACCAACAAGGATATTTATATCTTTTTCAGTAGCTACATCAACTATACGCTGTGTGATGACTCCATCAAAAACTAACGCGTGAATTTTTTCCTCTATATTTTGAATCTTTTCAACTAATTCTCTTACCGCTATTTTTGAAATCTCTTTGAAATTTTCGTTAAGTAAAATACTTTCACCAGTACCTTCTATTTGGCCAACAATATCGGTTAAGGTTCCAGGTAGATCCATCCGTTCTTCTTCCTTCTTTTTTAGAGGAGCTTTAACGGGTTTTTCTTCTACTACCTTCTTTTTTTCACGCTTTTTCTTGGGTTTTTTCTCTTGTAGAGGAATTTCCGGTAATTGCTCTACTGGCATCTTGTTTCTTAAAGCTTTAATCACTTCTTTCCTTGTAAGTTCTTCAACCTCTTTACTTGGAGGAGCTCTTGATACATAGTCAACATCCGCTACTTGCAACAATTCAGCTAAAATAAGATCACCACCCCGATCACCGTCAAGAAAAGCTGTAACAGTTTTTGACTTGGATAGTTCAATGATTGTCCTTGGTATGCTTGTACCTTCTACAGCTACAGCATTTCTTATACCATATTTTAAAAGATTGACAACATCCGCTCTTCCCTCAACAATTATTATGCTGTCCGCTTCTTCTACATCAGGACCACCAGGAAGTCCATCTCGACCGAAATTTTTTATAGTGCTTCCTCGAACCGATTTTACAACTTCTTCTGCAAGTTCAGAGTAACTTAGACTTTCTCCTTCATCCCAGCTTCTGATCAAGTCAATGGCCCTATCGATTACCTGTCGCCTTTTCGATTCCCTAACATCTTCTATCCTTTCAACTCTAACAGTTGCTTCACAAGGACCTATACGATCAACTGTTTCCAAAGCGCCAGCTAATATAGCTGTCTCAACTTTATCTAGAGAGCTTGGAATTACAATATGTCCAGAGCATTTTCCGCCTTCACTTTTAAGCTCTACTTGAATCCTGCCAATCCGCCCTGATTTTTGTAGTTCACGCAATTCTAAATCCGGGCCCAAAAGCCCCTCTGTTTAACCCCGATCGTGAGATCCCACGTCTCGGTTTGGCCAAAAAGAGCGCCAACTACATCGGATTTTTCACACATACCATTTGTTTCAAACCGAGAACGGATCAAATATTTAGTAGTACCACTCATTATTGAGCTTGTATCTTTACCCATGATTATGAATCCTCCTAAAATATTTTTTCATCTTTAAACGGCTAATAGGCGCAAAAACAGGCACCTTTATCCGTCCAATTTTAATAAAATTTAAACCAATCTTTTATTAGTGAATAAATGTTACAAGTAAAACGTTATATTAATGATATAATTTTTTTACATATGATATTGCATATTTTATAACTCTAATCTTTACATGATAATTTGTTTTCAAAGTATAAATCTTGATATTATATATATTTTATATAATTTTGCTATACTCACCTATTTGAAGATTTTTCAACTCGACAAATTTTGAAAAATAAGAAAATAACAATAAAAATAAAGAGGGGGATTAAGGCGGATAGATTCCTGGCTCTAGGATTTCTAATGTTTTATTGGTTAGGGATATACTTTCTTCTTTAGTTGTAGTACTAGTAATTGCTCGCAATGCATCAATATTATTAGGTACAACTATCGATTCTTGGTGCACTGCTTGGAAGAAATAGAGAGTTTTGTTTTCTACTTTTATGCTTTCAAGCCATATTGCTAATTCATAAAGATCGTTTCGCGGCCTTTCTAGATCTCTGGCAAATTCAATTACTTCCGCTGTACTTCTAATACCCTTTTCAGCGCTAAGCAAGATTATTCTGGGAGATTTAGCAAAGATATCGATTACATCTTCTGTTGTAGCTCCATTTTTAAGATCCACAGTTACACAATGTAAGTGAGAAATTGTTGTAGGAACTTTTACTGCAAAAGTTGTTATGTTTACGTGGGGCATTATAGTTTTTACATCTGGACCATGATGAGACGGCAATGTTGGAGGATCTATAACTATTGCGTTGATTGGGCCTCTTTTGATCTCGTGGGGATCTGCGCCCCTTCTAACCATCGTAGCTATTACCCTTTCTATACCGAATGCTTGATCCAATTGGTAAAGTGAACGCACTAACCCCGTAGTATTACAAGAAACGCAACGAATGTAGTTTTTTCCTACACCTTCATCATAGTTGCATAGAGAAACAAAAGAGACATCAGCAACAGAAGCTTTTTCACCACCTTCAAAAATAGCTTTCGTATTCTTGGGAAGATAAAGAACTTCCTTGTTTTTTGCACCTATTTTTTCGGGAGAACAATCGACCATAACATCTGCTTGTGAAACTAAATCTTCAACAGTTCCCTCAACTTCAATACCAGCTTTTTTAAAATCTTCTATCTTCTCAGGAACTGCCAAAAACAATGGATAGTTATACCTTTTCGCAAACCACGCCTTCCAATCCGGACTAGCCTTAGTAATCCCAACTAAAGTCATATCAGGTTGTTTACTCACAGCAGCTGCAATACGTTTACCAATAGTGCCAAACCCGTTTATCCCAACCCTAACAACCAAAAATATCAACTCCTATTTATTCATATGTTTGAAGCGAAAAAGGTTGGGATACTTAAATTTGTTTCGATTTTTAAAAATAAAAAGAGATAAAAAATGAAAAATAGAGGAAAAAAATCTAAATTTTTATTGATAACATTTACTATTTCACATGATTCTTTACGTTCAAGCAAGAACTGTTTAAAAGATTAGAAGATGGTGATTAAGGAACTATCTGCAAAAATGAGTATTCCTTGGATTATTCCTAGAACTCCGAGTATCAATGATAAGATTGGAAAAGTGAGTATTGCAGCGAATAGTTTGAGAAGTGTTTCAGCCAGTTTTAAACTGAGAAACACGAAAATGAATATTATTAGGAAAGCGATACCAAGTATTGTGGCGTTAGTTGTACCAATTAACAAGTAAATAATACCAGCAACAGCACATCCTGCCATCAAGGCTATAGTCCCTGCTATTGGTATATCTTTTATCGAGTTAAGACATAGAGCAAGACCTAAAAATACCAATAAAGCACTTGTAAACCAATCAGCATCCTCTAAAGTTAAACCTGAGAGTATTAACATGAAAAAACCAAGTGCCGGTCCTAAAAACCTAGTGAAGATCCTATCAATTCTATCCAAAGTATCCTTTTCAGGAGATAAAACTTTTTCAAATAACCAGAAAGCAGCAATAAACCCTCCAAGAATTAATGAATAAGGAACAATGTCCATCCATTCCATAATACTCGCATCCTTATTATTTTAAATGCCCTATAACATAATATCCGACTCTTTATTATTTTAAGGTTTTTAGAAGATTTTTTCCGTTTATTTATAAAAAAAGAATACTTTTTATTGAACGTATCTAGTTATCTCTTCTAGTAGTTTTTTTGCTTTTGGCGTTTTTTCAAAATATCTCCTACTGGGTTCAAGAATGGCTATAAGCGAGCTTGCAACACCATTTTTTAAGTCAAGAGGGTGTATTTTCCCCTTAAGATATGCTTTTTTAAATTCTTCTTCCTTTTCAAAAACTATCTTTCCACCATGTTTTTTTGACCGCTCTAACACTAGCTTCTCTAAGTAAGGGAAAATTATTTGAGAAACCATCTCTACCACAGGATTTCCATCCAAAACCTGAGGGGGACAGAAAGCTTTCCTGATCTTCCGTTTTAT